>Ga0315290_10002680_pt1 | contig 12624 bp, 12 predicted proteins | sample YL17G12_0_MG_FD_203627 | JGI IMG/M metagenome (GOLD analysis project Ga0315290, IMG submission 203627) | Sediment microbial communities from Yellowstone Lake, YNP, Wyoming, USA - YL17G12_0 | ecosystem: Environmental > Aquatic > Freshwater > Lake > Sediment | place: USA: Wyoming | collected...
CTTCGTTCATTGCAGCATGTGCCGCTATTACTGATTATATGGAAGATAGACCAATCGGTTCTAAATTACTCCAAATCTACGATAGACAATTTGCTTTGATTAACGCAACTGTTCTTACTTACAATATAGTTGGACACCAAAAAGATCCTGATTATTTGCTGTATTTGGTAGAAGAATTGGCTGATTCAAAATTCCCACACCAAATTCCAAATACCTTTGAGTTTGCACAAATTCAAGTTGAGAAACTAGCACTAATAATTGACAAAGTCAAAAAAGGAATGAAAACTATGACAAACATTGGATATATGGAAATTATGGATTCTGGAGCAAGTGGTGCAGTTAATTTTGTTTTGGGATTGTCTGGAAAAGATGTGGGTGTTGCATACAAAGAAAGAGTTGATCATGGGATCTATGCGGTATCTGTCAGAGGATCAAGATCTTGCAAAATTCATTTGGGTAAAATTGTTAATATTCTTGCAACTGATCTTGGTGGTTCTGGTGGTGGACATGATAAAGCATGTGGAGCCGTTATTCCAAAACTAAAAATTCAAACATTCCTTAAAGAATTCAATAAAAAATTAAACTAAATAATTTCAAAATTAGACTTTCTCCACTATTTTATTTCTACTATGGCATCAATCTCTGTCATTGAATTTAACGGCAAACTTGATACTCCAACTGCAATTCTAGAGTGTTTTCCACACTCCCCAAATATTTCATAAAACAAATCCGAAGCTGCATTGATTACTTTTGGCTGCTGTGTAAATTCTGGCACTGAATTTACAAATCCTGATATTCTCACAATTTTGGAAATCTTTTCTAAATCTCCTAATTCTTTTTTGAGTTGAGCAAGTATGTTAATTGCACAAATTCTTGATGATTTTTGTGCTGTTTCAATATTTGTATCTGAAACTTTTCCTGTGAATACTACTTTTCCAGCTTCCATTGGAATCTGACCTGAGACATATAGTAAATTGCCTGATTTTACTACTGGGATATAAGATCCGGCAGGACTAGGTGGAATGGGTAGGCTAATTCCTAATGATTTTATTTTTTCATCAATCACGATATTTATGAATACTTATCTGATTTTAGCTTTTACTTATTTTGATGAGGACTTTTTCGCCCCTGTTTGAATTATTTTGATACACTGTTCTTGTTTTGTAACCTTGTTTTTGTAGACATTCATCCAAAATGGATGCCCACGGTAATGAATGACCGCTATTTAATTTTGATTCTATTGTTATGTTTTTAGTATTGGCATCAAAATCTACATGACCTGAACACATGATTTGTAGTATTGCGTCTAGGATCTCAATTATTTCATCTAGTGATTTACTTTTTAAATTAATTCCATTCTTTTCAAGTAATTTGAGCATTTCTAACTCTAGTTTTTTTGAAACCATTGTTGAATTTAGAATATGTGTCAGTCCATTTTCATTAATGATGCGAATAATTTTGTAAACTTCTTGGGCTTCATTTTTTGTCATGTCTGCAAGTGATTCTGTTTTAATTGAATTTCTCCAAATATCTGCAAATACTCTGTTTTGATTTACTCCTAACACTTCTGTTGATGAAAATATTGCACCCTTGCCATTCTCATTATCTACAATCAATACTTCTGTTTCGTCAAAAACAAAACAATTTTGTATTGTGTCTGACACTCTGATTTTTACCTCATTTGGAATTGCTCTGTATAATTCTGAACAAATTTGTGTGGATGGGAGTAACAACCTGACTTCTGAATTTCTACGAAGTACTGACAGTAACTGTTCTTTGCATTCTCCTAGTAGTTCTAATCCCCATTGATCTACCATGATGTTGATTGAACTTTCTATCATTATTCTTAGCTGTTCTAGGACATTATTTGCACTAACGTAAAAATATCTTTTCTCTTCTGAACCTCTAGATTTTCTGCTTTCCTCACTTGCTTTTTTTAGATTTGAAACTAATGTGTTCATTGCATTTACTTTGTTAATCTGCTCATCAATGATCGAATCAAATGCATCTTCAGGTGCAATTGCCGTGCACATGATTGGTTTGCTCTTTGAAATTATTGTCAATTTCTTGTTTTCCAACTTTAATAATGTGGGATATATTTTGGTTCTTGGAATATCTGAATAATATGCAAGTTCTGCTGCAGATATTGTTCCTTTTGAGATAAGGGTAACATATGCCTGAGCCTCATACTTGCTCAAGCCAAATTCTTCAAGACTGACAGTTAATGCATGCCCATTTACCATGACTCTACTTTACACGTGATTAGGTAATACTGAGAGCTAAATTCCTTTACACAAATACTCAAAAAAAATTCAAAATTGTAGCCCTAGTGAGATGTTACTACGGTTACTGATAAAACTGTGACACTGTCCTGAAATATCAAATCTCTGTTGACAAATTGGGATGATGTGTAATTCAAATTTGGTTAGACTAGAATATGTAAACGTATTTCAAACTGTCCCTATTGTTCCAAGACTTGAATATTCAAACAATTTACTAAATAGTATTATGAATATTTTAAAAAGAAAAAAAATTGAACTAAAAAAATTAAATCGTAATTTCTTAGAACTAGACAATGATGATCATACTTCTATCAAAACACTTGATTTTGAAAGAATCATTATCTTTTCATTAGAAATTCTCTCTCAAATTCAAAAGAGAATAAACTCCATCTCTGGAATAAACAGCATCACTAAACTTTTACCTTTGACAATCCCTATGATGAGGACTGTGAGTGCTCAGCTTTTTAACCTGCTTCCTACCTGCAGTCAAAATCTTTCTGAGTTATCAGTTCATTTAGGAAGTATTATTTTAGATTCCGCAATTCTTACCGAGGCTAGATTTGATTTTAGTCATTCCAATACTGAATCATCATCAGTACTAAATGAAGTAAAATTGATGGTAGACTCTAAAATAAGTAAGCGGTACCCTAATCTTGATTTTTCTAAAGCATGCAATACTTGAATTTTCTTAGCTCCAAACATGGTTTTGTAAAAGATATAGGTCACATCCAATCACTATCGGCAAAAATTGAAAAAAAATTATCTATCTCTAATGTTCCAGATGTTAAAATTGATAAATTAACCCTAGATGAATTACAGGATATAAATAAAATTATGGGATTGGCTAATTTCATGCTCTCCAAATATGAGGATAAAAAAGAGACACGTTTAATTTTACAGCAGTTTGTTTCGATTATCACCGAATCCGCCCAATCAATAGAATGCGTTGACGATGAAATCGCTGAATTAATTTTATCTGCTGAGGATTCTATTAATAAAATCAAGAACATGCACTCCAAAATTTCAGAAAAATCTGACCTTGAAAAATTATATCTGGATGAATTCACTGACAATGATCCTAAAACTAGTTCAATTAATTTAACCAATTTTACTATGGCAATTAACACCTCTGAATACCAACAAAATTCTCAAGGAAGTACTGTGCAAGTGATATGAGTTTAGCCCCGCAAGAATTAGAAAATAATGCAAGCAAGTATGCTTCAGAAGCAATCAAGTTTGACTCTCAAGGAGCACGAGGTATGGCCATTACACATTATCAGCGCGCAATTGATTCTCTTGTAAAACTATTGCAACTTTATCCAACAAGTAAACTTAATCCCATTTACAAAGACAGATGCAATTCTTATCATAATAGAATAACCACACTTCAAGAATCACGTGGAGTGGAGCCTGCGGTGGATCCAAATGCTTCTCCTAAAGAACAAAAAGCTTCTGTGCAAAGACAAACCGATGAAAATGATTTTGAAGATCTTGTAATGAAAGAAAAACCCGATATTAGTTGGAGTGAAGTAATTGGGTTAGATGACGCAAAGAATGCATTACGTGAATCAATAGTTTATCCTACAAAAAGACCTGATCTGTTTCCTTTGGGCTGGCCAAAAGGAATGTTGCTTTATGGTCCACCAGGAACTGGAAAAACCATGTTGGCAGCTGCAACTGCAAATGAAATGGATGGATATTTCATTAATGTAGATGCTGCATCTATGATGAGTAAGTGGCTAGGTGAGGCTGAAAAAAATGTTTCAAAATTATTTGCTATGGCAAGAAAATATGCAGAAAAAGAAGGAAAACCTGTTATTCTTTTTGTCGATGAAGTTGATTCTCTTTTAGGATCTAGAAGTAGTGAAGTTGGAGGAGAGGTAAGAACAAAAAATCAATTCTTGACAGAAATGGATGGTGTTAATAGCAAAGGTAAAAATTTAATGCTTTATGTTATTGGTGCTACTAACAAACCATGGAGTCTTGATTGGCCTTTTCTTAGAAGATTCCAAAAAAGAATTTATGTTTCACTTCCAACTCAAGAAGCAAGAGAAAAATTATTTGAACAATACACTGCTCCATTAAGAAAAGACCTTAGAGTTAACATAACAGAACTTGCAAAATTATTTGATGGCTACAGTGCAAGTGATATTAAAGACGTTTGCCAAGCGGCACAAATTAAGGCAGTTCATGAAATCTTCAATGCCCCTGATTATCATGAACCCGTAGCTGGTGAAGCACCAATACAACCACGTGAACTCACCACATCTGACTTTAAGACAATTATGGAAAGAAGAAAACCAAGCGTTTCACTTGAAATGATCCGTGCGTATCACAAGTGGAGTGAAGAATTCCGAGCACTTTGAGAAATTTTTAACTTCTTTTTGCGATCAACCCTCAAAAAACTTAAATCTATAATCAAAAGTACTCGTCGAGGGTTACAATTACTACAAAGAAATCAATCCACGCAAACAAGTTTGGGAAGCTGATTCTTGATGATGGTACTGTTCTTGACGGGATGGGTTTTGGTTATTCCACGACTGTTTTTGGTGAAATCATCTTTAATACAGGAATGGTGGGGTATCCTGAGACCCTAACTGATCCATCGTATAGTGGGCAAATTCTTACACTTACTTATCCTCTTATAGGAAACTATGGTGTACCAGATCCGTCAATTAAAGATCAAGATGGAATTCCAAAGTTCTTTGAATCTAATAAAATTCAACTAAGGGGATTAGTTGTTCATGAACTCTCTTTAACTGCCAACCACTGGAATCTATCTATGACTCTTGATGAGTGGCTGCATGATGAACAAATCCCTGGAATTTCTGGAATTGATACAAGAGCGCTAACAAAAAAAATTCGTACAAGAGGAGTGATGATGGCCGCTCTAGTAGTATCAGACGCTGAAATTAATACAACTGACGTAAAAAAACAACTTGCATCTGCCCCTAATTACAATTCTGAACAATTTATGGATGTAGTATCTACCAAACAAGAAACAGTGTATGGGTCTGAAGAAAAATCTGTTGTTGTAATTGATACTGGTACAAAGAATGCAATACTGAGAAGTATTCGTGAACTTGGATATAAAGTAATAAAATTACCTTGGGATACATCTTTTGAAAAAATTATGTCATATCATCCAAAAGGTGTTGTAATTAGTAATGGTCCAGGTGATCCTCAAAACTGCCCAGAAACTATTGAAACTGCAAGAAAACTAATTGAAAAAAATATTCCAACACTTGGAATTTGTTTAGGTGCACAAATCATTGGTCTGGCTGGAAACACTCAAACTTATAAATTAAAATATGGTCATCGAGGACAAAACAAACCATGTGTTAATTTAGATAATGATCAAGTTTACGTTACAAGTCAGAATCACGGTTATGGAATAACTCCTGAATCTTTGAATGCATCTGAATTTAATTTATGGTTTACAAACGCAGACGATAAAACAGTCGAAGGAATAAAACACAAAAAACAAAATTGCATTGCTGTTCAGTTTCACCCCGAAGCTGCACCAGGGCCTTATGATTGTAAATTTGTCTTTGAAGAACTCAAACACCTTATGGAGGAAGGTAAATCTGCCGAAAAATGAGTCGATAAAAAAAATTCTTGTACTTGGTAGTGGGGCAATAAAAATCGGAGAAGCCGGCGAAAGTCGCTAAAACGACCGTCAATTTGACTACTCCGGAAGCCAATGCCTCAAAGCAATACACGAAGATGGACTGAAAAGTATCTTAATCAATCCAAACATTGCAACAATTCAGACAGATACTAGATTTGCAAATAAAGTATATCTGTTACCTGTGAATGCTGAGTATGTAGAATCTATTATCGAAAAGGAAAGACCTGATGGGATAATGCTGGCATATGGAGGTCAGACTGCTTTGAATTGTGGTGTTAATCTTGCACAGGCAGGTATACTTGAAAAGTACGGGGTGCATGTTTTAGGCACACAAATTCAGGGAATTCAAAGAACTGAGGATCGCCAACTCTTCAAAGATTCCATGAATCAATGCAATGTTCCAATTCTAAAAAGTAGGACTGTTACAAATTTTACAGATGCAAAAGAAATTGCTCAAGAATTAGGATATCCTGTAATTATTCGAGTAGCGTATACCCTTGGCGGTAAGGGTGGTGGAGTTGCTTACAATGAAATTGAATTACATGAAATTGTTGAACGAGGACTAAGGGCAAGTCTTGTGGGTCAAGTTCTAATTGAGGAATACATTGGACATTGGAAGCAAATAGAATATGAAGTAATGCAAGATTATGATGGAAACAATGTGATTGTTTGTAATATGGAAAACGTTCTTTCAATGAAAGTTCATACGGGTGATAACATTGTTGTTGCACCTTCTCAAACAATTGATAATCATGAATATCACATGCTTCGCACTGCAGCTTTACGTGCAACAAAACATGTTGGAATCGTAGGTGAATGTAATATACAATATGGATTAGATCCTGATTCTGATAGATACGTTGCAATAGAAATCAATCCTAGATTATCACGATCTTCTGCACTTGCAAGCAAAGCAACAGGTTATCCACTTGCATACATGTCTGCAAAAATTGGATTAGGGTATACCTTACCAGAACTAGAAAACAGAATTACAAAAACCACCACTGCTTGTTTTGAACCTTCTTTGGATTACATTGTATGTAAGCATCCTAGATGGGATTTTGCAAAATTTGATCTTGTAAAACGAAAACTTGGTCCTACCATGAAATCAGTTGGTGAAGTTATGGCAGTTGGAAGAAGCTTTGAGGAATCATTACAAAAATCAATACGGATGCTTGATATTGGAAATGACGGTCTTGTTCTAAATCGAGCAAATATGAAATCATATGACGAAGAGCAAATCGAAGATCATCTTTCTCACCCTGATGATTTAATTTTGTATTATGTGGCGGCTGCTCTTAAGATGGGAATCTCAGTTGAAAGAATCTATGGACTTTCTGCAATTAATCCGTGGTTTATTGAAAAGATCAAAAATATTGTGGATATTGAAACTAAATTAAAACAAGAACAACTTACTACTACTTTACTTTGGGAATCAAAAAAGATGGGATTCTCTGATAAGCAAATCGCGCGTGTAAAAGACAAATCTGCTGAAGAAATACGTGAAATACGTAAAAAAGCAGGAGTTTTGCCTTCTGTAAAGCAAATTGATACTTTAGCAGCTGAATGGCCCGCAGTTACCAATTACCTCTATCTAACATATGGTGGTGATCAAAATGATATTCAAATTACGCCTGATAAAAAAGGGGTCATTGTACTTGGTGCAGGTCCTTATCGTATTGGTAGCAGTGTGGAATTTGATTGGGGTACTGTAAACATGGTTTGGGGTTTACAAGAAAATGGTGAAAAAAATGTTTCAGTTGTAAACTGTAATCCTGAAACTGTTTCAACTGATTATGATATTTGTAGCCGATTATACTTTGAAGAATTAACTTTAGAAAGGATTTTAGATATTGCAGAATTTGAAAATCCAAAAGGTATAGTTACTTGTGTTGGAGGTCAAACCGCAAATAATTTGACATTAGATCTTGCAAAAAATGGCATCAACATAATTGGTACTGCAGCTGATGATATCGATAGAGCAGAAGACCGTTCCAAATTTAGTGCGGAGCTAGATAAATTGCATATTAAACAGCCGCGATGGCAAGCATTTTCAAATACGGCTGAGGCAAAAAATTTTGCACAAGACGTAGGTTTCCCAGTAATTGTTAGACCTTCATATGTGTTATCTGGTGCTGCAATGAAAGTTGTATGGTCCCAAGATGAATTAAAAAAATATGTTAAAGAAGCGACTGATGTATCTCCTGATCACCCAGTTGTTATCTCAAAATTCATGCTAAATTCACTAGAAGTTGATGTTGATGGAGTTAGTAATGGAACTGATGTTATAATTGGAGCCATAGTTGAACACATTGAAAGTGCAGGTGTTCACTCAGGCGACGCTATGATGTGCATTCCACCATGGCGACTAAATAACAAAACTATTGAAACTATTACTGAATACTCTACAAAGATTGCAAAAACTTTTAATATCAAAGGACCGTTTAATCTACAATTTCTAATCCACGATGATCATGTCTATGTAATTGAACTAAACATTAGAGCATCTCGTTCCATGCCTTTTGTATCAAAACTTGTTAAGATAAATCTCATCTCACTAGCAGCAAAGGCAATCTTGGGTAAACATCTGCCTAAATTATCTGAAAACAAATGGCAAAAAATTAACAATTTTGGAATCAAGGTACCTCAATTCTCATTTATGCAACTAGAGGGAGCAGATATTCGGCTAGGAGTGGAAATGCAATCTACTGGTGAAGTTGCCTGCTTTGGAACAAGCTTTTACGATGCATTAGCTAAAGGGCTTATTTCTGCAGGATACACTCTCCCAAATACCGGTACAGCACTTGTTACAGTTGGTGGATCTCAAAATAAAGAAAAGTTATTGCAACCAATCGCACGATTGAAAAGTCTTGGATTTAAGATCGTTGCAACTGAGCATACTGCAGAATTTTTTGAAGAAAAGATTGATGATATTGAAGTAGTTCACAAAATTTCAGAACCTACCCGAAAACCTAACATTGCAGATTTACTTTATGAAAGAAAGATAGACTTTATCATAAATATTCCCAGCACATCAACACTTGAAAAATATGTTGGAATGCTTGAGGATGAATATCAAATTAGAAGAAAAGCACTGGAATTGGGAATTCCTGTTCTTACAACTATTGAGCTAGCCGATTCTTTTGTAAAGACTCTAGAATGGCTCAAAGATAATGAAACAACAAAAGATCCTATAGATCCCTATGATAAAATCGAATAATTATCATGTCTATTCTGTAATTTTACATGTTATTTTTAAAAAACATAATCTGACTAGTTTATGAAAAGCATGGCTAAAAAATTTTCAGATGTAAAAATGGATGAATTCTAACTCATCTTGAAAAATATGGCAGTGATGGAGTTATTCTTATTTTGAGCATCAAAGATATACAATAGACTTTGGATTAAATTCTCATGAACAAAGATTCTGAGAGAATTGAATCTGTAGTTTCTGAAAAACGAGTTAAATTACACCTTTTTGAACCTAGTCAAAGAAAAATTTGGACTGTAGTTGGAAAAGGTAGAGAACACTGGTTAGATCCTGATGCTGAATATTGTTCTTGTCTTGGATATTATTTTGGTAGATTAAATGGAAAAATAACTTGTTACCATTTAGAATCTACCTATTTGGCTAAAAAAGAAAATAAAATAGAAACGATTAGATTTTCTGATGATGAATACGGTGATTTTCTTTCAGGATTGATTTCCGATTTATAAAAATTCTATTATTAGAACTTGTTAATAACTAGAAATAATATAAAATAATTATGGATGAAAATCAATACAATTCCATGATTGAAAAAATTGCAACAATGATGGAAAAAGATGGATTATCGGTTGATGAACAAAATACTCAGAAACTACAAAAATACAAAGATCAAGTAAAATCCAACTCAAATCTAAATGATGAGAATACAATGAAGTTAATCTACGAATCATTGCTTTATTTAAAATTAAAAAATTTAGATTCTGGTGACCCTCTTCAAAAGGGTGATGAGTTTGGTGCTGGATTCAGTTAATTTTATCCTAATGGAATAGTTTCAATATCATCTTTTGAAACGCCTTTCCAAAGTCCAACCATTCCCTCTGATTTCACGTCTTCAACTTTGGTTATGTGCTGAATTTTTATGTGATCTGGTGTAGGCGGCATCCAAAGCATTGCCATGTAATCGCCCACATTTCCAACTTTGCTTGGCAACGCCATGATGATTTTCTCCTTTGTGAATCCTTTTGAAACTAGGGCACTTACTGCTTTTTCTTGTAGATCTATTCTTCCATGCGTGAATAGATAGACATTTCTCTGAGTGTCAATTTTTATCATGATTTGTTTGGCATCTTAAACTAAATCAATCTTTCCTGATCTACTACCTACCAAAAAGGGTTAAATTAGAATGAACACAATTTTGATCTGTGAAAATATTCACTGTAGGAAGCAAATCCTTTGTTACAAGCTTCCAATTAGCAGGGGTGCCTGGAATAATCTCAGATACTCCTAAAAAAACATTAGATGAAATTAAAAAACTAACTGATAATCCTGATGTTGGATTAGTTTTGGTAAGTGATGATATGACTAAATCCATTAGTGATGAACTGACTGCACTTCGAGCAACAAAATCCACACTGGTTTTTGCATTACCTTCCGCGGGAAGTGAAAAATCTGATGTTGATTATAGATTGATGCTCAAAAAGATCCTCGGTGTATAATTTAATCTACTTATATTCAATCTTCTAAAGTTTTGTTATGAAGACTGCATCTGTCAAAGAACCATCTGTTATATCAATTAATGAAATAGAAAATCCAATACTGAGTTCTGGAGATATTTTGGTACAAATGCACGCATGTGGTATCTGTGGGTCTGATTTGGAAAAAGTATTTGGAGAATATGGACAACCTTCAATGCGGTTAGGTCATGAACCTGCTGGAGTAATTATTGATGTTAGCTCTGATATAACTGCATTTAAAAAAGGTGATAGGGTGTTTACTCATCATCACGTTCCATGTTATTCTTGTCATTTGTGTAAACATGGTAATGAAACAATGTGCCCAAAATATTATGAAACAAATCTTTCCCCATGTGGTCTATCTGAAAAATATATTGTACCAAAATGGAATGTAGATCATGGGGGTGTGCTCAAGATTCCTGATTCTATGAGTTTTGAAGAAGCTGCAATGATTGAACCATTAGCATGTTGCGTTAGAGCATGGACAAAATACTCTTATCAAGAAGGAGACTCGGTTGCAATTTTTGGTGTTGGTCCTACTGGTATGATGCACGTAATGCTTGCCCAATATAAAAAATTCTCAAAGATTTTCTGTTTTGATGTAAATGATTTCAGATTAGAATTTGCAAAAAAATTCAACATTACAGACTCGATTAATTCTCTGGATGAAAATAGAAAGCAAAGAATTTTAGATCATACTGAAGGAAAGGGAGTAGACGTGGCAATAGTTGCAACAAGTAACCTCAAAGCATTAGAAGATGCAATTGATATGGTACGAAAAGGTGGGGCTGTTATGATGTTTGGAGTTCCATCAAAGGATGCAAAAATTGTTTTGAATATGAGTAAAATATATTCTAAAGAAATTACACTGGTAACAAGTTATGCTGCATCTGATAATGATACCGCACAAGCTCTTGGATTAATAAAATCATCTCAAATAGATGTTAAACAATTAGTGACTCATACGTATCCTATTCAAGACTCTCAAAAAGCATTTGATCATGCTAGAAGTGGTGATAATGCAATGAAAATAATTATTACAAAATAAGAAAGGCTTAAGAAAGGTATTTCTATTCTTTCAAAATCGAAGATACATGGATTGGGGATTGCAAAATAGGCTGTCACAAATTATCAAACCCCAAAATAATCGCGCATTAATGTTGGCAGTTGATCATGGATATTTTTTAGGACCTACTGAAAAATTAGAAAACCCAAAAAAAGTAATTGCCCCGCTATTGAAATACTGTGATTCTTTAATGCTTACAAGGGGTGTACAAAGAACATCCGTTCCGACCTTTACTAACGTACCTATGGTTTTACGAGTATCTGGTGGTTCAAGTATTATTGGTGAAGATTTATCGCAAGAAGAAATCACTGTTGGTATTAAAGATGCAATTAGATTAAATGCTAGTGCACTTGCAACATCTATTTTTGTTGGCTCAAAATATGAACATCAAACTATTGTAAATCTCGGAAAACTAGTTAATGAAGCAGAAGAATATGGAATTCCAGTACTTGCAGTAACTGCAGTTGGTAAAGAACTTGGAAAAGACGTTCGGTATCTTTCATTAGCGTGTAGAATAGCTGCTGAACAAGGCGCTCATATTGTTAAGACCTATTATTGTGATAATTTTGAGAGAGTTATTCAATCTTGTCCTGTTCCAATAATTGTTGCAGGTGGAAAAAAGATTCCAGAAAGAGATGCATTACAATTAACATACAATGCAATCAAAGGTGGTGCAGTAGGTGTTGATATGGGTAGAAATATTTGGCAATCTGAAAATCCTATAGCCATGATCAGATCTGTTAGATACATTGTTCATGGAAATGCAACTGTTGATCAGGCATTCAAATTATACCAAATACTACGTAATGAAAAACCACAACAAAATAAACCACAACAAAATAAACCACAACAAAATAAACCACAACAAAATAAACCACAACAAAATAAACCACAACAAAATAAACCACAACAAAATAAACCAC
>Ga0315290_10002681_pt1 | contig 12618 bp, 12 predicted proteins | sample YL17G12_0_MG_FD_203627 | JGI IMG/M metagenome (GOLD analysis project Ga0315290, IMG submission 203627) | Sediment microbial communities from Yellowstone Lake, YNP, Wyoming, USA - YL17G12_0 | ecosystem: Environmental > Aquatic > Freshwater > Lake > Sediment | place: USA: Wyoming | collected...
TGGAACAGGTCATGGGTTACTGTACCAACGAAGAGTTCGAAGAGTTTCTCAGATCGTGCCCGGAATTCGAAAAAATGCTTATCAGATCGGGCACGATTCTTATTAAATACTGGTTTTCTGTAAGTGACCATGAACAGGAAAAAAGGTTTCAGGATAGAATAAAAGACCCTACAAAAAGGTGGAAGATCAGTCCGATGGATATCGAATCACGTGATAAATGGGTCGAATATTCTATGGCTAAAGATAAAATGTTTTCTTATACCGACACAAAACAATCACCATGGTATGTTGTACGGGCTGATGATAAAAAGAGAGCAAGACTAAATTGTATCGACCATCTCCTTTCACTCATCCCTTATGAGGATCTTACTCCAAAACCATTAAAACTGCCACCATTGAAACACGATGTTGCATATGTAAGGCCCCCGGTTACGGAACAGACATTTGTCCCTGAAAAATATTGATTATCAAGACAAAAGATAAAAGTAAAAGGATAAAAGTCTTCGTGCGAAAGATTTAGTTTTAAACCTTTTGTTTATCCTTTTGTCTTTATACTTTTGTCTTTTATCTTCTAATAATAAATTATGTCTTCGAAACCGTCTATACCAAAAGGAACAAGAGATTTCTCAACTGAGCAGATGCTGAAGCGTGAATATATTTTTGAAACAATAAAACAGATATTCAGGCTATATGGCTATCAGCCTATAGAGACTCCTGCAATAGAAAATCTTACTACCCTCGTCGGCAAGTATGGTGAGGAAGGAGATAAACTTCTCTTCAGGATACTTAATTCAGGCGATTTCCTCTCGTCAGTAACCGATGATGATCTGGGTAAACGTGAATCAGGTAAACTATCATCAAAGATTTGCGAAAAGGGATTAAGATATGATCTTACAGTTCCATTCGCTCGATATGTAGTACAGCATCGTGATGAAATTGTCTTTCCATTTAAAAGATATCAGATACAGCCTGTCTGGAGAGCAGACAGACCACAGAAAGGCCGGTATCGTGAGTTCTTTCAATGTGATGTTGATGTGATCGGAAGCGATTCATTATTAAATGAATATGAGTTGATAAGAATCATTGATGATATATTTAAAAAATTCAGAATTTCAACGGTAATAAAAATTAATAACCGGAAGGTCCTTGCAGGAATTGCTGACTATATCGGTGAATCAGACAGGATTATTGATATTACGGTAGCAATCGATAAAATTGATAAGAGCGGGATAGGAAATGTTAATTCTGAGTTGAAGAGCAAAGGTATATCAGATGAAGCTATATTAAAGCTCCAGCCATTTTTACAGCTCAACGGTGATACATCAGCTAAACTTGAAAAACTCAGTAAGTTGTTGTCTATTTCTGAAGCCGGATTGCAAGGAATAGCAGAATTACAGACTCTCTTTACATATATTGATACCAGCTCTATTGCCAGCGATATTGAACTTGATCTTACCCTTGCCCGCGGATTAAACTATTATACGGGAGCAATTATCGAAGTTAAGTCGAAGGATGTGGCTATAGGAAGTATTTGTGGCGGTGGGCGTTATGATAATCTTGCAGGGGTTTTTGGGATGGAAGGGGTATCGGGTGTGGGAATCTCTTTCGGAGCCGACAGGATCTATGATGTTCTGAACCAGTTAAATCTTTTTGATAACTTCAGAGTAACTTCAACTGAGGTATTGGTTGTTAATTTTGGTGAAAATGAAACACCATATACGCTAAAGATAATAGATTTATTACGAAGCCTTAATGTACGAAGTGAATTGTTCCCTGATGCAGTAAAGCTTAAAAAACAGATCTCATACGCCAGTTTAAAAAAGATTCCATATATTATTATTGCCGGGGAAGATGAGATTAATAAAAATACCATAACAATTAAAATCATGTCTTCGGGAGAACAGAAAAGTATACCTCTGACTGAACTCAGTTCGTTTGTTAACGAAGAGCTTAGGAAAAAGTTCACATTATAAATCACGTCCGGGCTTTACTTTCTGCTGTTGCCTGGCATTTTGCAACTCATTGAGAAGTTGCGCTTTATACTGATTTTCAGCCTGGTAATACCTGATCACTTTTGCCGGAGGCAGAACCTCTTTAAGTTTTTTATGAAAAATTACTGCAAGAGCTGACTCCTGAACTATGGAGTTAATAAGTTTATCACCTATTTCAGCAAGCTGATCATTGCTAAGGGTCCCTTCGTTCTGATTAAAGTTCCTTATTAGTTTAATCTTTTCCAGTTGTATCATGTTTCTCTGACCTTGATATTCGTTATAAACAGGCCAGAATTTTTCAGCCTCCTCTGAAGTAAAATTCAGTCTCTTTGTGAAGAATCCGATTTTATAATTATTCAGTTTTTCCAGATTTGGATTCTGTGCAGCTGTCTTGCACAGCGGTAACACTAATATTATTAGTAAAAAAATAATTGCTCTTTTCATGGCTTTGACCTTATAGTTGTTCATAAATCTCATTTATTTCAATGTTTTCAAGCAAAAGATAATCTATTATATCTGTTTTACTCACTCCGGGGACTTCTTCCGAAAAGACCAGTGCTGAAGCGTTCTCTTCAAGCGAAGAGATGTCTATATCATTTATGAATGAATCAGGATTCACTTCATTCAGAACTTCTGAAACCTGTGAATCTATTTTATCATGAGTCACAAACTTTGCCACACTATAGCTGATAAGTATGAAGCCAGTTACAGAAGCTGCTATAACAAGAGAAGTTCTGAATCTGTTAAAGGTACTGACTCTTTTGACTCCCTGTTTATAGCCCGATGTAACAGAAATTATCCTTCTGTTTACCTCTTCAAAGTAATTATCAGGTACCTTAAAAGGATTTTTATGCGTTATGTCATTTAACTTTTTCATCATTAAATTAGATAGTTAACTACCCAAAAGGTTTAATCATTGATTATAATTTTTTCAATTTTTTTCACTGCATGATGATATGAAGCTTTAAGTGCACCTTGCGAAGTCTTTAAAACTTTACTCATCTCTTCATAGGTCATTTCGTCGAAATACTTCAGATTAAAAACTATACGCTGTTTTTCAGGAAGCTGCAGTATTGCATTTTGCAGCTTCAGTTGTGCCTTATCGCCATCGAACCAGGTACTGCCCTCCTGTGAACTTTCAAAATAACTTTCTAAATCATCGATTGAGACAGATGCATTTCTTTTTCTTTTGTTAATCAGTACAAGTGCTTCGTTGGTAGCAATGGCATATAGCCAGGTATAAAGGGAACTCTCACTTCTGAAGCCGCCAATACTTTTCCATGCGTTAATAAAAGTGTTCTGAAGGGCGTCATCAGCATCTTCATGAAGAATTACCAGCCTGCGGATATGCCAGTAAAGCTGCGTACTGTATTTCTCTACCAGAAGCCTGAATCCTTTATTCAGATCAGTCTTAAGTAATTCTGAAATATTATCTTCAGGTCTGCTACTATTCAATTTCAATAATAATTTTCTTCTTAGATAGAAAAAACAGATAAAGGTTTAAAGATATTTGTAAAAGTACTTAAAGTGAACTAAAGTTTGGAGTGCCTAAAGTTGATGAAAATTTTTAACTCTAGTCACTTTAGGCACTCTAGTCACTCTAGTCACTCAATTATTGAATTATCCCCGAAAATATAATAAATTTGCAGCCAAATCAATTAATCCGTACTACCAATGGCTCTTCAATGTGGAATTATTGGAATAACCAATGTTGGCAAGACGACCATTTTTAATTGTATCTCCAATACCAAAGGAGAAACAAATGCGTTTGCATTTAGTGCTACGAAATCAAATATGGGAGTTGTTCAGGTTCCTGACCCAAGGCTTTATGAGCTTGAAAAACATCAGGTTACTGACAGGATTGTTCATACCACAGTAGAGATCGTCGACATTCCGGGATTAGCAAAAGGCTCAAATAAAGGGGAGGGTGTAGGAAATAAATTTCTGGCTGATATTAGAAACACCGATGCATTGATTCATGTTCTCAGATGTTTCGACGATGAAGCGCTGCCACATATTGACGGTTCTGTTGACCCTGTTCGTGACCTTGAAACTATTGATCTTGAATTGCAGGTAAAAGACCTGGAATCGGTTGAAAAAAAGATTGAGCGACTTGAACGTGCCGCAAGAGCAGGTGACAAAAATGCCAGGCATGGTGTAGAGATCCTTCATCTTTACCGCGAGCATTTTGAAGAATTTAATAATGCCAGAACACTTGAAGTGAAGGAATGGGACAAAAAACATGTTGATGATCTTTTTCTTCTCACTATGAAACCTGTAATGTATGTATGTAATGTTGATGAGAAGTCTGCTGTTACAGGTAATAAACATGTAGAAAAAGTCAGGGAATTTCTGAAAGCCCGAAATGCTGAAATTCTGGTTATAGCGGGTGCAATTGAAGCTGAAATAGCAGAACTTGAAAATAACGAAGACCGTTTTGCATTTCTAAAAGATGCCGGACTTTCTGAACCCGGAGTCGATAAACTTGTAAGGGCAGCATATAAAATGCTGAATCTTCAGACTTTTTTCACAGTCGGTCCAATAGAGATCAGGGCCTGGACGATAAAGACCGGTATGGCAGCACCTAAGGCAGCAGGAGTCATTCACAGCGATCTTGAAAGAGGTTTTATCAGAGCTGAAGTTATGAAATATCACGACTTTGTTTCACTTGGTTCAGAGCATGCATGCAAGGAAGCAGGGAAATTTTATATTGAAGGTAAGAATTATGTAGTTGAAGACGGTGATATTCTGCATATAAGGTTTAATGTATAAAGGCATTATGACAAAGCGAATCCTGATATTAATTTTTTTTTCTTTTTTGTTTGTACTGAGGTGCATGTCACAAATTATAAGTATTGATGACAGGCTTCGCAGGATTATCAGTCAGGATGGACATGCTGAAGTCACGATTCCTTACACAGATAGAAAGTCAATAGAGATAATTACAACCAATGTTTCAATTTTATCAGTTGAAGACAAAGTTGTTTATATTAGTTTATCACCATTAACAGTCGAATGGTTCATCCTCCAAAAGTTTGATTATCAGATAATAGAGAAGGCTGATATTAAGAGTGTTATATCGGCTATGAATGTAAACGGAGTATTGCTATTGGATAAATATCCTACATACACGCAATATGATTCCATTATGCATAGTTTTGTAACTCTTTACCCTTCCTTGTGTCATCTTGACACAATTGGCACAAGTGTGAATGGCAAACTGGTTCTTGCTCTCAAAATCTCTGACAATGCATCGGATAATGAAGATGAACCCGAGGTTTTTTACTCTTCAACAATGCACGGTGATGAAACAGGGGGGTTTGTTCTGATGCTCCGTTTAGCCGATTATCTGCTTAAAAATTACGCTTTGAACATCAGGGTGAAAACCCTGGTTGACAACCTTGAGATATGGATAAACCCTCTTGCAAATCCGGATGGAACATACAGGAGTGGAAACACGATTACCTCTCCAACGCGGTACAATGCAAATGGTTACGATCTCAACAGGAATTTTCCGGATCCCATAACACCAAATACGGTAAAGCAGAAAGAGACACTTGACATGATTAAATTCATGAGGAAGCATAAATTTATTCTTTCAGCAAATTTTCATTCAGGATCAGAGGTTGTTAATTACCCGTGGGACAGGTGGCTTTTTAAGTTACATGCAGATGATTTCTGGTTCAATTCTATTAGCCGGTCTTATGCCGATACGGCACATGCATTTGCAGGACCGGCATATATGAATTTTCTCGATAATGGGGTAACTCGTGGTGCTGTCTGGTATAAAGTTTATGGAGGGAGACAAGATTTTATGACATGGGAATTGCATGGAAGGGAAGTGACCATTGAACTTGATGATCAGTTTATTACTCCTGCAGCACAGTTAACTCTTTTGTGGCAGAATAATTGGCACTCATTGCTCGGCTATCTCGAAAATGCCTTATATGGTATTCATGGATTAGTCTGCAGCGTCGACTCTCACGCTCCGGTACCGGCAAAAGTCTTTATAGTAGGGCATGACAAAGACAGTTCTCAGGTTTACTCGGATACACTTACAGGAAGTTTTGTAAGACTTCTGGCTCCTGGTTCATGGGACCTGACCTTTTCAGCTGCAGGTTACTGGCCTGTTACAGTAAATAATACAATCGTGACCAATGGACAAAAAACTGATTTAATTGTGGAGATGTCACCAATTCTCAGTGGTATTGAAAAAATGAATTCCGAAACTCCAGTATTAATCTATCCCAACCCGGCAACAGATGCTATTAAGGTAGTTCTCCCCGGTATGACTTCCGGAGAAGTGAATATCAGGATTATTAATCAGGAAGGCAGGATAATGTCGGATTATAATACTGAAGCTGAACAGAGTATGCCGCTTTTACTTGATATAAAATCTTTATCGGCAGGGACATATACTGTTCTCTTCTTAAACGCTGCTACAGGAACATATTTTTATGGAAGGTTTGTTGTTATTAAATAAGCCTCTTCATTTGCATCTGTAATTAAAACAACTATTTTTGCACCTTGCTTTTATGTCAGGCCTGTATTATGCATATACAAGCAGATCTGCAAATAATTATTAAGCAGCAGGAGTCAGTTATGAGAAAATATTTAGCAATAATTTTATTGATCCCGGTTTTTGTTAAATTGTCTGGTCAGGGAGCCTATCTTCCGCCGGATAAGCCACGCCTTGTAATAGGCATAGTGGTTGAAGAGATGAAGTACGATCAGCTTGAGAAGTTCAGGGACAGGCTGGGGGAAAATGGAATAAAAAGGCTTATTAATGAGGGGACCTACTTTAAAAATGCTTCATATGAATATATGCTCACACAATCTGCTCCTGGTCATGCAACAATTTCAACAGGAGCCGAACCTTCATTTCACGGAATTACATCCGATGACTGGTATGTTCCGCTCAAGAATGAGCTTATTAATTGTACCAAAGATCTAAGTGTAAATTCAACAGGGGGAAGTTTTGAATCAGGGTTACATTCACCTGTAAACCTGATGGTATCTACATTCTCTGATGAACTTGAAATGTCTTCAAACAAGAAGGCAAAAGTTTTTGGGATTGGCATAAGAGAGAGTTCGGCAATATTCTCAGCGGGTCATGCTGCAGATGCAGCATACTGGTTCGATAATACAACAGGAACCTGGATGTCAAGCTCATACTATATTGATACTATTCCTGTTTGGGTCAATGACTTTAATGCTATGAAATTTTCAGATACATACCTGAATTCAACATGGAACCTTTTAAGACCGGAACAGGATTATGCTGACTGCCTTCCTGATTCAAACAGTTTTGAGGCCGGGTTTAACAATATAAACTATTTCCCTTACGATCTGAAAAAGATGAGATCGAAGAGCCTCTTTAGTTCTGAAAATGATTTTTCTCTGTTGAGAGAGACTCCATATAGTAATTCTCTTACCACCGACTTTGCCATCAGGCTTATGCAAAATGAGCATTTGGGTAAAGATGATGTAACAGATTATCTTTCAATATGCTATTCATCAACAGACTATATAGGTCACAGGTTCGGACCATCATCAGTGGAGATGGGAGATGCCATTCTGAGACTTGACATCGACATAAAAAATCTTCTTGCCTTTTTAAATGACAGCATCGGTAAGAAAAATGTTCTGATATACTTTACTGCTGCACATGGAATATCGGAGATTCCTACGGTTTTGGAAAAGAACCGGATCCCTTCAGGATATTTTAAGCAGAATCAGGCGTTGCAGTTGCTGAGGAGTTATCTGAATGCTGTTTATGGAGAAGGAGACTGGGTAAAAGGTTATTCTGAAAGACAGGTTTTCCTTAACAGGACTCTGATTGAAGATGCAAGGCTTTCACTTGATGATGTGCAAAAGAAAGTTGCCCGTTTTCTTGTTCAGTTTACAGGTGTGGAAGCTGCTTATCCTTATTCTGCTTTTGAGGCTAATGATTTCGGGAATGGAAATCTTAAAAGGATCATAAATAATTTCAGTCCTCAGAGATCAGGAGATGTTATTGTAACATTAAATCCGGGCTGGGTGGAGAAGGAAGGTGATTATGTGACTAATCATAATTCGCCTTACGAGTATGATTCACATGTTCCTTTGATCTGGTATGGCTGGACAGTAAACAGGGCAATGGTAACCCGGCAGGTGAATATGACTGATATAGCTGCCACGTTATCGACACTCTGTAAGGTACCCTATCCCAATGCTTGTACCGGGGAGCCTATGTTCGAATTGTTTCGATAGAATTACTAAAATAATTCTCTCCTCCTTTTTGAAGGAGGAGTACCACGCCAAAGGCATGGGGAGGTGGTTGGTTAGTAAATTAAATTATCAAATTATATAATCAACCACCCCGGCCTTCGGCCACCCCTCCTTCAAAAGGAGGGGAGACTTATGGTATTAATATTCTAATTAATTAGATATTGCGGAATTTATCTCTTATTCTGCAGGCTTCAATCAGTAGCTCCGGATTTTTTTCACAGCCGTTACCTAATATAATCAGATCAGCGCCAGCATTAAATATCTCTTCAACTTCATAACTTTTTTTTATACCGCCGCCAACAACTAACGGAACTGAAATATTTTCCCTGACAGCTTTTACAAGACTGATTGGAACCGGTTTTTTTGCTCCGCTGCCGGCTTCGAGATATATCATCTGCAGACCAAGCATTTCTCCGGCGAGGGCGGTAGCTACTGCAATCTCAGGTTTATCGGATGGAATAGCTTCTGTCTGACTGATATATTCAACAGATGTGTTGTTTCCGCAACTGATAAGCATATATCCGACTGAAACAAGTTTTTCCCTGACATTTTTCAGGGAAGGTGCTGCAATTACATGATTACCAATTAGTAATTCTGGATTACGACCTGAAATAAGTGAAAGAAGCAGGATTATATCTGCTTTAAGAGTAAGCTGAAGGAGGTTCCCGGGGAAAAGAATTACAGGTATAGAACATAGCTTCCTGATTTCACTTATCAGATTGTCAATACTTGTAAATGTAAGGCTGCCGCCTGCAAAAATATAATCGGTATTGCTCTCATTTGCAGTTTTAAGGATGATTTGGAGCAGATCACCTTTGGCCTTGTCAGGGTCAAGAAGCAGCGCAATACTCTTTCCAGCAGGGAATTTATCTGTTTTCATAATTTTTTTTTGTCCACACTATCGCGTAATTATCGTATTTTGAATAAAACAGATCAAATGACTCATTTATTTTACTTGTGTGAACTTGTCCTCTGATCTCACCCGATTCTTGAACTACAAAAGGTTCAATAGTAATATTGTTTCTAATGCTTATCCCTTCTTTGTCACAGATTTTATAAAGAGCCTCTTTAGCACACCAGTGAATATAGAGGTGATATCTGCGTTCCTCCTGTTCTTTTGTAACTTTTTCCTTCCTGTTAATGAATTTAAATGCAAGAGCGGCAATATTTGAGCTCATGTACTCAAGGTCTATTCCAACCTTCTCATTTGTACTCAGCAGAATTGCTGTAAGTTTATGTGAATGGGAAATACTTATAAACCTCGATCCATCTTTAAGGAATGGCTTGTTATTCTTATTATAAACTATCTTTGCTTCTCTTCCGATGAGCTCAGAGAGTAATGCTCTTACACTTAAAAATTCAAGTTTCCGCGAGTTACTGCTGAATCCTTTGTATTTCTTTTTTTCATCATTATCAAGTGAAACAAGGTCCAGAAGGGCATTCAGGTCTTCTTCTATTTTCCACACCCCAAGGATGGAGAATTCGTTAAGATAATGTTTTGTAATACAACCCATTGGTAGCTATCAGGTGTTACTTTTTCCACTTCAGAGTTTCAATCATATGTACAATATCCTCTCTGAAAAAATCAATTACAGGAGCCAGTGAATCAGCATTTGGCTCAGAAGCAAAATAAAGAGATCCTCTAAGGTAATGTTTAAGACTATCTGTAACATAAAACTCAACTGCAGATGCAGTATTCCCTTTCAGATCATATAAAATACCGTAAACCTTATTCGCCCGGTTATTGAAGAGATGTTCCTTTATCGCATCAGCCTTTGAAATATGATATTTTACATTAAGATCATAACTCTGGTCAAGGAGACTGTCTAAATCATTTTTAACATCCTTATATGTAAGATATATTTTGGCTTTATAAAATGGAAATTCAATATTGAACCATCCCCGGTTCTCACTATGGAACGAAAGATGCCCGTATACCGGATATTCAAATGATAACGGAATGTCAGGGTTCTTTCCGGTCTGATCATTGAAAAGAACATATTGCCGTTCAGGGAGATCTATCCTGAAATGACCCCTGGGCTTTGGAACAGCCACTTCCCTGCAACCGTAAGAAGCACTTAAGAAGATCAATAGTGATATGATTCTAGTTCTTCTTATTGTCATCATCCTTTCTATTTATTTCGACCCGGATCTCCTTTATCCTTCTTCTGTCGGCAGATTCTATCCGGAAAACAAACTCCCTGTATTTTATTACCTGGTCTTTCTGCGGAATTTCTCCGGTGAGTTCAAGGATAAGCCCTGCGAGTGTTTCGGATTCTCCTCTGACTTCTTCAAAAAGATCCTCTTCGATGTCTACCACTTTGCAGAAATCATTAAGTAAGATCTTGGCTTCAAATATATAAGTCATTTCATCCAGTTTACGGAATAATAACTGATCTTCGTCACTTTCATCGGTTATCTCTCCTACAATTTCTTCAAGGATATCCTCTAGTGTAACAATTCCGGAGGTCCCACCATATTCATCGATTACAACAGCCATATGTATCTTCTTGGTTTGAAACTCCTTAAGAAGATCGTTAATCTTTTTTGTTTCAGGTACGAAGTAGGGTGGTCTCAGCAATGCCTGCCATTTAAAACTACCGGGATTATTGGTATAGGGAAGAACATCCTTTGCATATAAAATACCTTTTACAGTATCGAAGGAACCGGAATAGACAGGAATTCTTGAAAATCCGGAATTGATTATAACAGGAACTATTTTGTCAAATCCCGATTTGATATCTATTGCAGTTACATCAATCCGGGAACACATTATTGCACTGACATTTATGTTTCCGAAATTGACAATCCCTTTAAGTATTTTTTCATCTTCATTATAATCATCAGATGTCAGTTCAAGGGCATCGGAAAGGTCATCCATACTGATGTTCGACCGGCGGGTTACGGTTCTTTTTTTTACGAATGATGAGGAGTAGATGAGCAAAGATGTAACCGGCTGAAAGACTTTTTCAAGTATAGTCAAAGGATAAGCCATAAACAGGGCCATTGCAATGTGATTTCTTGAAGCGTAAACCTTTGGCATGACCTCACCAAAAAAGAGCAATAAGAAAGTTATGACTATGACATTAATGATGAATCCAAAAACAGGTTCCGAACTGAAAACAAACATTTTCGAGCTCAGGAATGCGGCGAGCAATACAATAGCTATATTAATTGTATTATTTGCTACTAGCACTGTGCTCAGTAGTTTTTCAGGGTTGTTATACAGCTTCAGTACCGCCTTTGACTGTTTGTCTTTATTCGTTTTAAAATTTTCAATATCTTCAGGTCTGAAAGAAAAATAAGCAACTTCAGAGGCCGACATCAGTGCCGATCCCATGAGAAGTATAAAGAGTATAATAAGACCAATAATTATTTTAAAATCAGGAGTAATGAAAACAATGCCTGAAAGTAGCAATAAGTATGAAAGTTGAAAATCCGGTTCCAATTGAGTTTCTGTTAATAAAAACTATCTAAAAAGGCAGATCATCTTCATTCTGTGCGTTGCCGGGCCTGCTTTCCATGCCAAAATCCTCTCCGGCAACCGGACCTTTGTCTGACCACTCCTTATTATTGTTTTCATTGGCTGGATGATATGAAGCAGCCGGATCATTTACAACTGAGCCGGACAGGCCTTTATTTTGTGCTTCACCCCTTGAAATATCTGCCTGTGCAGACGAACTGCCGGGAACTTGTTTCTTCTCAAGCAATAACATAGTATCTGCAAGGATTTCAGTTATATACTTATTTACACCTTCCTTATCTACATACGAACGGGTTTTGATCTTACCTACTATATATACCTGAGAACCTTTCTTGATTGTCTTTTCGGCTACTTCAGCCAGGGCGCGCCATAAAACAATATTATGCCATTCGGTAGAAGTTATTGTTTCGCCCTGCTGATTTGTATAGGTCTCGCTTGTAGCGAGCGGAAATGTTGCTTTGGCAACCCCCTTGTCAAAATACCTGATAACCGGATCTTTTCCAACATTGCCGACAAGTATAACTTTATTGATTGACATATAGTTATATATTTAATTAATTAATCATTTTCCGGATTGTAAAGTTAATAAAAAAACCACTTTCAGCAACCATAGTCCGTATTAATTGATTAAAATCCATTCTATCAGCATTTTAGGAATTTCTATAGATTTGATTTATATTGAGAATTTAGACGAGATTATTGTTATCATTTATCTATTTCATTGTATTTAAGGCATTAATAATAGCTTAAAAAAAAATTATTATGTAAGTGTTTCTATTTAAACAAATAATATTTTTATATTTGCACAGTTGAAAAAATGAATACTCAAAATAATTTGTTGAATTTTAAACTTCACGAAAAATGACTAAAGCA
>Ga0315290_10002685_pt1 | contig 12611 bp, 8 predicted proteins | sample YL17G12_0_MG_FD_203627 | JGI IMG/M metagenome (GOLD analysis project Ga0315290, IMG submission 203627) | Sediment microbial communities from Yellowstone Lake, YNP, Wyoming, USA - YL17G12_0 | ecosystem: Environmental > Aquatic > Freshwater > Lake > Sediment | place: USA: Wyoming | collected...
GCGATACGCCTTGAGCGAGCAACCATAGTCATGAAGGTGCACGCCGGAGACGCTCGAGATCAGTTCGTTGGCGATTCTGCTCGGCAGGTTGCGCTTGAACTCAGCATCCTTGCGTTGCTTTCGCCAACCGGAAACGACATCGAAGCCCTCGTCAAGCTTGGCGACCAGACGCCCGATATCCGCGGGGTCATTCTGCAGATCACCATCCATGGGGACGATGATGTCGCCTTTGGCGTAGTCCAGGCCGGCCATCAAGGCCGCCGTCTGACCATAGTTGCGGCTGAGATGAATGACCCGCACCCGAGCGTCGGCTTCTGCTAACGCGTTGAGGCGTTCGGCCGATTGGTCGCGGCTCCCATCGTTGACGAGTATCAATTCCCAGGTCTGCCCCAAAGCGTCCATGGCGGTTCGGATGCTCTCGTAGAGGGGCGGAATACTCTCCTCTTCGTTGAAAATGGGAATAGTGATCGAGACATGAGGACGTCGCCCTGCGGTCGAATTCGGTAGACGTGCGTCCATTTCCATTTGCAGCGATCCCGCTTCGACTCTTAAACGTCGGATTCTAACCCAATCATCCCCGCTACCTTCCGGTCGGCCGGGGAGTACCTACGGATCGCATCTTGGCGTCACTGTGATTCGACCGATGACGGGGCCGCGGCGTCCGTTCGTAAACGTGAACTCCGCGTCGACGGGCACCCAAGGCCCGGTCTGCAAGCTGCCACTCGTGCCGCCTTCGACCCAGAGGGCGGCCTTTCCGTCGGTGCCAACCTCGATCGCAACATTTGAGGCTGCACCTGTCCAACTTACTGTGGCGATCGTGTCGCCGCGCCTCTCACAGAGCAATTTGTTGTCGAATTCGACCGCCGCCGTTCCACCTCCGGAGAGCGCGATCCTCGAAACCGGATCGTTGTGGAGTTTCCAAACGGTCCAGTAGTCATCTACGTACGCGACCTCCACACGCTGGGCGGCATGCATTTCCTCAAGGCTGGTGCGCACCAGAGTGTCGATCACGCCGGCACTCTGATGCTTGCGGGTTTCGCTGGCACCCGCGCGATTCTGTTGGGGAGTGACGACGTATGTAATGTTTGCAGCGTGAAGGTACTGCTGAAACGCCTCCGCTGTTGCGACCAGCTCGGGCTGCTGCCATGCAAAGGGCAGCAATGGTTCATACCGAAGTGGCAGCCACCAGCCGACGGGCAAACCCGCATCTGTGTCGACGGTTTCAAGACCGACGACTCGCGTACCCGGCGACGTGCCGTTGAAGTAGCGCGCAACACCGCGCAAGTGTGCGGCGGCGAGTTCTTGCGTCGCGCGTGCGGTGAATTCGAACGGTAACCGCGTCATCACATGATCGAAACCGCGTGTTCCTGGGCCCCACGAACCGGTAACGAATGACACTGCTGCGCCACAAATGGCAAAGAGGATTAGAAGTACATTCAGGAGCGTTCTTCGGTTCGCGTGGATCCGATTCGCCATTACCACGCCCCACATGGTGAGGCACGTCAGCGGGACGATGAAGTAGTTACCGTCACTGCCGGGGAACCCGGTCTTAAGTCCGAACATCAGTGCGAAAAACATCAGCCCCAATAGGAGCAATAGCCATGAACCTCTAGACGGCTTCGCACCCGTGTGCGTGAGCCCGAACAGCGCGACCGCAATCGGCACGAACAGCCAGACATTGCCGGTCCACGTAATGATGAGGTGCGGATACTGTGCTGGATTGAAAAGGATTCCCCAAAGGCCGTCCAATATTGGAAGCCGCTGTAGGCCGACATCGGAAGGTGGCAAACCCAGGGGGTACTTGAAGTGCATGCCGAACTTCTGCTGCAGCTCGACCAACGAGAATGGAGCGACGAACACGACTCCTGCGAGCAATATACTGCGGGCTGCAACCAGCGCGCTGAGCAATGCTGTCGATGCTCCAAGCCAGATGCCCTTGTTCAAGACCGCTGCATCACCTTCCGCGCGCCAACGTGCCACGACGCTATATCCGATCGCAACGATGAGAATCGCTGCGTAAGGAATAGTGGCTAGACGTGCTTGCACGGAGAGTACCGCACCCGATACGGCGATCCAGATCCATACTCCACCCAAGCGCTTGCGGTAGCGAATCAGTCCAATGACACCCATCAGCAGCAGCCAAGCGGAGAACACGTCGCCTTTGGCAGAGACCGCGCTGTTGGCGAGCGCCGGCAGACTCGCTGCTGCCGCGGTACCCCACAGACGCAGGGTTCTCCTGACATGGAATTCGCGCAGGATCGTCTGGGCTGTCACGACCACTAACATCCAGCTGAAGATGCTGACGCCATAGACGAGCGAGACGCTGCCTAGTCCCGCGAACGGCAGTTGGAGCGCCTCATAGAGCTTTGGGTAGTAGTGCACGAACGATACGAGGCCTTGGGCCGCGTAAAGGCTGCCCTCACCGACGAGCACCTTGTCGGCCTGCAAGCCATACCACATGGAATCGTAGTCGACGACCACCGATGCTTTGGCGAATAGCGCAAGGAAAAACGCCGCGAACGCCGCTAAGGCGAGCCGGTCCATTCGACGCTTGGCATGCATCGTTCGGACGACGATCGAAGCGATTCGGGGCCCGCGACTCAGTGTGATCGCCAACCCGAGGACTGCAATCGCGATAAATCGAATCGCACTAAGCGACCCCATCCCGAGTAGCGAGGATATCCATATCACCAGCGACCAGGCGACGACGCCGGCCAGCGCTGCAACGAGCACGGTAGACGGCCGCGACGACTGATGAACACCGATCCGAGGTAGCAGGGACCAGCCGATTGCGAAAATACCTTCCGCGTACAGGTAGATGAGCGCGATCGAGAGATCCACGCCGTGTCGACGCGCAAACAACCAAGCCGCAAGCGCGATCACGCCAAGGCGGACTCGAACGTCGCGCAGTGCATGGGCGAAGTAGAAGACTGCGGTCAGCGCCAGTATTTCCGCGCCGCCTTGCCATGCTGCAGGTTGCCTGATGTGCCAACCGAACGGGCCATTGACGAAAAAGGAGTAGAGCGGGGCGGCTATGAAGAACGCGGCCGTTGAGACGGTCAGCGCAACTCCGGTCCGTCTGAACGCGATCATTGCTCGCTACTCAACTGTCGTGCTGAGACTACTCGGGCCTACAGCGCCGAATCATTCTCGAATGGGGGGTGGCCTTGATTTGCCTGTTTCATCATCTGCAGGTCGTCTTTGTACTGATTCAGGTGCGTGCGGATTTCTCTGGACGGCTGTTGGTGGCTTCGCTCCCAGCGACCGAACGCTGTGACCTCTGCCGAGGGACGTTTGCGCATGACCAGTTCGATACCGCATTCGGCAACGGGGCCGAGCGTTTGGTCAAATCGAGGAAGATCGAACCGATAGGTGGCCGATAGCAGTTCGATTCTGACGGTCTCGGCCGCATCGCCTAACGATCTAACTAGATCCAGCACATTGAGCGAACAAGCGCTCCACGATTTGGTTTTGAAGATTGTGAATGTCCAGCGGTGGTCCCGATTGAATGTGCTGGGGAACAGGCCTTGCTCGTACAAATCTTCGTCCGGAACCGTTATGACGAGATGGCCGCCCTCGCGTACCACGCGAAACCAGTTCCTCAACCCTTCCGATGGGTCCACCAGGTGCTCGAGGCAATGACTGCTGTGGACGAAAGTAAAGGACTCATCGGCAACTCCGGCGAGAAATTGGGCATCTCCGTCCTCCCAATCCCACGTCCTCACACTACGCATCAAAGGGAAGAACTCGTTGTACAGGGACAACGGATCGGGCTTTCCGCCGATATCCAACCCATCACCGACAAAATACTTGCGAAGGAAATTGGAATCGGCGAGCCGGCGTTGCATGGACTTGCTGCACTCTTTCATTTCACATCTCGGATCCGCGTTCGAATATGCGGAACACGAAGTGCGGCCAGATCTGTTCAGAGTTGAACCCATCGCGACGGATCAACAGATCTTCCACAATCTCAGTCGCGCCTATACAACTCGAAACAGTGGCGTCGTCAAATACGACATAGCCACCATCCACCATGAAGGGTTTTACTCCCTCATATGAACACCTGACTGCGGGCTGGATGTCACAGTCGATGTGGGCAAGACTGACCTTGCCCGCTCGCGCCATGACAGAGGCGTTAGTGTTCTCGAACAGTCCTTTGACCAGCGTAAGATTGTTGAGCCCGAGCTCTGCTACACGCGCTTTCAGCTTGTTGAAGTCCACGTCGGAAAAATCGCCGGCATTGTGCGCATCGACGTTTTTGTCTGTCTGCGGCATGCCTTCAAAACTGTCCAGCGCGAACACCTGCATGTCGGGGTACAAAGCTCTCGCGACGTACGCCATGAATATTGCGCTGCCTCCTCGATACGAGCCGTATTCGACGATATGGCCGAAAGGGATCCGGTCCAGGAAGAAACGCATCAACAAGAAGAGATTCATTCGGTTCTCTTCGCTCATGATGGTGCGATCTTTCGCCGCGGCGAACGCCTCTCTGTAGAGCGGGTCCTTCAAGACCTTGTCTCTCAGGCCTCCGAATTGAAGGCCCCACCCTCGCTGATATCCCTCGTAGACGTTGCGGCCGTTTCTAACGAGCTGACTGATGCCGTGCAGTTCGGGCAAATATCGCTCGACGATGTTCTGCTCCTTCATCGCGTAGCTGTGAAAATCAATTGACCGCCACCCAGATGGCCAAACTCCGCGGATGCGTAGACTTCGATCGCCGCATCCGAGAATCCCGAGTTTCGAATGGTCTGGAGAATGTCCCATCCAAAATCGGTAAATACCAACGACCCTTGCGCCGAAACCGGATTGCCGTGAAATACCGGCGAAAGTAGATGCGCGACGCCATCAGGAAGCAATTTCGCGCGTACGACCGATTTGTCGTAGCCGGCATGGAACGGAATGCTGGCGAGCATCGAGCCGCCGCGCCGAATCACTTGAGCGCATTCAGCGAACGCCTTTTCAGGATCGGGTACATGCTCGAATACGTCGTTGCTTACGACCAAATCCAGTGAGGCGCGGTCAAAGCTCAAATTCATCACGTCTTCGTGCCGAATCCCTTTGATTGTCTCGCCGCCTTTGTGCTGATGGCCAAGATATTCGCTCCCGATGATCCGGTGCATCGGGAACTTCGTCACTGCCCATTCGTAGATCGGGGTAACCTGCTCCATGAAATATACTCGTGCATCCCGATGGTGCTCGAGCTGGCATTTTACAAGTGTCGCGACTACACGCTGCCTGTTGTTCATGCGGCACGAAGGGCAGACTAGTCTTTCGCGCCAATTTGGAACGCAACGATCGCCGATTCGCTGTCCCCCAGCGAACATGTCGACTAGGAATGGCACGGTCTTGTTGCAGGGAACGCAGAATCCATCGACGGTAAATTCCGGCGCGTGCGCACGATCAAGCAAGTCCGTTTCAATAAGACGAATTTCATCGAGTTCGCGACGTTGGATCCCCTCTTCGTATTCTCTTCGATTGCGCGCAACGAAGATCGGTCGCAGCAGGGCGGTCGCAGAATTCTCGACGCCCTCCTCGACGACGTCTACGAGAGGCGAATACAGACGCAGTGGACGAACGCCTCGTGCTGGTTTAAATCCGAGGTCGCCCAGCATCTGTGCAAGTGTCCCCCAGGCGGCTTCGGCACCCCACATTTGTTGGGCGAATTCGAAGCCTTTCTGGTGCAGCCTCTGCCAAAGTGTTTCGTCCGTATGCAGTTTGGCGATTGACGCGGCAATTTCTTCAACTGTATTCGCCACAAGCAGGTGTTCGCCATCGATGAGTGACATACCTTCGGCAGCGATTGAAGTGGCGACAACCGGCAAACCCACGGCGAGTGCCGTTCCGATCTTGCCTTTGATCCCAGCGCCGTAGCGCAGAGGAGCGACCGAAACTCGCATTTTGCCCAGCAGAGAATTCAGATCTTCGACAAACCCGGTGATCCGGACGTCTTCGCTGGCCAGCTTCAGTAGTTCATTCGGAGGATTACTACCTACCGCAAAAAAACAGACCCCCGGGAGCATTCTTCGCAGCAACGGCATGACTTCCGCCACAAAAAACTGCACTGCATCGACATTTGGTTGGTGCTGGTAGCCGCCGATGAAGACGATGTTGCGTCGATCGGAAAATCCGTTCGTAGTTCCGGGAGTGTCGATGATCAGCGGAAACACACGGATCTTGTCTGTGGGCAATTCTTGCCGCAGCAACTCCAGTTCAACCGTACTGTGAACAATGGTGACATCGGCCGCACGTATGGCATCGAGTTCGGTATTTCTCATCTCCTCGGCGTTCTTCATCTTGTCGATGTCATTTTGCAGTTCTGCTTCGCGCCTCATGCGCAGAAAGTGTAGATCGACGGTATGGAACAGCACCTTGGCCGAGGGGCAGTACTTTCGAATCGCTGGCAGGTTTCGCTGGGCGACAGCGGGGCGGAATAGGAAAGCAAGGTCGTAGCGTCTACCGTGATCGCGTAGATGACTCTCGACCGAGACGGTATAGGGCGCGTAGAGCATTTCGATCCCAGCGCGTTGAAGCGCCGTGGTGTATTCGGGCATGTAAAGAAAATTGGCTTCCGGGATGAACGTGATCTGAAAATCCATCTCTCTCAACAAAAGCAATAAGTTGAAGACCGTTACCGATCCGGCGTCTTGATCGGGTGTTGGGGTGCAGTGGTCAAGGACCAGTACACGGCGCTTTGCCGTGCGATCTTTTGCATTGTCCGGATCTGCGCCTGGGGCTTGATGCGTCAGCAATCGTTCTTCCCAACGATGGAACAGTTTTGCACTGTTTTCGATTTGGAACGCTTTGATGCCCTGAGATGTATCGGTTCCAGAAGTGATGCCTTCGTAATGAACGACAGTTGAGAGCGGTTGATAGATGACCCGGTAACCTCTGTCGCGAATCTTCAGCGCCAGGTCAGAGTCTTCGCAGTACGCGGGTAGGTAATGCTCGTCAAAGCCACCCAGCTGCGCAAATAAGGATTTGGGAACCATGATTGAGGCGCCTGAACAGTAGTCGACCTCTCTGGCGTAGTTGTAGACCGGCAGAGTTGGATCTTGGAATCGTCCGAAATTCCATGCGCTGCCATCGCGCCAGATGATGCCCCCCGCTTCCTGCAACCGCCCGTCCGGATAAACGAGCTTAGAGCCAACGAAGCCGGTTCCGGGAAACTCGGCGAACGTTCCGAGCAACTCATCGAGCCATCCGGGTGTCACCTCAGTATCGTTGTTCAGGAACAACAGGTATTTGCCGCGAGCCGAACTCGCACCAGCGTTGCAGCTGCGAATAAAACCCTGGTTTTGCGAGTTGCGGATCAAGCGTATCCCACGAACTCTTTTGAGCGCCTGCCAGGAATCGTCAGGTGAGCAATCGTCTACGACAATGACTTCAAAAGGACTTTTCGGTGAGCTCTTTGCAATCGACGCGAGGCATTTCGCCGTATATTCGATTTTCCCGTAGATCGGAATTATTACTGACACAACTGGATCGGACGAGCTTGGAAGATCAATCCGGATGTCTGTGTCGCCGCGTGTGGGTTCTATCGCACGTTGCGCGGCGGGAATCGCCAGTGTGGGTATCGAACCAGAAGGGCTCCCGCTCAAGACGAGTAGCTTCGGGAATAGTTTCGCCAGCACGCGCCGATGGGACGCCCTTGTTCGATAGCTGAACGGCAACGACTGATGCAGCTGCTTCGCCGCACGCAGACCAGCACTGATGTATCGTCTGGTCTGTTGTTTTGGCAGCGATATCCAACGCCGTGCCTCTCGTAGCGGCCAGCTCGCGCGCCATGAATTGCTCGTTTTCATCGAAAGCAAAACGGCATTCGCTTGGGCTAGTTCTGCTTGCAGACCTAACGCCCAGCCCCCTCGTCGAACCGTTTCATCCGTTAAGTCGGCGATTTGGCTCTCCCGCTCGGCGACGATTCGAGTGAGAGAGGCGATTTGTGCGTCGCGCTCCGCGACGACCTGGTTGATCTTTGCGATGAGTCCATCCCGAACCGCCATGGCTTGATTGAGATCGGCGACTTGGGTATCCCGCTCGGATACGACTTCGTTGATGGCTTTGATGAGTCGATTGCGCTCTTCCACGACGCTATCGAGTGATTGAGCCCACTTCGCAAATCCGACGTAGTGCGTCACTAAGTCGAGTTGATCCGGATACACAACCGAAGCATGGAGGATGGGTAGTATCGACTCTTTCGCTGCACAGACAGCCAAGAAGTAGACGGGTTCCGAGAACTTACTTGACTGCGCCTTTATGGAAACCCCGTCATCATGCCAGGCGCGGTATGCGCCTTGGTTCCCGTCAACCGGCTGAATGACCGATCCCATCATCATCCGCTGACCATAATATTTCACAGCGGGAAACTGAGACTTCAGGAGCAGTTCCAGTTCGTTGAAGTCTAGTTCTTTGACATGAAACGGATTTTGTTCATTGTTTTGTTCCGAATAGACGGGACGATTCGGAGAGGAAATAACCAGCGTGCCGTTCGGCCTCAGTACTCGTCTCAATTCCGCGAGCATTTGCGCTTGTTCGGTCAAATGTTCGATTGTTTCGAAGGAGACAATGACGTCGAACGTAGCGTCTGCGAATCCTAGGGCAAGCGTGTTCGCACGACAGAATCGCAGGTTTTTTTTGTCCCCGTAGGTATTGGTCGCATGGCGTACCGCGTCCTCCGCGATATCCACGCCCGTGACTGAAGCCGCCACGTCCGACATCAGCGCGGCGCCGTAGCCCTCTCCGCAGGCAACGTCCAATACTGTCTTGCCCGCCACGATTTCTAAGACGGTTGCATAACGATGGCAATGCTCAAGGCGAATCCTGCCTTGCTCGGTTGGAACGTATCGTTCGCCGGTAAATTTCATGGTCTGGATATCGACTTCTCTGCGAATACAATGACTCGCTGATTGCGAGTGAATTGTTCGTAGTCGTCAGACGCTGCTGTATAGAAGGTGACTGCGCTGAATCCAAATTTCACTAGCAAAAACTCCAACGCTTGGCGCGACGGCACCAATGCCAGATCCGTCAGTCCGCCCTCCGGCTTATCAGAGTAGTCGACGCACAGGCCAAACATGCCATGCAGATCGCGCTGCCACAAATAGCTGCCGTCTTCTATTTTTCCGACGATGTCGTACGGCAGAACTTGTGTTTCGATGCAGAGGGTTCTGTTCGTAATCGCGGCCAGCTTTCTCAGGACTTGGATCGGGTTCTCCACGTGATATAGCAAACCAAAACACAGGACAAAATCTGCGGCATCTTCTTCACGCCATAGCTCGAGTGTCGAGTCTTCGAATCGTATGTTTGAGGCGCCAACGAGAGCGGAGATCTGCCTCGCCTTATCCAACGTACCTGAATTCCTATCAAAACCGGTGACGGACTTGAAATGTTCAGCGAGCACGAGTGAGAAAAATCCCTCGTGGCATGCAACGTCGATGGCCGTTGAATAGCTGTCGTCCAAAGCGCTCAAATGGGTGCGAAGCGCCCGCTCTCGTGTAACGTGAACCCCTCTTGCCGCTGGGGGAAGATAGCTTTCAGTCCGGGTTCCGTCCGGCAATTCAAATTCGTAGAACCATTTTTGGTTCTTGGCCCTATCCATTGCGCTACTCATGCGGTTGCTCTGAAGTTGAACTGCCTTCGAGGTTTCGCTTTGGCTTGTCCATCAGAGTGATTTCTGTAGCATTGAAACGGACTCAATCGGGATGCCTACTAACCCATGGCGCCGCCTGGAGGATTGAACTCGCAGAATTGCCGCATCGTGCAACCAGTGATGCTGGACATGGTTCTCGGGATCGCCTTCGGCGATCGCCACTGTCATTGAATAGTCGCCATTCGGCAATAGAGGCGTCGCGAAGACAAATTCCGAAACGATGATTTGGCCCGCCACGAAACAAGATGGCTGAACATACGCATACGTGTTCTCGCCAAATAATGATTGGCCCAGGCGATCTTTCACAAAAAACCCCACGATAGGACTCGTCAGTGGTTCATGCACTGCTACTTCAATTCTCAATCGCAGACGTTCGCCCCCAGCTAGCATGTCTATCGGCGTTCCGTCGGCATGCATGATGGATACGTTCTGAATTTCTGCTGTACCAGTCTTCCATCCTTCCGAATTCGCGATGTTTTCATAGAAGGTAATTTTGGTTTCCGGTTCGACTGGGTATGTCGCGGGTTGCGCTGTGGACCTTTCGTTGCCCACTGGGTTTAGCCTGACACTATCGCCATAGATCTCCTGTGCGCAGAACATTGCATACGCTTTGGCGACTTCCGCGACGTTTCCCTGCATTCGCGAGACGCCGTGATCCAGCCAAATGGCCCTGTCACATAGTTTGTGGACGGATCCAATATCATGGCTGACGAACAGCACCGTGCCGCGTTCCATGAATCGGTGGAGGAAGCGCATGCACTTCTGCACGAAGACCGCATCGCCAACAGCCAGCGCTTCGTCTACCACCAAGATGTCTGAATCCACGTGAGCGATGACTGCAAATGCTAATCGCACCATCATACCGCTGGAATACGTCTTGACCGGTTGCTCGACGAAATCACCGATGTCTGCAAACCTAACGATGTCGTTGAAGCGCGCATCGGTTTCCTCGCGACTCAATCCCAGCACGGCCGCGTTCAAGTAGACGTTTTCGCGGCCCGTAAATTCGGGATTGAAGCCTGAGCCGAGTTCTAGCAAAGCTGCGATCCGACCCCTCGTCTGCAAGGTTCCGCTGGTCGGGTTCACCGTCCCACAGATCATCTGCAGGAGCGTCGATTTGCCGGAACCATTTCGTCCGATAATACCGACGGTCTCGCCTCTTTTTACTTCGAACGATACGTCCTTCAGCGCCCAAAACTCGCGGAAGTATTGCTCCGAATTTTTTCCGACAAGCCGTTGCAAACGCGGATAGATCGACTGCTTCAATCGATCGTGCGGTTGCGCGTAAATTTGGTAGCACTTGCTGAGGTTTGCCACGTTGATCACGATTTCAGAGGACATCGGCGAATCCCTTCCGTGTCATCTGAAACCATGCAAAACCGAGCCACGCGGCCAATGCGGTGCCGAACAAATAGAGAGTCAGAGTCGTCATGTTGGGCGCATTGCCCCAGAACAACACATCCCGGGCCAATTCGATTGCGGGAGTAAGAGGATTCAGCAATAGCAGGTATTGATATTTTTCCGGTAGCGCGCTGGTCGGGTAGAAGATCGGCGAAAGAAACAGCATTACCGTGATGATGATGCCAATAAATTGGGAGATGTCGCGCAAGTAAACGCCCAGAGATGCCAGAGCCCAGGTGAGGCCCATGATAAGCAGCAGCAGTGGCAGGATCACCAACGGCAGTAACAACACGGTAATGTGAGGCGTGCCGAAAAGTAGAACGTCAGCCAGCAACCACACTGCAAGGCTGATCGACGCATGGAACATCGCGGAACCCAGAACTACCGTTGGCAGAATCTCCAGCGGGAAGACCACTTTCTTTACGTAGCTGACGTTGGAAAGAATCAGCGCCGGTGCTCGATTGACGCATTCTGCAAATAAGTTGAAGACGATCAGCCCGGCAAAAAGAACCAGGGCGAATTCTGTCTTGGAATCACTGCCTGCATTCCAGCGAGCTTTGAACACGACGCTAAACACAAATGTGTAGACGGCTAACATTAATACCGGGTTAACGAACGGCCACAAAATGCCCAAAATCGAGCCGCGGTAGCGGCCAACCACCTCGCGCTTAACGAGTGCTCTCACCAAATCGCGGTTGCGCCAGACGCTGGCAACCATTTCCTTTGGTGAAATCGAAAAGTGCTGCACTCGGAAATTCCTCTTGCTGCGCCGAATGCGTTCCGCAGTCCGGCGGCTACCGGAGGGCGTAGTGACGGGTTTGGCCGAATTGAACGATGGCACCAATTTTGAATGACGGAGACGTCAGACCACGCTCTCCGCAGCGTTGGAGCTTGCCTTGGGGCCGCTCCAATTGGAAGTGCGAGTCAGGTTGGTGCGGGCGAAGAACATGCTTCATAGGCTCGACGTCGATTCGGCCCCTGAAGGCGCACAGTTCTGCCACGGAGTGCCTGTCTGGACGCGATCCATTGCTACAGCGCGGCTCGACAGCCAATTCTGAACGTCCGTCGGAGTCATTCTCTGAGTACAGCCAGCTGCCAGACGTTCGCACGTGGAATCATGCTCCACGCGCATATCATTGAGCGCCCGACGATCGATTGCCCGATCCATTACGGAGTCCTGGCTCCAGACATCGTTGCGGTGTTGGGCTTGATCCATCCACTTCGTACTGTGGCCGAATACGTAGTGTTTTTCAGGCTTAGGCCGAAGCTGTAATCCTGTCATTCGGGCTCGTTCGCGCCCCAGCGTGATCTAAGCTCTTTCGCCATTCGGAGGCTCGTGCTGATGTATCGTCTTGCTTGTTGGCATGGACTCGAGATCCAGCGGCGGGTCTCCCGAAACGGGGCTGTCCATCGCCATGAATGACTGCGTGTCGTTGCGTCTAGACGTGCTCTGGTTTCGGCTAGCTCCGCGTCCAGGCTCAACCCCCACGCGCCCCGGCGAATGGTCTCATCAGTTAGATCGGCAATGGTCGCGTCACGTTCTGTGACTACACGATTGAGCATGACG
>Ga0315290_10002687_pt1 | contig 12605 bp, 14 predicted proteins | sample YL17G12_0_MG_FD_203627 | JGI IMG/M metagenome (GOLD analysis project Ga0315290, IMG submission 203627) | Sediment microbial communities from Yellowstone Lake, YNP, Wyoming, USA - YL17G12_0 | ecosystem: Environmental > Aquatic > Freshwater > Lake > Sediment | place: USA: Wyoming | collected...
AGCTGATCAATATCACCAAATCGATTTTCGGAACAGACGAAAAGGTCGTGGCGAAGTTCGCTTCGGCGTGAGTCCTAGGTCAAATCCGCAATCTCTCGATGCAACGCCTCTGCCTGAGATCCCACATACAAATGGATAGCCGCCAGCTTTCCCAGCTGGATATCCACCGCTGATTCCGCCAAGGTGAGCTCCTCGAGCTTCTCCTTGTTGACCGTCGCCCAGGTGTCGGAAACCGCCTGGGCGACGGTCTTGTTCTGGTTGAACTTGTCGAGTTCTTCTTGAGCAAAGACGAGCAACTCAGGGGCCAGAACAAGACCTTCCCGATGCATGGACAGAGCTGCGTACTTGGTCGGCTCGTAGTCGTAGGGGTTCTCGCGGCCCGTGTGGCGAGCCAGTATCTCGAACAAAAATACGGCCCAGGACAACTCGGCCGGAGACGCCTCTTGGACCGTATCCGGGGTCGAGATTTCGTTGTTGAAAGCCTTGGCCGAATTCTCAAAAATCAGGGCGTCCCAGTGGAACGCGTCGTTGTGAATCGCCGTGATGAAAGCTGAGACTTTGTCACGATTCACCAGGGGCAAATCTAGTTGGAACTCGTTCACGAGTTCCAACCAAATCGACTCTGGCTCCCAAACCAAAAAAGAGTTGGCATGAAAGAGTTGAACCAGCGAAAAATACAACCCGAACGGAGAAGTTTTGTCATTCTTCAGGTACTCGCGCGCCTTCTCAACTTTCTTCGGGTAGTCTCCCTTCTCGTAAAACACGAGAGAGTGCAGAGCTGTCCGAAACAAAACCGGCAATGCCGTCTTGAGGTCAATTGCCACTCAGGCCCCCAGTTGCGCCAGAAACGTATTCAACAGGTCCCGGGGCATGGTGGGCAGTACGACCTCCACCTTCTCCGGGTCAAGCTGCCCAGAGGCATCCGTCAGGTCCTGGAGCACGTCCGGCCCGAAGACGTCCGCGTAGACCTGGGGATCGACGCTCAGGATGGTCTCGATGGGGACCGGGCGTCCCGCCAGGTCGAGCGTGGCCGCCGCCATTTTTTCCGTGTTGAAGACCGTCTCCAGGGGGTTGAGCAGTTTCCTGCCGTAGTACTTCTCGAGCTCGCCCGCGTTGTCCAGCTCCTGCACAGCGCTGGCCACCTTGATGAGCCCTTCCCGGTCAGTGATGACAGCCGGGAAATTTTCCAGTGATTCCGAGAGTTTGAGAAACCCATGGCTGATTTCTGCGTCGGGGACCACCTGCGCGCGAACGTCCAGCCAATCCCGCAGGTCCTGGGTATCGCAGACTGTCATCCCGGCCAACTTGAGCATGTGCGCAGGCACCCTCACCTGGTGGTCCACAGCCTTCTTCACCAGGTTCAGGGCCGCGGTAGCCTGGTCGTCCACGCTCATTCGGCGCTGGTTGCGCTCGATGGCCTCGGCGGCCAGCCCCACGTCTTCGGCTGTCTTCACAGAAAACCGCTTGATTTGTGGTAAAAGATAGTTGGAATCATCGTCAACTTTCGCCACTTTTTCATGCAGCGGCAGTTCGATCCCATAAATGGCCAGGGCTTTGTCACAGGTCTTCAAGACTTCGTCTGGGATCCCTGCTTGCTTGGCCATGTACACCCGGGACAGGGCCGCCTGGTCGGGGGAGTCGATGGGAAACAAACGACGCTCTTGCCAAGCAAACGCTTGGTCCATGCGGGCGTCGTTTTCTTCGAGATTCAGTTCAGCTTCTTTGATGAAGGGATCGATCGCGCTGAATTCCTGCAAGCAGGCATTCAACATTTGATACCCATGATCTGAAAATTGGTCGATAAACGTAGTCAAGCGGCGCCTCCTTTAGAGAGTCTAGAGGAATAATAGCGCAATACGAAAGGAGTTTCAATGTCTGAGCCAATCGAGGGACCGGTCGAGGGACTGGTCGAGGGACCTATCAAAGAGACCGTCAAGGTTTCCCTATCCGACATTCTATGCCACCTGTCGAACCGAGGAGACTTCATGTTCTTCTCCAAGATCGTCTCGTCCCTACCCATCCTTAGGACCAAACTGGTTCCTATCATCGGAGTGCAACTCACGCCACAGGGTTATATGTTACTTGTGAACGAAGAAGGGATCGATGAGGTTCCGTCTATCGAGTTTCTCATCATGTTGATAGAGCACGAAGTGCATCATATCGTCCTGGAACATTTTACAAGAGCTACGCGAAAGATTCGAGAAACCACTGACGACATCGAGAAACAATACACTCGTGAAGTAGTCCAGATTTCTCAAGACCTGGCTGTCAACGACCTGTTGCGAAATTACTCCAAGCACGCTGCCCAACTGTTCGACAAAAAACTTGGAGGGTGTGTCCCTGGAATTGGATTATTCGACAAGTTTCCGCGTAACAAAACCTTTGAACAGTATCACGACCTGACCATGAAACAAGCTTTGGACGAAAGAACCAAAGTGGGCGAGCAGATAAAACTCGTGAACGAACTCAACGAAATGCTCAAGACCAAATCACCGGAGTTCAAAGAAGGCTTTGTTGCTGGGTACCGCGATAGGACCCTGGAAAATATCAAAGAGGGGAAGAACTCATGACCGATATCATACTTGTTCCACCGACCAATGTTCCGACCAACGCTACGTTCTCCGAAAGCACCGTTTTCGACGATTTGGCCGAAGGTTACGGTATGGGTCAACACTACGCTGGGTTGCTTGGTGGTGCGGGACAAATGGGCCCTATGTTCAACCACGTTTTTGACGACAACTTTGATAAGGTCAAAGATCTCCCTACCGATGATCTTAACCTTTTGCTCAGTCAGGCCGAAGCCCAGATCAAAGAAACTGTCCAGCGCGCAGTCAACGAGACTATCAAAAGTCGTGGGACAATCCCCGGGCACCTCGCGGATCTCATCGAAAAAATGTCCGCATCGAGTGTGAACTGGTTGGCACTTCTCCGGAACGCCATAGTCAATGCGATCCGAACAACCAAGAAGCGCTCGATGAAACGACCCAATAGGAGAGGGTTTGGTATTCCCGGAGGATTACACTTTCCCGGAACGATCAAAGACAAAACGTTCTCGGTAGCCTTCTTGGTGGATACGTCTGGTTCGATGGGGAATGAAGAGTTGTCCATGGCCCTCGCCGAGATTGAAACTCTTCGCAATATGAACAAATCAATCGACATAACGATTATCGAGGCCGATGTTATTATTCACAAAGAGTATCTTTTGAAACCCGGGCAGAAGGTTCAGCGCAACATGCTAGGCCGAAAGGGCACAGACTTTAATCTTGCCCTCGCTCGAGCCAAAGAATTGAATCCCGGGATATGCTTCTATTTCACCGACGGCTACGGCGGAGGCGTGCAGGTTGAGAACCGAGTCAAGTGTCCATTCTTCTGGATCGTCACCCCCAACGGCACCAAACCCGATGGATGGGGTCGGTGCATCTATACCAAGCCGGGAGGAGCCAATGTCAAAAAACGCTACTAGCGTAGCCTTCAAGATGGAGATCAAAGACACGGACGTCACCCAAAATTATGCCTATGGCAAAAAAATCTACTTCATGCCCAAAGAACTGGAGTCAGAATTACCAAGAATATTTCGAGCGGCAATCGTTCACCGACACCCCGAGACATACCAAGAAGATATGTTCAAGCGATTTGTAGGATTAAGCAAAATCAGTTTCAGACGAATGCACTGTACTCCTCAGGATCGTGGTGGCGAAACTGCGTTAGCAACAAAAGTCCTGCTGGACCCACCATCGGGTAAAGTAACCAGAAACGACTTTACCAACCAAGCTCGAGAAAAATTCAAAAGTCAGTATGGCCAATATGTATCGGTTATACCGTTACTCGTCTCACAAAGAAAAAATAGCAAAGGTCCCACGAGCGTTGCTTTCCAGCTCCTCCCGGAGAACATGCGTAACAAAGTAAACCTAATCGGGGCTCCCTACTATAGCCGTCTAAAGCATATGGAAAACACTCACGCATATCTCATTTACAAAGGACAGGTGCACAAGCCGATGTGCACTGCATGTGCTTTTGTAACTCTGGGGATCTCTGGTGACTGCCACCCCATGGACAAGATATGCCTCGAAAGAATGAGCATACCTGGGGTCAGCCTGGCTGGAGAAGTGAACAAACTAACAGAACAAAGGATCCAACAGATAGAGGGAGAGTGCAATGACGACGTACTCAGAGAGTCGACTGAATGTTCTGGAATTTCAGACGAAGTTGAAATACCCCGATCTCCCGCTGGCGATTGACGACACGACGCTATCTTATCACCTGGGCATGAACAACTGGGCCATGTGGTGGCTCCTGCGCGAACGAAATAAACAGTATCGTTTGTTTCGGATACCGAAATCTGGGGGGAAGTGGCGTCACATCCAGTGCCCTACATCCAAGATGAAATTCATTCAAAGGTCGATTTTGATAAATTTTCTCGAGAAGATCCCCCTCGGGAATCATGTCGGAGCTTACGTCCCAGGCCGCGCGTGTTCACACACCGCCCTGCAGCATACCGGCAAAAAGATTATAGTCAGTATGGATTTGAAAGATTTCTTCCCGAGCGTCAAGCAATCGATGATCAGAAACTATTTTCACAATGTTGGTTACAATCAACAAGTATCCTCGCTACTCGCCTCGCTGCTGACGTATGAGAACTACGTCCCACAGGGTGCATCTAGCTCGGGGTACATCGCCAATTTGGTTGCTGACCACAGATTCGATCAAAAGATTATCAAGTCTCTTCACGAACTAGATGATCGATGGGTTTACACTCGTTACTCCGATGACCTCGACATCAGCCACCCCGACGTCCAAACCCAAGAGACGACCAAGAAGATTATTGGGCTGGTAACCGAGATCATCCAACGAGCCGGATTCAAGATCCATTTCCGAAAAACCAAACGGGAGTTCTATTTCCAGCGTCAGAAGGTCCTGGGCATGGTCGTGAACGAGAAGACCAATATCCCCATCGAAGACTACTTGAGAACCAGGGGCATCCTGCACGATGTTCTGTGTTACGGGGAAGACTTCGAGTACCACAACGACGGACAACCAGTAAGCCTGGGAGCGATCATGACCCACTTGTTTGGCAAGATCAATTACTACAAGCAGATCAACCCGAACAAAGCAGCTAAACTCATGAAGCTGTATGAGGCCGCTAACATCGCAATAAGCGATACTTTGCCAGTTGGGGATATCGCTACGGAGGATAAACCAAATGGGGGCGATCTATGTCTTCCACATGTACATGCAGATAGATAACTCTACAAAGTATTCATACGATCGACAGTGCCTACCCGCCCTAGGATTCTCCGGTATTACCAACCTAGAAGACGACCTACACCGAATAGTCATGGTTGCCCACCGCCACGATGTTGGCAGATTCTTTACGCACTACCCTCAGAATGATTTAGTCGTCGCAACCGCTCGACCACATTTTGATCCGAGTACCAATTACCAACATCAGGACCAACATGAATTTCAAAAGATATTTTTCAGAAATGAAAGCCGTTACATTACCCGCAAAGATTTGATTATAAATTGCCCGAGTCTATCTAAGTTCAATGGGTGCCTAACTTGTGCCTATTCGCTAGGGAGTTTGCCTTGCTTTATCAAAGTATTCCCACAACTCTACTCGGGTAATGATCGAGACCTCAATTTTATGCGTATCGATGACTTACCTAGATCCACTCGCTCACTACCCAACGTACGAACACACCAAGTATACGACAACTTGATCTGGGTCCCAACCTCTCACGCCACATCCAGATGGGGAGGATCGAGGTCCAGTATCCTTTCGATTGGTGATATTTCAAGTCCCGCTCAAATAGCAGAAAATGTAAAGAGCGCCAGTGAATCAGCTAGACAAGGGCACAGAACAAAAGTAAAGATAGCGGAGCAGTGCCCCCAGTGCTACTTCGGAAACATGTGCCAAAGACGTTGGAGAGTTAGACATTGCCCCGAAGCATACTCAAGGGAGAAAGTTATCGCAAGTCTTATAGAGAAAGTCACGTATACTTGCCGTCAAGCGGGGCTTAGTCTAGAAGAACTCAAATATTTCATCAATGCTGGCGGACATGAAGTTTATCCTTTCGGGGCCCAATTAACGTTTCGAGGTCTGGACAAGAACTTTACCCATGGGGTGTTTTACACCAAGTACGGACGGAACATGATACACTGCGATTTACCCCACACCCGTCGCTTACTCCAAGCTAGATTTTATCATAATCATGATTACTCCCATGCGGTCAAACCTGGTCGCCATTGCGAAGTACCTGATGAGATGTTAGGGGTTTACTATGAACTGTGCCGAGTAAATACCTGCAAAAGAAATTATGGAGGTTGGAACCCGTACTCAAAGATTAAATCTTTGAGCATAGGTCGAGATGAAACCATGCAGATCGATTTCTTTGGACAAAGTTCCCGATACGTGCGCAGTTACGCATCATTGTTAGGTAACATGCCATATCAGTTGACAGAGCTTATGTAGTGGAACTAGGGTTGCGGTGGAAGAGGTGGGTCCGGACTCCAATCTGGGCACACCTCTTTCACTGTATCGTAAGCCGAGATGACAGCATTGTAAGCCGCGGTAACAGCGGTCCCTGCTTCAAGCTTGGCTAGGGTTGCCTGCTCTACGGCTGTTTCGGATATAGCTACTAAATCTGATTTATCCCCTACGATCGAACCCGTATACTCACCCACGCCATCGCAATAGGTGGCGCCGATATCGATGGAATCTTGGTCCAAAGAGGCTTGCGATAGAATCGTATTAAAACTCGTCTTAGCTAGCAACAACGCATCGTAAAGAACTTTGTACGGGACGTCGACAGTGGTAACTACGCCACTGTCACTTATTGTACCTGTGCCCCCGACACCCACCGTGACGACATGCCCTACTGAAAACGAAAGCGGCTGGGATATCCACCACTCATGGGTTGAATCCCGAAAAAAGTGCAGTATCCCCTGCGGTACTGCGCTAACCTCTACAGGTTTTCCAATCGCAACCGCCCCTGGCGATACATACCCAGCCGAATTCATCGTCAGGCGGGTCAAGTAGCCCCCGCCAGTTGGGGACAAAATGATGTCTCTCAACCCAGCCGCGAACGTATCGATAGCCGCGTTGATCACTGCCCCGTCATCTCGCAACGCATCGAAATGATCCTGGGCAAACGTGTAGTACGGCTGCACTCCGTGCTCGCTACCGCCACCCTGAATCTTGTGTTGCTCTGCTGTCCACTCAGTCAATGCAGTGTTGGCCACCCCGAGGGCTATGATCGCATCATCATAGGCCTCAGTGTCGAGCAACAGCTTAGCTTGGGCCGCGTCGTAAATTGTGACCTGTGTCGCGTATGTCGCTTTTATCTCAGCGATATACGTCAAATCGCCAGTTGGGAAGAAGTAATCCACACCTTCAGGAATTGTATCAAACGAGTCTTGGTAAATTTTCCAATCGTTGGTCAAAGTATTGACCCGGTCCGATAGGATCCTGACGGCCTGGTCTGCGACAGCGATATCGTTGTAAGTTAGCTTCAGATTTGACGAGCGCCACAATTCCGAAAATTCTCGATTGGCCTCGTCCCGATCTGACACGTACGCATCGAGATCCGCTACTGTGGCGATTCGCTGGAATTCATCCTGCAAAGAATTCCGAGTGTTTAGTATTCTTTGTACAAATATACCAGAGTCTGGTAAGTCACCCTTGTTTGTGCATGTTACGAGAACCTCGAAAGTCTGCACGCCGCCAACAAATTTTACGGAGCGGACCTCATTAATCTGTAACGTCGTCATGAGTCACCCGTCAATCATGAAGAGGTGATGTCGTCATCAAATAGCGTTTCTTCGATGTCCCCACCAGTGTAGTTTTCCCAATCCGTTACCAAGAATTGTGTTTTCTCACGTTGCACAAGCGCCTCTGCGCTGAGTTCTTCGAGACTATCAAAAAATAGAGTCCACGATGCGACACGATAGTACAACGTTTCGTCGGGCCGACTCGCGGTGTAACGATTGATATCTCCCACGGTACAGACATGCTCGTAAGTATCGTCCTCATCGTTCTCTTCATCCCCTTCGATGACCACTTTTCGCGCTAAAATTAACTCAACTGGAAATCCAAGAGAAGGATCGGGATCGTCCTTGGAGAACACGGTCGTCAACTTGTAATCCTTGTCCGTGTCGTCACCACCGGTCGTCAGACTACGCTCCTGCGTCAAATGGATTGAGGTCGCCATAGGGTCCCTTTCTATTGTTAGGTCGCAGGAAACCGGCTATACTTTCTAAGCTATGATAGGACAAGAGAAAAATCAAAGCAAGTCTTCGATTCGGGTAGTGGGTCTGGACTTGTCGCGAACCTGTACCGGGGTCTGCCTGTTGACCGACGCAACCTACAATTCATTCACCCTGCGCCCCCAAAGCCTTCAGGGGATGGAGAAGCTCCAAACCCTGAGGAACCTACTCTTCGACAAGATAGACCGGTTCAAGCCCAACCTGGCAGTCGTGGAGGGCTACTCGTTTGGATCCCAGAACAAAGCCTTCGCGATAGGCGAGTTCGCCGGCATCATCAAACTCGGCCTCTACGACCGGGGCATACGTACCCTCATCATCCCACCTAAAGTCGTCAAACGATTCATCTCCGGCAACGGGGACGCCAGCAAACAGGAAGTCCGAGAGGCTATCAAGGCCAAGTACGGATGGGTCATCAAGAGCCTGGACGCCTCTGACGCCACAGCGTGCGCGCTGCTTGGAAAAGCCTCTCTTCTGAAGACCTCTTCGTATCGGTCTGAACTTGAAACTGTCCACAAACTTGAAATCCAGAAAAAAACTTGTGCTAGAATACCAAAACCTGCCATAAATCTTTGAATGGAGGGATCATGGACCCAAGCTACTCCTGCGTTAAGTGTAAGCAATTGTTTGAGAAGGACGGTTTAGAAGTCGCGGTGCACCAAGAAGAGCTCGGACGTATTTGCCCAGAATGCTTGTCGGGATCCAACAAGATTTCGGTGTTAATCACGCGAGAATCGTCTGGGAAACCTTTTGGGATATCCTACGTCGAAATAGAAAAAACGTAAAAGTCGTGGTAAAAGAACATGGAAACTTCGTTAGAGGTTCGCCTCGGTCTCACAAAAACTCTTATTAGACTAGCTTACTATTATCTCACCAAAGGCTTTGGGAAACATCCCATTGACCATTCGGTATATGACCTGGTCGAAGTAACACCTCTTTATGAATGGAGACCCAACCCCGAAGACGAAGTAGAGTCTGGGGGTGGTATTCGAGTAACCTTCCACCGGCAAGGGCAGAAGATTCGTTGGGTTGAATTTTCTGTGCGGTACAGCGGTGGCGGGGGAGAGCCCTCTATCTTTCTGCATCCTCTCTGACCAACAACGGGTGGTTCCGAGATCAACCAAACCTGCAGTCAACCTGTAACCCTAAACCCCCTCTGAAGGAGGAAACGTGAATCCTATGTTGATTGGGTTGGCGACGTACATCGTGAAGAGTGCATTTGGAAGTTGCTTCACAGAGAAGACTCGCAGAGTTCCTAAGTGGGTGTTGGAAGTGGAACCCATCTCGGATTCGTGGAAAGTCCCCATGGAAGAGTTCGTGAATGGCATCAAAAAGCAAAAAACCGATGCGGTACTTGCTCAACGTGCCGAACAATTCCTTGCAAGGATTGAAGCGAAGTACGGTTTGAGTTCCTAAGAGGGTCGAGAGACGTGCCCGGGGTCGCCTCCGAGCACGTCTCTCTTCTTTTACTTGGCACGAAGCAGCCAACCTGAGGCGAAGGCTACAACGGCGATCATTAGAGCAGAACTTGCAATCCAGGACAAGTTATTTCTGATGGTCTTTTTTTCCAGGGCCGCCTTGTCGTTTTCAAGCTTGACGATCTCCAGGTTTTTTTTACCAAGTAAATCCTTGAGGGCATCGAGCGACTTGGACTCGGCCACCGCAGCATCGAGAAACTCGTCCAGGGCCTTGTCGGCCTCCTCGTAGTTGGTCCGACAGACGGCCAGTCGATCCCCTCGGAACTTGAACTCCAGGTCTATCTGGACCAAAGTTTTGGCGTCATCGAGATCGTAACAGGCGTACTCGACCCCCTCGATTTTTTTTACCTCCCAGGTCGGCAACTTGAGCTCCTGGGCCAAGGTAACCTGAGAAGAGAAGGTCAACAAGACGAACAGAGCTGCGAGTTTCATTTCTTGGTCTCCTGCGAAGCTTTGAGAATCTTCTCAAGCGCAGCAAAGCTCTTGGCCTTCAAGACCTGGTCGGTCTGGGTCTTCACGGCCTGCTCGACCAGAGCGAGCTTCTCGTCCCGGGCGCGAGTCTCGCTCCTGAGACATGATAGCTCGACTTTCAGACGCTCTACGCGTTGCTGGTCAGCCTCTACCTGGGCCAGGTGCTGTGCCTCCTCCAGCTCGGCCTTGCGCTTGAGCTCCATGGCCTGAAGGAGCTTGAGCTCGTTGCGCAGGGAGGCGGCCTTGCGGTAGAGAAAGTAGAGCAAGAGGGTGGCGAGAAAGGAGAGGAGGTAGAGCCAGTATTTTTTTAGGTAGGTTGTCATTTATCCGGACCCCGCTACGTAAAATGAAGCCGATTTCGGCAAACCAATCCAGTTGTCGTTCAAATCTTTTGCCATAGGAAAAACGGTCACTGTAATCGTTTGCCCCTGCTCGATCTGCAATGACGCATTTACCGTAATAACTACTGCTATCGAAGGACTCGATGGGTAATATACAACTTCATCGGTATCATAGATCGTTTCACCGCCTCCATCTATAGCACCACGCACTACATACGTATCGTGACTGAGAACTCCACCATAGGAAAGATACCCATTCTCCTCTGACATAAGTCTATCAAAAGAAAATAGGATGGTATAAGAAGTGACGAATTGCGCGGTCATTGCCCGTGGGTAAGTTCCACTTACGAATGTTGCAGAATTGCGACTCGTATCAAGTGGATTGCCGTGAGGCTTGTCAAACTGATTGCCACTAACGGACACTACGATAGTCTTGCTATTCGCCAATGTAGGTAAATATGGAGTGGCTGTAAGGCGCACGGTTGTCTCATTAATTAATGACACCGTATTATACACCCAAGTATCCCCATCAAAAGTAACATTGAAATTCGCCTTTGCTGAGTCAAAAGTCATATTATATGAAAACACAATTTCTATTTCGTGTAACGCAGCATGTTGATGGGCGCTAACAACAATTGGATACGATGGGTTAGTCGGGTACGCCGCCCGAGCAAACGTCTTCTCCCGTTGTGCAGGATCAAGAGGATTCCCTGTAGCGTCTTTGACATCCGCCGACGCAGTCACAACGATATTCCCGCTTGGTAGTATATTGTTCAGTGTCAATACTGCGCTAGTACCTTCAACACCAGTTCTTGCAGCCGAAACTTTGGTCCATGTGCCCCCACCATGAACAACAGTGTAATTGGCAATATCCTCAATAGAGTCGCCCATGGCTGCTGAGAACACTACCAAAATCGTACAGAGAATATCGTATGGTTGTGACGCTGCGGACATCGCATTCAAAGCCAACTCAACCGTCACATTGCGAGTAACTATCGTACTCGAGTCAGAGATATCATGCCCTAATCCAATCCCACCACCGACGGTGACGTTGTAACAAGTTGTAAAATACGCTTCTCCGACAAACCATCCCGCCCAGGCGATATTTTGCCACAGGGCTATCTTGTCCCCACCTACGAGGATACCCTGCCCGTATGGAACCGTATCGTGATGGGCCTTCGTAATGTTATTCCCCGAAAGGGCCGAGTGGCGTAAGGATCCGGACCCACCAGCGCCACTATTGAAACCAATTCCACAATTGGCAGATTCGATCGTTGTAGGCAAACGAATAAGATTGTCGAGACAGGCGACAAACGTGGCAAAGTAAGTTGCGTTATTCACAAACATAATGCCATTGCGTGGGGCAGTAATCGAATTCCCAGCGACGACAAGATCCTGAGTAGTTGCAGTCGAATCGAATTGTATGCCCGCTGTATCTGCAACCGAATCGTTACCGATCTTATTGCCACGTACGATTGATTTCACAACGGACACTGAGTAAATACCGTACTTGGCGCTACGGACTACGTTGCTAGAAACGATTTGGTTGCTCTGTCCAACTTGTATCCCAACTTCTGGGTCGTCGATTGTGTTACCAACGGCAGTAATCGAATTCCCACTGGAATCAATCTTAATCCCGTAGCGATGAACCTGCGCACCAAATTTTATTCGATTGCTCGATACGATAGAATCAACAGTTGCAAACACACCGTAAGAATAATTAACACTAACGTTATCGTACGGAACAATCGAATTTCTGTGCATAACCGATTTAGTTACGTTGCTAAAATTAATCCCACTGGTTCCGCCAAAAATAGTATTGTCTGCTGCAATGACATAATCAATACTGGCGAGCGCCCGTATACCGTATTCTCCACTACCAAGCGTCGTCATACCCTGAATGTAATTTCCTAGAACTAGGACAGTAGATGTTTCAACACCAATTCCCGGTTGCGACTTACCGACACCGTGCAAATAATTTCCAGAAACGACCCCAGCAATCGTGGTTGAAATTCGTATCCCCAACCCAATCGAGTAAGCAGTGATATCGTCT
>Ga0315290_10002689_pt1 | contig 12603 bp, 7 predicted proteins | sample YL17G12_0_MG_FD_203627 | JGI IMG/M metagenome (GOLD analysis project Ga0315290, IMG submission 203627) | Sediment microbial communities from Yellowstone Lake, YNP, Wyoming, USA - YL17G12_0 | ecosystem: Environmental > Aquatic > Freshwater > Lake > Sediment | place: USA: Wyoming | collected...
CCCGTCGCAAGACCTCCATTGAAGCCATCGACCCAAAAACCCTGCGAGACTATGTCGGCGGGCGCGGATTGGCAATTCACTACCTCTATAATGAAATGGACCCCTCCGTCGAACCTTTATCAGCGCTGAATAAGCTCATCTTCGCCACGGGTCCATTGACCGCCACGACCGCGCCGACCGGTAACCGCTACATGGTGGTGACTAAGTCGCCGCTGACGGGTGCGCTGGCGCACTCCAATTCCGGCGGCGATTTCCCCACGTGGATGAAACGCTCTGGCTTCGACCTGTATATTTTCGAAGGCAAGGCGGACCAGCCGGTGTATGTGTGGGTGAATGAAGACGAGGTTGAGATCCGGTCCGCGTCGCACGTGTGGGGCAAGGATGTCCACCAGACGACTGACCTCCTGCTCGCTGAAACGAATCCCGAAGCCAAGGTGGCGTGCATCGGACCGGCAGGTGAGAATCTCGTGCTGATGGCTGCCATCATGAACGACAAGCATCGCGCGGCAGCCCGGTCGGGAGTCGGCGCGGTGATGGGCAGCAAGAATCTCAAGGCTGTGGTGGCGATGGGACGCAAGAATCCGGCGTTCTTTGACGATGCCGGCATGCGCGCGTTGAGTGTGGAACTTTCAAAGGAAGTCGGCGCGGACATTAAGAAGGGATCCAACTTGCGTATCTACGGAACGGCCTACGTCCCGCAGGTGACCAATACGCTCGGCATCCTGCCCACGCGCAACTTCCAGACCGGTGTCTTTGAAGGCGTAAACAATATTGATGGCGTAGCGCTAAAGGAGAAATATCTCATCACGCATAAACCGTGCTACCGCTGCCCCATCTCTTGTGGGAGGCTGACCGCTGTGGACGACGAGAAATATGCCGGCAAAGGAGAAGGTCCGGAATACGAGACCATCGCCTCGCTGGGTTCTTCCTGCGGCGTGGACAATCTCGCCGCGTTGACCAAGGCCAACTACCTGTGCAACGAACTCGGCCTCGACACCATCTCCACCGGGTTGACGATCTCCGCGGCGATGGAGATGTTCGAGAAGGGTATTATCACCGAGGCGCAGACGGGGATCCCTCTTCGGTTCGGAGACGGCGATGCGGTCATCGAGATGGTTAAACGTACAGCCTATCGCCAAGGATTTGGAAATGAAATAGCCGATGGCAGCTTCCGCCTGGCCGATAGGTACGATCACCCAGAAATGTCGGTGACCGCACGCAAGCAGGAATTGCCCGGATACGACCCGCGCGGATCGCAGGGCATGGGCCTGCTCTACGCTACGTCTAACAAGGGCGCCTCGCACATGGAAGGCGATGTGGCGTACGAGGAAGTCTTCGGCGTGCCGGTCAAGGTCGATCCGCTGACCACCGATGGTAAGCCGGAGCTGGTGAAGCGTTTTCAAGATTCCTTTGTCCTCATCGATTCGAGTGGGGTGTGTGTCTTCTTTGCCGTTCGTTATGTTTTTTCCAAAGAGATGATGATCTGGCCGGTGCAGCTTGCCCAACTGCTTAATCTGACTACCGGCGCGGGATACAGCCCCGAGGAAGCCCTGCGCGCAGCAGAGCGGATCTACAACCTGGAGCGCTTGTTTCTCATCAAGGCAGGTTCCGGACCGGAATTCGATACCCTCTCTCCTCGATTGCTCAACGAACCCTTACCGGAAGGTCCCGCCAAAGGCCGCGTGGTGGACCTGGATAAGATGCTGCCGGAGTATTACAAAACCCGCGGCTGGGACGAAAAGGGTTACCCGACACAGTCCAAACTTGCCGAACTCGGACTGGCTTGAGCAGCTGCTCACCTTTTTAGAATATAATCCTGCTCAGTATCGTATTCCGGTAGAATGTTGCCTATACGTCGAATATTCGTTCATCGTACTATAAAAGCATTGATAGGAATTTTATTTTTACCGGATTACATTTTTGCATGAAGACCAAAACCCGTAAAAAAGACCCATCGGATACTCTGCTGCAGACCAAGCTGCACCGGCCGCGTCCCACACGCCACCTGGTCGTACGTCAGCGGTTGTGGGAGCGGCTCGACAAAGGGAAGGCTCACCCGCTTATCCTACTCTGTGCACCGGCTGGTTATGGAAAGACCACCTTAGTCAGCTCGTGGATCGAGAACATACCGGTTGGGGATAAGCAGCGATCGGTCTCCATGCCTGCAGCCTGGCTGTCGCTGGATGAACATGACAGCGATGTCATGATTTTTTTACACTATCTCATTGGTGCATTACGCACAATTTTCAATGGTGCTTGCCCTAAAACTCTTGACCTCATCTTGTCAACGCAACAGCCATCACTGGGAGAGATTTCGACATCCTTAGTTAACGAAATCAATCAGCTTCCTGAGGCCTTTATCCTAGTCCTGGACGATTATCAAACTATTCAAGGGCAGGTTATCCACGACCTGCTCGATGACTTGTTGCTTCATTCTTCCCCCATCTTTCACCTGGTGTTGATCTCACGCAGTGATCCGCCCTTATCCCTGGCCAGACTGCGGGCCAATGGGATGCTCACCGAGATTCGCAGCCGGGACCTGCGTTTCGAAAAAGAGGAGGCAATCACTTATTTACACGATACTCTGGAGATAACACTCAGAGATTCCGTTATCGCGCAAATGGAAGAGCGTCTGGAGGGTTGGATTGCCGGGCTGCGTCTGGCAACGCTTTCGCTGCGTACAGAAGACGATGTCAATGCCATGGCAGGACTCGATTCCTCCACAGCGGACTACCTGGTGGATGAAGTTCTGGTACGCCAGCTTCCTGCCATCCAGACTTTTTTGCTCAAGTCTTCCATCCTGGATCGTTTTAGCGCGTCAGTGTGTGAAGCCATCATTGGAGAGGTCGACGTTGCCTGGAATGTGCGCGCCTGCCTGGATTGGATAGAACGTTCCGAGCTGTTCATTACTCCTCTGGACAACCATCGGGAATGGTACCGTTATCACCAGCTATTTCAGGAATTACTGCAACAGAGATTATTCGCTGAGTTGACGGCTGCCCAGGTGAACGAGCTGCATCGTCTGGCTTCAGTCTGGTTCGAAGAACATGGTATGCTCGATGAAGCATTGCATCACGCCAAGGCAGCAAACGACCTTGAACTGGCTGCCCGACAGATGAGTTCCGGACTGCGCGACGTGCTCAATATCGAGGATCGTCAGACCTTGGAGCGCTGGCTGCACCTGCTGCCGGAAGAGATGATTCAGCGAAGTCCCGGGCTGTTGATGATCAGGGTCTGGGCGCTGGAGTTCTCATGGCGTCTTGAGCTGCAAGCACAGGTGCTCCAACAGGTGCAGGTGCTGTTGGATTCAGTTGTGAGCTCATCGTTGCAGGCGAATGACCTTCAAATCCTGTATGCACAAATCTTCGTGATCAGATCTCAGCAGATGTATTTCAGCAACCAGGTTTTGCAGGGAATCGATCTTTGCCGACAGGCAATGGCGATCCTGCCTCTTTCGTGGACATTCGTTCGCGGCGGAGCCATGTTTTACCTGGGATTGTGCATGCAGGCCAATGGTCAGGCACAGGAAGCCGAACAGCTGCTGCTCGATGAATATGGGTCTTACGACGAAAAGGACAATGCTTATGCCCTGCTTCTCCTGGAATCTCTATGTTTCATCTATCTAAATACCGGTCAGCTTGAGCAGACCAGAAAAATGGCTCAGATACTGCTCCAGAGTGCAACCCGTAGCGGAGTTGCAATCAGGAAGAACTGGGGTGACTGGTTTCTCGGGATGGTTTGTTATCATCGCAATGAGCTGGATGCCGCCACTCAGTATTTTTCCCAGATCGTCGAACATCGCTTTTCAGCCCAGATAACCACTTATCGCGATGCAATTGCATGTCTGGCTTTGATCCATCAGATCAAAGGGGAGAGCACTGAAGCCTGGCAAATGGTGGAGTCGATTAGCCAGTTTGATCTGGAGCAAAAAGGGAGCGAAGACCCTCGAACACGTTCTCTGCGGGCAAGATTGATGCTCATGCAAGGGGACCTGGAAGGCGCCGGCCAGTGGGCTGACTCATTCAACGATCTGCCACCGGACCAGACTCTTCTTTGGCTGGAAGAACCTCAGGTGACACGGGTGCACATCCTTTTGGGTAGAGGTACTGATGTCGACATCAGGTCGGCTCTGCAAATTTTAGATATCCTGGGTGAAATTATCGATCGAACTCACAAAACACGATACAAGATCGTGATTCTGGCATTGCGTGCTTTGGCATTGGACGCTCTGGGCAGGGCAGGCGAGGCTGAGAATGAGTTGCAGCACGCCCTGGAACTTGCGCAACCTCGAGGTTTTATCCGGGTTTTCATTGATCTTGGCTCACAAATACAGGCGATTTTTAATCGGCTTGAGGGGCATAGCTCCAATGACGCGTATATTCGCCGCATCCTTTCAACTTTCATGGATGAGCAACGAAAAAGAAATATCGACCATGGGAGCATGCTGGCTGTTTCTGGTACAGCTCAAAACCTATCTACGTTAGCCGAACCATTGACCGCTCGCGAGATGGATGTCCTGAGGCTCTTGCATGAGCCTATAAGCAACAAAGAGATTGCAAGCCGACTCTACCTATCCCCCTCAACTGTAAAACGCCATACGATCAACCTGTATGGGAAGCTTGGAGTCCATTCGCGCAGGGAAGCGGTCGCTGCGGCGATTAGTCTGGGGCTCCTTCCTTCCAGCTAATACCGTTTTATCCTGGATAGATTCGCACATTATGTGCCACCACCCCGATTACACCCCGATTACACCCTCGGGGTGGTATTGATTATTGAGATCTCCTACTATACTAAAAATATCATGGTCAAGAATTCCAATATCCAAGTGCCTTTCAATAACAAAAAAGGAGAAAGAAAATGAGACAACAAAATAATTCAGGTTGTTTGACAGGGTTTGTAGCTGGTTTCTCCCGGTTTTTCCTCATCTTTGCGTGGCTTGCGCGGCCGATCGCTTTTGAACGTGTCTTTGGCGGCTCGTGGATCCTCCCCTGCCTGGGGATCATGATCCTGCCTTTCACGACATTAATGTATGTGTTTCTTGTGACCAATGGAGTAGGCACAATCGGAGGCATCTCTGGCATCGATTGGCTGTGGATAGGCCTGGCCTTAGTCGTCGATTTCGCCACCATCGGCGCAGCCGGTGCCGCGAACCGGAACCAGATTCCCCAGGGTTACCCGGGCTCATTACCGCCGGAACCTCCGCCAGCTGCTCCCACCAGCACCCCCCCTGCCCCCAAGCCTTAATATAGCTGGGCTTGAAAATAGAGCCACCGGAATGTGCGGACAGTTTCACACATTCCGGTGGAGCGGCACTTCGGTTTCTCACTCTTCAGCCTCACAGCCTTTTGCCGTGAGGCTGAAGAGTGGATTGAATTCTCCAATCTTTGAAAACTCACACCTAATAATAGGAAAATAATCGAAAGGAGCCATTATGACCGAAGAAAGCCTTCCAAAATTAGCAAAAGCCTCAATCTCGATGCAGACCCACACCCTGCTGGTGAAAGAACGCCTCGCGAAAGGGAAAGCATTACGAGATGTCACGGCGCGGCAGACCCAAAAGGAATGGAGACCGCCTGCCAAACGAGCGGACCCGGTCGATCTGTTGATCGAAAACAGTAAAGGCCGCGTGGAAGACCTGCTTCCGATTCGCTATGGCAGGATGATGGTGAGCCCATTTACTTTCTACCGCGGCGCAGCAGCGGTCATGTCGTATGACCTGTCGCACACCCCATCCACCGGCCTGACCCTGGCGGCGGATGGCGACTGCCACCTGTTGAACTTTGGCGGTTTTGCCACGGCCGAACGGAAGCTTATCTTTGATATCAACGATTTCGATGAAGTGTCGATCGCTCCCTGGGAATGGGATGTCAAACGGCTGGCAGCCAGCTTCGTCATTGCCGGACGCTCGAATGGGTTCGACTCCTCCGACTGCCAGGAAGCCGCCTGGCTGGCGGTGCAGGGTTACCGCCTGCGCATGGCAGAATATACCGAGATGCCGACACTGCAGGTTTGGAACGATGTCTTCGATTTCGGCGAGATTATGGAGAACAATCCTGATAAAGAAATGAAACGTTTTTATACCAAAAAATTGACCAGCGCCACCGAGAAGAGCGCTCATGAGAAGGAGTTCGCCAAGCTGACTTTCACCACCGGTAACACACCGCGCATCCTTGACCAACCCCCGCTGATCTTCCACTATGGAGACGAACGGGATAAGGAATTATTGCAGATCGCCATCACTACTCTAAAAGCGTATAGGAAAACCCTTAGCTTTGGAGTGGGTATGTTGCTTGATCGTTTCGCGGTGGTGGATGTCGCTTTCAAGGTGGTGGGTGTGGGCAGCGTGGGTACCGTCTGCGGGGTCATCTTGCTGATGTCCGGCAAGGGCGATTCGTTGTTCCTGCAATTCAAGCAGGCACGCCAGTCCGTGTTGGAACCGTATTGCGGAGCCAACCCGTACGAACATGCCGGGCAGCGGGTGGTGATGGGTCAGCGTGCCGTGCAGGCGGCCGGGGATATATTCCTGGGATGGGCGACCGGTACAGGCGAGGGTAAAAGGCAATTTTATTTTCGCCAGCTCAGTGACGCCAAGATCAAGCCCGTGATCGAGATCATGAAACCATCCAATCTCAAGAATTATGCCAGCTTGTGTGGCAGAGTGCTGGCGCGCGCGCATGCCCGCACGGGAGACTCGGCGGTGTTGACCGGTTATATGGGCAAGAGTACCGCCTTCGAAGATGGAATTGCTGATTTCAGCGTTGCCTATGCCGATCAAAACGAGCAGGACCATGCCGCGCTGTTGAAAGCCATTCGATCGGGTCGCATTGAGGCGCGCACGGCTGAATGAGCAATTAATAAGGATGTCACTTGCTTTGTTTTCGGAACCCAGAGCCTGACCTGCGGCTACAACAGCGGCGGGCTTCACCATGACCGTGAGATCCTTGTGATATGCCATTCTGGCCAGGGCGCCTGCTATGCAACATTCAACTTGCGCCTACTGCTCCTTGCATAAATTTCTAAACTCAAATGGCCAATGAGCAAGGAAGATTCGACGATTTGGTTCAAATATTTACGCAGTACTCTGTAATCACACCCCGATTACACCCTCGGGGTGGTTCTGCTTATTAAGATATCCCACTATACTTAAATTATTATGGCTAAGAATCCCGTTATTCTAGTGTCTTTCGATACACCTGCGCCTTACCGGATTCAGGTTCAAGGTCGGGTGGCTTCCAATTGGTCCGTTCGCCTGCAAGGGTTGGACATCAGCCAGACCACCTCCGATAACGGGATTACAATTTCCACATTGGCGGGAGAACTGCCCGACCAGACCGCCCTGGCAGGTGTGCTAAATGCATTGCACGAGTTGCATCTTTCTGTGCTATCAGTGGAATGCCTGAAAAGCGTATAATATTAACCGATTAGGCAATAAGCCTAAGAATCAACCTTAATTCCAAACAAAAGGAGCATCTCACAATGACAACAGAACAAGGCAAGAAAAAATTCAAATTCCCAACTGCTTTCACTATTTTAATTATCATCACCGTAGTCGTTGCCATCCTGACTTTTGTGATCCCGGCAGGACAGTACGATTATGAGAATGGTCAACCGATCCCCGGGACATACCATGCCGTGGAACCAAATCCGCAGCGATTGCGGGATGCCATTGCCGCGCCTATCAACGGTATGTACGGCATCCAGGATTCCGCGGGAAATATCAATATATATAACAGCGGTGACCTATACGGCGCCATCGATGTGGCACTGTTCATCCTGCTCATTGGCGGGTTCCTGGGCGTCACCATGAAGACCGGGGCGATCGATGCAGGCATCGGCTCTGTGGTTAAGAGCCTCGGCACACGAGGCAAGGTCCTGATCACCGTGTTAATGGTTATTTTCGCTGCCGGAGGGACCTTCTACGGCATGGCCGAAGAATCGCTTGCGTTCTATCCCTTGATCATCGCTGCCATGATCGCGCTGGGTTATGATGCGCTATCCGCGGTGGCCTTGATCATGTTAGGCGCCGGCATCGGCACGATAGGTTCCACCGTCAATCCTTTCTCAACCGGTATCGCCACTGGCATTGCAGGCATTCCTTTGATGGAAGGCGTTCAATACCGAATCGCGATCCTCGTGATAGGAGCGATCATAGGGATATGGTATGTACTGCGTTACGCCGGTAAGGTCCTGAAGGATCCCTCCCACTCGCGTGTCGCGGACATGAAGGAAGAGAATGAGAAACATTTTCTTGGAGGCAGTCAAGCTGGCGAACCAACCGAGTTAACCTCGCGCCGCAAGTTGATTCTGGGCCTCTTCCTGTTTTCGTTTGTGTTTATGATCATTAGCGTCATCCCGTGGTCGGACCTTGGGATCACGCGTATCACCACCCGCTGGTGGTGGTTTGGTGAAATGTCAGCCTGGTTCATGGTCATGGGCATCGTCATCGGCTTTGTCGGTGGTCTTGGGGAAGAAGGCACGGTTAATGCCTTTATTGACGGCGCGCGCGATATGCTGGGAGTCGCACTGGTTGTGGCCGTGGCGCGCGGCATTTCGGTCATCATGACGAACGGCATGATCATTGATACCGTGCTCTACTGGTGCCAACTGGCACTGTCGAATCTTACGTCGGTGGCGTTTATCAACACGATTTTCCTCCTGTACGTTCCTCTAGCGTTCCTGATCCCCTCGTCCTCCGGCCTGGCGACGGTGACCATGCCCGTCATGGCGCCTTTGGCCGGGTTTGCCGGAGTCCCAACCCACCTGGTTGTGACCGCATATCAATCAGCATCCGGATTGGTTAATCTCTTCACTCCAACTTTTGCGGTGGTGACTGGAGGCCTGGCGATCGGGCGGATCAGCTTCGCGGTCTGGTGGAAATGGGTGGCAGTATTGGTACTGCTCCTGGCTATACTGTGTATGGTCGTGTTGTCCATCGGCGTTCTGGTGGGAGTCTAGAGAATATACATAATAATGGGCGAGGTCAGACGGTTGACTTCGCCTCGTAGAATAAAAATCAAAAGATAAAAGGAGATTTCAAAATGGCATACAATTTACGCAATCGCAACTTTCTAAAGGAGCTCGATTTCACCCCCGATGAGCTGAAATTCCTGCTCAAGCTGTCCGCTGACCTGAAGGCGGCCAAGTACGGCGGCTATGAGCAGCAGAAGTTGAAGGGCAAGAACATCGCCCTGATCTTCGAGAAGACCTCCACCCGCACCCGCTGCGCTTTTGAAGTGGCAGCTTATGACCAGGGCGCGCACGTCACCTACCTGGGGCCATCAGGCTCGCAGATCGGCGTCAAGGAATCCATGAAGGATACTGCCCGGGTTCTGGGGCGCATGTTCGACGGCATCGAGTACCGCGGCTTTGGCCAGGAGCTGGTGGAAACTCTGGGCGAATTTGCGGGTGTACCGGTCTGGAACGGCTTGACCGACCAGTTCCATCCCACCCAGATGATCTGCGACATCCTGACCATGATGGAGCACTGCGACAAACATCTCAACGAGATCGCCTACTGCTACCTGGGCGATGCCCGCTCCAACATGGGCAACTCGCTGATGGTGATGGGCTGTAAACTGGGTATGGATGTGCGCCTGTGCTCTTCCAAGGCTTTGTGGCCTGCAGACGAATTGGTCAAGACCTGCCGGGAGATCGCCAAAGAGACCGGCGCCCGCCTGACCCTGACCGAGAACGTGGCAGAGGGCGTCAAGGGAGTGGATTACCTGTACACCGACGTGTGGGTGTCCATGGGCGAGGCCAAGGAAATCTGGGACGAGCGCATCAAGCTGCTCAAGCCCTACCAGGTCAATATGGACGTGGTTAAGAAGACCGGTAACCCCAAGGTCAAGTTCATGCACTGCCTGCCTGCTTACCATAACCGCGATACCAAGGTCGGCGAAGAGGTGTTCCAGCAAAGCGGCATGGAAAGCCTGGAAGTGACCGATGAAGTGTTCGAATCGGAGCTTTCGATTGTCTTTGCCCAGGCAGAAAACCGCATGCACACCATCAAGGCCATCATGGTGGCCACGCTGGGTGACTGAGAATTCTAGACGACTGTCCAGGCGGTCATGAACCCGCCTGGACAGTCTATTGTCTTGAATGCAGGTCCATCCAACGCTACCCTAGAGCATAGCGCGTGATACCAACCCTGGAGATCACCACCTACACGTTCCCCTACTTCCTTGAAGTCCTGGCGACAATGGCCTGGGCGACGAGCGGCGCCCTTGTGGCGCGTGCTTACGGTTTTGATTTTATGGGCGTGTTCATTATTGCCTTGGTCTCCACCACTGCCGGCGGTCTTATCCGAGATGGAATTTTCCTGCAGAAGGTTCCGGTCATGCTGATCAATCCACTTTATCTGGTTTTGTCTTTATTGGCTTCCGTGGTGATCAGCCTGTTTGGTGGCCTTTGGGAGAAATTTCAGAAAGGGGATGTCGTCATCAGTGTGTTTGATGCCATCGGAACCCCGGCGTTCGCCCTGATCGGATTTCAACTGGCTTACCTGGCGGGCATCCCCATTGGCGGTGCGTTATTCGTGGGTCTGGTAAATGGCGTGGCCGGCGGAATCACACGGGACCTGTTTGTTGGGAATGTCCCAAGTTTTTTTCGCCCAGGTCAGTATTTCAGCATCATCTTGGTGGCTTGCCTGCTGCTTTATGTCGCATTGGTTGCCAGCCAGCTTGTGGAAAGTAACCCGGCTGCCTGGATCGCGATCCTGTTTGCAACTATCACGCGCGGATTGGTGATTCGCTATGATTGGAAGACCCGGCCGGTCAACGAATGGGGGATCGATCAATCCATCTCTGGATTGCCGACTTTTTTCAATCGTTCGCCTCGCCTATTTAAACGCAGGATGTCGTCTGCGCCAAAAGCTACTCGCGACTCTCAAGATGAGAAGGAATAATGCTTACTAACATCCTGTATATTATCCTGGCCATTCTGATCATCACCACGGTTTTCGTGGTGATACGCACTGTTGTATTCCAGCGATCGCAAGGTTCTGTAAAAGCGATCGACGGAGTCCAGGTTGATAATGCTGCAGTTGCAGATCATCTGGCAGCCTCGATACGCTGCAAGACTGTCCCTCTGGATGACAAGGGCACTCCGGAGCCTGAAGCGTTCAAGCAGCTTCATCAGATGCTGGCGGAAACTTACCCTTTGGTGCACCAGAAATTGAAACGCGAGGTGATCAACGGGTACAGCCTGCTCTACACCTGGCAGGGAAGCCGCGCCGACCTGGAACCGGTCATGGTGATGGCACACCAGGATGTGGTCTCCGCCGACCCGGCCGTGTGGACCCACCCGCCGTTTGAAGGAACCATTGTGGATGGTTTCGTCTGGGGCCGCGGCACCCTGGACATCAAGAACCAGTTGATCGGCATCATGGACGCGGCGGAGACGCTGCTCCAGCAGGGGTTCCGCCCGGAGCGTACCATTCTGTTCGGCATGGGTCATGACGAAGAAACTGGCGGTGTGAACGGCTCCAGGGTGATGGGGCAGCTTCTCAAGGAACGCGGCGTCCAACTGGCAGGGATTGTCGATGAGGGCGGTGGGATCAGCGCCGGTCTGGCACCCGGTGTGCGGGGCAATATCGGGCTGATCGGTATCAGCGAGAAGGGTTATCTTACGGTTGAGTTCACCGTCAAAAGCCAGCCGGGGCATTCCTCCACACCGCCTCCGCAGACTGCCATCGGCATTTTATCGCGCGCGCTGGCTCGCCTGGAAGCCCATCCTATGCCGACTCATCTGCGCAAGCTGCGCCCGCTCTATCGTGGCATTGGTATAGCTGCTCCGATTTACATCCAGGTTGCCTTCGCGAATGTGTGGTTGTTTGGACCATTGCTGAAGCGCTGGTTGGTGCCCAACCCGGAGATGAATGCCAGCATCCGCACAACCACCGCTTTGACGATCATCAATGGAGGCGTGGAGGACAACACCATCCCTGCCGAAGCCAAGGCGATCGTAAATTTCCGACTGCTGCCCGGGGATACCATCGCAGACGTTCTCTGGCACGCCAAAAAAGTCATCAGGGATGAGCGGGTGAAGTTCAAGCCCATCGAGGGGAAGTTCAATGAGGCTCTGCCCATCTCCCCACAAGACTGCGTGGCTTATAAAGGTCTTAAGACGGTGATCCGCCAGATCTTTGACAACCCGCCCGTGGCGCCCTTCGTCATGCTGGGAGGCACCGACTGCATGCATTTCGTGCCGGTATGCGACCACATCTACCGCTTTACGTCTGTCGTCATGGACGAGAGTTTCCGCGGCTTGGAGCACGGCATCGATGAACGCATCCCGATCGAGGCGATGGGTAAGATGGTCAAGTTTTACGCCCAGCTCATGAAAGTCTGGGGAACGCGAGAAATGTCAGTTTAGAAAGAAAGGAGAAAAGTAATGAGGATAGTCGTTGCTTTAGGAGGAAATGCCCTGCTCAAGCGGGGCGAACCGATGACACACGATGTTCAGAGGGCAAATATCCGAGTCGCGGCGCAAGCTCTGGCGCCGGTGGCAGGAAAACACCAGCTGGTGATGGCGCATGGCAATGGTCCGCAGGTGGGCTTGCTGGCACTCCAGGCATCCGCTTATAAAGATGTAGAAGCGTATCCA
>Ga0315290_10002701_pt1 | contig 12560 bp, 12 predicted proteins | sample YL17G12_0_MG_FD_203627 | JGI IMG/M metagenome (GOLD analysis project Ga0315290, IMG submission 203627) | Sediment microbial communities from Yellowstone Lake, YNP, Wyoming, USA - YL17G12_0 | ecosystem: Environmental > Aquatic > Freshwater > Lake > Sediment | place: USA: Wyoming | collected...
CGCGGGGCAGTGATTCGTCCCGGCTAGCGCCGCCCGCTCAACGCCGCGTCGAGCAGCGCGTGGCGCTTCGTCGAGAATGGGTTCGTAACGGTGACTCCACTCCACGTGAATCCGTTTTGGAGATCCTCGGACAGCAGCAGCCGGCAACTGGCGTCGGCCGCGGCGGACACGACGACCGCGTCCCACCACGCCAGCTGATGGTCAACGGACAGGTCCATTGCCGCGAGGAGTACGGACGAGGATGTGTCGATAAGTGGAAAGGCGTCGCCCCAGTGCAGGACGGCGTCGCGAGCGTTCGATCGAGACCGTCCGGCTTTCTTGATGAGAACGTTGTAGAGTTCGCCGAGGACTTGTACGGGCAGCAGCGTGGATTCCGGCGGCAGCTGCTCCACAATCGCCAGCGCACGCTGCCGCATCGGCTCGCCGTTGAGGCCCTCGGCGTACGCGAGGATGTTCGTATCGAGCGCGATGAACATCAGGCGTCCTCGTACAGCTCGTCGCGCGTCCAGCGGCCGACGGTCGTGGCGCGTTGAGAGCGAAGTCGTTCGAAGAGCGTGGCTCGCGCTGCGGCCGCGACCCGATCGTGCGTCGCAAAGGGCACGATTCTCGCGACCGGCTTCCCGTGGCTCGTAATCACGTAGGAGCCGCCCTCCCGGACGCGGCGGAGCAATTTCGAAAAGTCACGGTTGGCGGCTGCGGCGGACACCATGTTGCCCATCAACGTTCTCCAATAGTAGTGATTATACCTACATTCAGGCCGTCGCGCCACGCGACGCAGACGGACCCTTGTAGGTGCCGCCTACCTCTTCACCGCCACCGTCCCGACGAGTCGGGAGCCTGATCCGCCCCAGACTCGACAGGCCGTCGACCTATCTGGCGTCGAGCCGAATACCACTCCATCGTGTCGCCTGGGTGCTCAGGTCCGACTCGAAGAAGCACAGCATCGGGTTCGTGCGCGCGAAGGACCTGAAGCCGAATCGCCGCTTCGTGCTCGATGATGAAGACGTGTGGGGGTAACGCCGGTAGAATCAATCCACGGATGACCTCGCGGCGGCTGCACAAGGAGCTCTTGTTGATGAGCACCGACGGGCACGAGCACGCGGACGGCCCCCGGGGCCCCGCGGACGGCGGGCTGGAGATCGAGGGCCGGGGCGAACTTTGCGGCGCGCAGCGCTTCTCGCACGAGGCCATGGCCACCGTCTTCGAGGTGCACGCCGTGCACCCGGACGAGCGGTACGCGGCGCAGGCGGCGCAGGCCGCCTTCGATCTCGTGGACCGCCTCGAGGGCGAACTGAGCCGCTTCCGGCCCAACAGCGACATCGCGCGCGTCAACTGCCTCACTGCCGGCGGGAGCACACGGGTCGGCCCGTCCGCGATGGAGTGCCTCGTCATCGCGCGCCACATGTTCGACCTGACGGGCGGCGCCTTCGACGTCGCAATCGGCACGGGACTGCCGTCACTCGAACTCGACCCCGACGACTGCTTCGTCCGCGCGACGACCGACTGGGTGCGAATCGATCTCGGCGGCATCGGCAAGGGCTACGCGGTCGATCTGATGGCCGAACTGCTCGAGGAGTGGGGGATCGAGAAGGCGCTGGTCCACGGGGGCTTCAGCTCCGTCCTCGCACTCGAGGCGCCTGCGGGCCTCGACGGGTGGCCGCTCACCCTGAGCGATCCGGGCAGCCCCTCCAGGGTGTTCGCCCATCTCTCGGTGCGCCAGATGGCGCTCGGGGCGTCCGGGCTGCGCAAGGGCGATCACATCGTAGATCCGCGTACCGGCGAGCCCGCCCGCGGGCGCCGCGCGGCCTGGGTCGCAATTCCCCGGCCGGACACGGCCCGGCTCGAGGCGCGGTCTGAAGGCCGGCCCCGGGTCGCGGCTGCCGCCGTGGCCGACGCCCTGACGACCGCCTTCATGCTGATGAGCCTGGAGGAGATCGAAGCGCTGTGCGCGCAAACGCCCGGCCTCCAGGCCTGGGCGCTCCCGGAGCCTGAACACGATCGGCAGGAACAGGCGACGCTGTTACACATCGGCGGGTCCGGCCCGGGGTATACTTCGACCTCGTGGTGAGGGGCGATGAAGCGCAGGAGAAACGCGATGGCTGGCGAGAACGAGAAGGGCAAGGAGACCCCGAAGGCCGGGGCCGCAGGGCCGAGGAAGCTCGGTCGGCGGGAAGTGCTGACGGGGCTGTCCACGGTCCCGGCGCTGGGGCTGTTCGGCTACGCGTGGAACAGGCAGCGCCAGTACCAGCAGGCGAAGGCTGAGGCCGCCGCCGCGCCGGCCGAGGCGCCGAAGGACCTGCAGGTGATCAACGTGGCCCTCCTCGGCGCGGGCGCCCAGGGCCAGGTGCTGACCGACGCCATGCTGCGCATCCCCGGCCTGCGCTTCCGCGCGGTGTGCGATATCTGGGCGGAGTACAACCAGAAGCGCGTCGTCAACAGCCTGGCGAAGTTCAAGCACGAGGTCCGCGGCTACGAGAACTACCGCGAGATGCTCGACAAGGAGAAGGATCTCGACGCGGTCGTCATCGCCACGCCCGACTTCTGGCATGCGCAGCACGCGATCGACTGCCTCAAGGCCGGCAAGCACGTGTACTGCGAGAAGGAGATGTCCAACACGCTCGAGGGTGCGCGAAGCATGGTGGCGGCCGCCCGAGAGACCGGCAAGCTCCTCCAGATCGGCCATCAGCGCCGCTCGAACCCGCGCTACCTCCACTGCTACGAGAAACTGCTCCGCGAGGCGAAGCTCCTTGGCCGGATCGTCACCGTCTCCGGCCAGTGGAATCGCGCCCTCGCGCCCGATCTCGGCGCCCCGGCGCGGTATGCGATTCCGGACGCGCGGCTCACGCAGTACGGCTTCAAGGACATGCACCAGTTCCGCAACTGGCGTTGGTTCAAGGGCAAGGGCGGCGGTCCGATCGTGGACCTTGGCTCGCACCAGATCGACATCTACAGCTGGTTCCTGGGCGCGAACCCCACCGGGGTCATGGCGAGCGGCGGGCTGCTCTACCTCGATCCGGCGACGCACGAGTGGTACGACACGGTCATGGCCGTCTACGACTTCGAGACGCCGATGGGCAAGGTGAAGGCGTCCTACCAGACCCAGACGCACAACGGCAGCCAGGGCTACTTCGAAAACTTCATGGGCGACCAGGGGACGCTGCTTCTCTCCGAGTCTGAAGTCTACGGGGCGAGGCTCTACCGCGACCCGAACGCCCCCGCCTGGGACACGTGGGTCCAGAAGGGGTACGTCAGCGCCCCCAAGATCCAGGAGATGAAGGAGAAGACCGAGGGCGTGACGGACGTCCGCGAGTCGGTTTCACCGGACGAGCACAAGGTGTCGATCGTGCTGCGCGATCCCTATCACCAGCCGCACCTGCAGAACTTCTTCAACGCCGTCCGCGGCAAGGCGAAGCTCAACTGCCCGCCCGAGGTGGCCTACGAGAGCGCCGTCGCTGTCCTCAAGGTGAACGAGGCGATCGAGGCCGGGTCCCGGTTGTCGTTCAAGCCCGAGGACTTCCGCATCTAGAGGAGTGTCGAGATGGAAGACGGAAAGCTTTCCCGCGTGCCGATGATCGCGATCACCGTGCTGCGGGTCGCCATCGGGTGGCACTTTCTCTACGAGGGCATCGCGAAGCTGACGTCGCCCGCGTGGTCGGCCGCGGGCTACCTCAAACAGGCCCGCGGGCCGTTTGCGGCGCTCTTCAAAGGCCTCGCGGGCAATCCGGACCTGCTCGCCAACGCCGACCTCATCACGATGTGGGGGCTCACGCTGGTCGGGACGCTCCTGATCCTGGGCCTGTTCACGCGGCTCGCCAGTCTCGGCGGGATCGGGTTCATCCTGCTGTTCTACCTGTGCAATCCGCCTTTCGTGGGCTACTTCTACTCGATCCCCACCGAGGGCAGCTATCTCATCGTGAACAAGAACCTGGTGGAACTGTGCGCGCTCATCGTCATCCTCGTGACGGGCAGCGGCCGCTTCGCCGGGATCGATCGCATCGTGCACGGCCTTATCAGGCGCCGATAGGCGGGAGCCGCCTACATCTCCATGTATGGCATCGGGGGCACGATCCCGTTGAGGCGCGCGTAGACGGTGAGCGCGCCGCGGTGGTGGGCGGTGTGATCGTTGATGGCGCCGAAGATCGCGAGGCGGGGCGCCCCGCCCATGATCGGCCCGTCGGACATCGGAGTCAGGAGCTCAGCATCACTCAGGTGTTCGACTTTGTCGGCCGCCGCGGCGACGGCGCGTTCGAACCAGGCGCGGGCATCGGCCAGCGACGTGCAGCCGGCGAGGAGCTTCGCGTGGGCCTCCCAGTCCGTGTCGAACCCCTCAGGGCGGAAGGCGCCCTGAACGAACCAGTCGATGGTGTGCGCCACGTGCGCCACCTGCTGCGCCGCGGTCATCATTCCCTCGGCCGGGGCGAACCGGGAATGGGCTTCCGTGAGATTGCGGGTCGAGCGGTTGAAGTACTCGTGGGCGGCATTCAGCTCGAGCAGGGCCTGTTGTGCGAGTGACATCGGTACCTCCTGGAATTGTGAAGGCCAGAGTTTCGTATTATATTCGCCCCATGTCAAGCGACTTGCGACGCAGGGTGAATCGCCTGAGTTCTTCCTCTGCCCCTTCGTCGCGGAGGTATCATCCCGTTCATGACGCCCCGACGTCAGTGCCTGTTGCTGGCCGCGAGCGCCGTGCTGGCGTGCCAGCCGGCCGTCTCCGCCGGGCAGGCGCTTCGGTTGCCGCCTCGGTCGCACGACGCGTCGGGCGGCACGGCGATCGCCTCGATGCTGTCGCCCCTCGCACGCGATGCGCGCGAGGACGAGGTCTTCAGGCAGATCGCGTCGGGCAACGTTCCGCCTTTTCTCAGAACGCTTGTCGAAGTCACCGACACCGCGCGAGTCGGCGGGACCGTCCGCCGCGTGTCCTACCTGGTGACGCCGGACTACCTGGCGCTGGGCTCAGATGCCGACTACCTGCTGATGCCGATGACGCCGCTGCTCGCCCAGCGGCTGGCCGACGCGCTGGGCTGCTCGCTGCCGACCCGCAGGATGGTCGACGCCATCTACGCGGCCGCTCCGCTCAAGCTCAGCCCTGAGCCGATTCCGCCGGGCGCGGCAATGGTCACGGTTCCGGTGTTCAGCCGGCACAACGAAATCGTGAAGGCGCAGCGGGTCGCGGCCCTGTCCAGCTTCCCGCTCGGCGTCCTCGTGGCCGGGCACAAGAAGGACGTGATCATCTCCAATCTCATTCGCGCCGGAACCCGGGCCGCCACGCCCGCACCGGTGGTGATCTACGGCTGGCACATGATGGACGGCGCGGCGATCCAGCCCGCCTACAACGGCCACGGCGACACGTACGCCGACTACAGTCACGGGATCCGCCTGGTCCATCGGACGGTCACGATCGACGGCGTGCCGTTCGACATCGCGCGCGTACTCGCGGACCCGGACCTGTACGTTCTGCTCAGCGACGAAGGCGTGATTCCGGAGGCGCGTTACGGAGCGGCGCCCCCACGGGACAGTCCCGCGCCCGGGCACAGGGCGGATGATCTCCGGAACGTACGCGGCTCGTCGCGTCGCACAGCTACCGCAATCCCTCAGCGCCGGGGCGCCACACCAGCAGGCCAATAGGCGTGGGCGCCGCCGCGCCGGTCCGGTCGTCACCGTCGCGCTGGGTGACGTGCTGCACCAGCATGTGGACCTCACGCAATCCCACCCACGCTTCCGGGTCGACGGCTGGTTCCCAGGACCCGACCGGCCCCGGGATCAGCTGGCGAATCGTCCACGTTCCCGGGCCCGGCATCGCGCGCGTCGCGGCGATGACCCGGCCGCCGCCCGAGGGGCCCGCGTCTCTATAGACAAGGTGGATCTGTCTGGATCGTCCGATGGGTTCGACCAGCACCACCGCTCGCGAGATGGGTGGCGCTTTCGTGCCACCGCCGGCGAGCGTGAACGCCTCGGACTGGGCCGGGCCGTCGATGGTGTGCCACGCGGGTCCATCCCTGAAGACGACGTGGAATCGCGGCGCGGCGCCGGACGCCGCCGACCAGTACGTCGTCACGTAAGGGTGGCCCTCGTCATCGGCGGTGATGGCGGGCGAGTTCATCAGGTTGCTGCCCTGCGGTATCCGAGCGGCGTACTCCGCCGTGCGTGCCGTGATCGGGACCGCGACCCGTGCCCCCTCGCTATCGGACCACGTGCGCCCGGCGTCCGCCGACCGCGCGTAACAGATGTCGTGATTGGTGGCGACATCGGGCGACTCACGCCAGATCCACGCAAGATGCAGGGTGCCCTGGCGGTCGATGGTCATGTCCCAGTAGGGACTCCGCTCGCCTTCACCGTCGATGAGGTTCGTCTGGACCGCGGTCCACGCGCCCGTCGCCACCGCATACCGATTCAGCGCCAGCGTCCCGCGGCCTGAGGCGCCATCGCGGTAGAGGAAGAGCACATCTCCGCCCGGCAATCGGAAGAACTGCGGGTACGTGACGCGGCTCTCCAACTGGCTGGTCATGGCCATCCGGGGCCCGAGTTCGATCGACCCAGGCGCGACGCCGCGTGCGTAATTCAGCGGACTGGCGTGGTGGTCCCACGCGACGTGCAGGATGCCCGCGCCGTCCACGACGAGGCTGATCGAGTTGTGCGCGTCGGCGGCGTTGCCCTGGTATGGCGTCCGCCGCGTCTCCCATCGGTCGGCATCACGCGCGCGTCTGGCCAGGACCATGTAGCGATCGGCGTCGTAGAACGCGGCGAATTGCGTGCCTGCGTGCGTGAAGACCGATTGCCTGATGTTGGCGACCACGTTGACCGAGCTTCCCGCCCAGGCGGCGCCGGCGATCGGAATCATGCGCCCGGTGTCTCCGGGACGCTCGGACGTCGCACGTGCACCGACGAGTGCGAGGAGGCCGATAAGCAGCGGAAGCCGTGCCGTCATCGCCCGGGGTCCTTGACGCATCGGTAGCCGTGGCGCGGGTTGCCGAAGCCCTTGGGCTGCGACGACACGAACGCCTGGTAATTCACGAACCAGGCTCTGTCTGTAGTCTCCTCGGAGGTCCACATATAGATCGGCTGGTCGTCCGGGTTCCAGAGCGGTGTTTCCTTCTCAGGCTGCCGGCGGCACGTCATCCGTCCGCGCTCGCCGGTCCACGTGCAGCCCGCGGACTCGCCGCGCCGCGTCAGCGACCGCACGAACTCGTCGGCCGTCGGCATCCGCCAGATGTGCTGGGGCTCCGCCATCAGCGTGGTGCCTTCGGCATTGAGGTATCCGCACAGTCCGGTTCTGGCCATGTCCTCGGCCGTTGCATGATGGCGCGTGCCGGTCTCGCGGGCGGTCTTCAGCCCGACCGGAGCCACCCCGTAGAAGGCCAGACTGTCCCATGAAGGGTAGCCGCCCCACGGTTGCAACCAGTTCCAGCCTGGCCCGGCCGGTGCCCAGACGAGGCGCACGCCGTTGCCGTCGATCACCCGCGCCCCGCGGTTCCCGTCGTCCTGACGAAGGAGGATCTGCGGCAACTGCACGGCCGAGATGCCCAGCGCGATAGCCAACGGCATCCCCACGACGGCCAGCCACCGGACGCGCCGCCGCCACCACGGGGCCGACGACCCGGCGGCATCAGTCCCGAGGCGTGCGCGCACCCGCCCATCGACGATGAAGAGCATGCCGCCCAGCAGCGTGAGCGCCGCGATGCCGCTCCAGCTGAGGACCAGCCCCCACGAGAACCCCCAGCGCCCGAGGTTCATCGTCATGGCCCAGCCGTAGAACGCGATGCTCAGCGCGATGATGGCGCCGCCCATCACGCGCGGCCAGGCCAGCGTGGCCGCGCCCAGTGTCAGCGCGATGGCGAATGGAATCAGATAGGCCAGCGGCTGAGGGAACGGCGTGCCCCAGCCCTCGTAGTAGAACTCGGAGAAGCTCCAGAATGTCCAGAAGCCCGCGAACGCCGTCAGCAACGCTGTGCCAAGGATGCCAGGGATGTGATGACGAAGTGGCCGCATGACGCGCCGTCCTCCTCGAACGTGGCTCGACCGTGACCCGGAGTATAAGGCGATCCCAGGCTGCGCGTCGTGAGGAGGCGGTGTCGCTCTGTGAAACAGCCTGTCTGGGCTCAGCCTCGGGTGGGCATCAGCTTGAGGATCTCGCCGGCGGCGTCGGCCAGCGATCGGCCGAAGGCAATGACGCCATCCTGATGGCCGCCCATCACGATGACGCCCAGTTCGGCGAGGGCGTTCCGCTTGTGCAGGCGGATCATTTCGTAGGCCATCTCGGGCGTGCCGTAGGCGACGTCGTCTTTCGTGGTCGGCAGCCGGTTCCGGCAGGCCGACCAGATGGCGTGCGAGTGGACGTGCACGACCGCGCGGATCGACGACCGCGACTGGTAGAGCGCGGCGTGCGTGAGCGCCTCGGACGAGGGCGGCACCTCACCCTTCGATCGCAGGGAGTTCCTGTCCAGGTCGATCACGGACACCTCGGCGAAGTGACGCTGATCGACGTCGATGAGCCCGCTCGACTGGCTGCCGGTGATCAGAAAGCGTGGCGACGCATACAGCCGGATGCTGATGTTGCCGTAGCCGAGCCCCTGCGCGTCCGCGCCGATGAGGTCGAGCTGGCGCAGCTTCCGCCGCCACGAGAACAGCTCGGGCATCTCCGGCGGCAGCGTGAGCCGCGCCGTGGCGTGCCGGACGGTGTACTTGACGACACCTTCCTTCTCGTGGGACTCGTGCATCGGTGACATCCTCGCGCCGGCCTTGATTATACGGGGAACGGAGGTCGCGATGGGCTGCGCCGTCAGCGTTCCTGGTCCTGTTTGGCCATGCGTCCCGGCGCCCGCGAGACGGCGCGCGCGTGGCGGTGCGGCTTGACGACCAGCGACGGATCCGAGATCGATGGATCCGGCAGCGGGTGCACCTGCTGCGTCCTCCCGTACCTCGCCCGCAGTTCGCTCAACTCCCCGAAGTCCAGCGCCCGGTTCGGGCAGGCCATCACACAGGCTGGCGCCCCGCCGTTGTCGATGTCGTCGACGCAGAAGTCGCACTTGTGCTCGGTGTTGGTCGAACCGTCCCAGCGGATGGCCCCGTACGGGCAGTCCGCCTCGCACTTGCGGCAGCGCGTGCACCGGATGTCGTCGATGAGCACGATGCCGTCCGGCCGTTTCCAGATTGCGTCGCCCTGGCATCCGCTGGCACACACCATGTCCGCGCAGTGGTGACAGGCGACCGACAGGTGGTAGGCCGTGACGTCGGACGACCAGAGGCCGCCCTTCTGCGTCCAGCCTCCGGCCACAACCTCGTGCACGTCGCGCCACGGTGCCGCGCTCGCCGGAATGTCGTGCGCATCGCAGCACGCCACCTGGCAGGTCTTGCACCCGGAGCAGGCGTCGGAGTTCACGAAGAACCCGTACTGCGTCACCATGCCGTGGCCCTCATGCGCGCGTCACCTCGGCCATGACCGTGTGCTGCGCGTTGCCGAACGCGAAGGGCGTCCAGCGCTCCGACGTCAGCACGTTCATCGATCCGCGCGTGTCGATCCGCTGTGCTATCGGCGTCCACCACGCGCCCTGGGGGATGGCGACGACGCCGGGCATGATACGTACGGTCACGCGGCACGGCAGCCTCATCTCGCCGCGTGCGTTGAACACGCGCACGACCTGGCCGTCCTCGAGGCCCCGCGCCGACGCGTCCGCGGGATTGATGAAGACGCCGTGCGGGAACGCGTTCTCGAGCCAGCCGACGCCCTCGAACGTCGAGTGGGCGCGCGCGAACGTGTGGTGGCCGACCACCTGGAGCGGGAAGCGCTTCGCCTCGGGCCCGAACGGGCTTTCCCATTCCTGAAGGTACTTCGGCACCGCGGGAATCTCCGCCGGCCGGTTGAGCGCCTGAAGCCGGGTCGAGAAGATCTCGATCTTGCCAGACGGCGTGCTCAGCGGGTTCGCCGCCGGGTCGGCCCTGAAGTCCGCGAACGCAATCGCGGGGATCGTCACGGGCCTGACGTGCACCCCTGTGTTGCCGGCCTCGAACTCGGCCAGCGCCGGCACGTCGGGATACCGCTGGCGCCGCATCTCGCCCAGCGACCACTCCACCCACTCGCGCTCGGTTCGCCCCTCGGTGAAGGCGCGGCCGACGCCGAGACGCTTTGCGACGTCGGCGCAGATCCGGTAATCGCTTCGCGCCTCTCCGGGCGGCTCCACGATCTTCGGCATCAGGAACACCTCGTCGCCGTACTTCCAGCCGTCTTCCAGGCCCCACGTCTCGAACTGCGTGCAGGCGGGTAAGACGATGTCCGCGAAGCGCGCGGTGGGCGTCAGGAAGTTGTCCTGGACGATCAGGCACTCAACCAGCTTCTCGTCCTGGAGAATCCCCGCCGTGCGGTTGATGTTGGCGTGCTGGTTGATCGCGATGTTCGACGCTACCGAGTAGATCAGTTTGACGTTGCTCGCGAGCTTCGCCGCGCCGCGCAGGCCATGCTCGGGGCCCAGCGCCGTTCCGCGCACGACGGCCTCCGTCCAGAGGAACGTCGGGATGCTCGCCATGACGGGATTATCGCCCGCGGGAAACACATTCCACAGCGGCCCGCCGGCAGGAGCCTGGAAACCCATGCCCCCGGCCCAGCCGCCCGGGATGCCGACGTTTCCCGTGATCGCCGGCAGCACGCACCCGGCGCGCACCACCTGTTCGCCGTACGCGCGGCGCTGCATGCCGTAGCCTTGGTACAGCACGGCAGGCTTGATCGTCGCGTACTCGCGCGCGATCCGGCTGATGACCTCGCGCGACACGCCGGTGATGCGCTCCGCCCACGCCGGAGTCTTCGGCACGCCATCCCGAGTGCCGAGGATGTAGTCCTTGTAGCTTTCCGCCGTCCCGGCTCCCGCGGGCATCTGGGTGCCGTCAAATCCCACGCAATGCGTTTGCACGAACGCCGCGTCGACAAGGTCGCCGGTGATCATCGCGTGCGCCATCGCGGACATCATCGCCACGTCGGTGCCCGGCCTGATGGGCACCCACTCGTCGGCCAGCGCGACGGCGCTTGGTGACATCCGCGGATCGATGCAGACGATGCGCGCGCCCTTGTCGCGGGCGCGGCGCAGGAACACCTCGGTGTTGGTGCCGTCGCGCATCTCGCTGGGATTCCAGCCCCACATCAGGATGTAGCGCGCGTTCACCCAGTCCTGCCGCTGGTTGCCGGTGACGTTGGTCCCGTAGACGGTCGCCGTGGCGGCGGCCATGCACGCCCAGGAGTAGTTGTTGTAGCTGCCGAGCGAGCCGCCCGCGAGGTTCATCAGCCGTTGCGCCTGCTGCCGGCCGTTGGTCTGGCTGTAGCTGCCCGTGCCGTACGGCACGAACATCGCCGCGTTCCCGTACGTCTTCCGCACGCGGTCGATCGCTCGCGCCACCTCGTCGACGGCCTGGTCCCACGAGATCCGTTCGAACCGGCCTTCTCCGCGCCTTCCCGCGCGCTTCAGCGGATGGGTCAGCCGCGTCGGGTCGTACTGGCGGGCACGGTACGCCCGTCCGCGGGCGCACGCGCGCAGTTGCGGCGCGGCCAGATCGTCGGTCGGCCGGTCGTCGCTCTCGATGCGGACAATGATGCCGTCCTGGACGTGCACCTTCAGCAGGCAGCGCCCGCCGCAGTTGTGGCCCGGGCAGCCCGTGCGGACGATCGTGATCGACCCCGGTCCGCCCGGCTGAGCGACCGCGGCCACCAGTTCGCCGGCGTGAGCCGCGCCTTCGAACGCCATCGCCGAGGCGAACCCGGAGCCGATGAGCGCGCTCCAGCGCAGGAAACACCGCCGGTCGATGTGATCGGATCTCGCCATCGCCTTGACCAGACGCACCGTCATCCAGGGAGCAGGGAGGGGCCCGGGGGGAGACCGCGGGAGTGATTATCTCAGGATGCGTGCTGCGCTGCCTACCGAAGATGTCGGAGGGGGTCGGCCCGAACACGGCACCTGCCAGGGTCTGCGGCATCCTTGACAGGCTGCGCGTGGCTTAGTCCTTCGATGCACAAATACGGCAACGTATTTGTGCCCTCAGGACTTGGTGCTGAGCGAGCGCAACCGGCCACACTGCCGAAAACCGATCGTGGCAGTAACTGCGAGTCGAAGTACTTACGGCCGCCGACCGGTCGCCCCTCGTCGAAGGGTTGCTGACGGCAACTCGCCAAAACAATCGCGGTAGGCGCGGGAGAACTCCCCGAAATGCCAGAACCCCCCGTTGAGTGCCTCGGCTGAGACCGTCGTCGACCCGGGAGCCGCCGCCAGCAGCGCCTGGCGCACCCGATGCAGTCTGACCCGGGTCAGATAGGCCACCGGCGTCATGCCCATGATGTCCTTGAAGGCGTATTCCAGCGAGCGCTCGCTCACCCCTGCAGCCGTGCAGAGATCCGTCACGTAGAGGCGCTCGCTCATGCGAGCCAGCGCGAAGTCCTCGGCACGCTTCACGAGGCGGCTCTGAGCGCTGCGCGTGCCGTCCTGGCGAGGCGGCTTGAAGTCCGTCGTCGCGCCGAGGGCCACCAGAAGCGCCTCCAGGAGTTCGACCTGAGCGGTGACACGCATTTCCCTCCGGTCGTTGAACAA
>Ga0315290_10002702_pt1 | contig 12558 bp, 10 predicted proteins | sample YL17G12_0_MG_FD_203627 | JGI IMG/M metagenome (GOLD analysis project Ga0315290, IMG submission 203627) | Sediment microbial communities from Yellowstone Lake, YNP, Wyoming, USA - YL17G12_0 | ecosystem: Environmental > Aquatic > Freshwater > Lake > Sediment | place: USA: Wyoming | collected...
AGCGATCGCACCGGCAGCGCGGCCGCGAGAGCGAGCAGGGCGAGCGAGCCGAGCCACTCGCGTCGGCACTGCGGCGCGGCGAGCCGGGCGGCGAGCGCCGGGACCAGCCAGCGGGCGTCGCGGCGGACGGGTTCGATCGCGAGGTCGAGGTCGAGCCCCGGGTGGTCCGAGAACGGATGGTCCGCCGGGCGGCTCGGCATGCAGTCGCTGCGCTCGACCCGCAGCTGCGCGCCCTCGCCGGCGCGCCCGATCACGTAGTCGATCCACTTCTCCCGGCCGCCCGAGTCCGGGGGCGACCAGCACTCGCGTCGCGTGCGCAAGGGAGCCGTGAGGTCGCGCCAGCGAGGGTTGCGCGCGAGGAGTAGCTGCTCGACGGCGGCGGGCTCCGCGTTCAGGTCTCCGAGCGCGAGCGCGGGGGCCGATTCCGGCGCCCGCGCGATCCAGCCGGCCAGCTCCGCGAGCTGCGCGGCGCGCGTTTCGCCGTGCTCGGCGCCGGGGTAGCCGGCTTGCAGGTGCGTGTGGAAGGCGACGAGGGGCTCGTCGCCGACGCGCAGCTCGAGCTGCTGCACGCCCTTGTCGGCGAACCCGTCTCCCTCCCAGACGCGCCACGGCGAGGCCTCGGCAGCGTACTCGTGGAACTGCGAGCGGAGGCAGCGGAGCGCGCCGCCGCGGCGCACGAGGGCGAGGAGCCCGCCCTTCCGGAGCAGCCAGCCCTGCGGCGTTCCGACCAGCTCGTAGTGCGCTCCGAGCGCCTCGCGCAGCAGCTCCTCCTGGGCGCGCGTCCAGACCTCCTGGAAGAGCACGAGGTCCGGCGGACGCGCGGCGCTCGCGACTCCCGGCGGCGTGAGGATCCAGCGCGCCACGCGCCCGAAGCGCCCCTCGACGTCGGGCGCGCCGGGAGCGCCGTGCAGGTTCCACGAGACGACGCGAAGCGCGGGAGCCAGGACTCACCCCCGATGCGGGACGGATCTGCGCGAGAGCTCCGCCCTGGTAAGGGCTCGAGCTACGCCCCGTGACCGCTCGCGGGGCCCTCGGGGCTCGCGGCCGTCGTGGCCGGGCGGCCCGAGCCCGGCGCGCCGTCGAGGCAGGCGCGCAGGTCTTTGCTCGTCTTCGCGATCCGCTGCTGGGCGATGCTCCAGGCCCCTTCGCTCTTCGCGAGGTTGCGCGCGACGAGGCCCGCGCGGTAGCTCTGCGCGTCGGCGGAGGCCTGCTGATCGATCCAGCAGTCTTCGGACACGTTTCGCTCGAAGTTGCAGGCCCCGAGCGCGAGGGCAAAGAGAGCGGCGCCGGCGAGCGCGCGCAGCCGAGTCGAGCCGGATCTCATCGATCGAACCTCCGTGGATCGCGGGGGCGGAGGATACCGAGAATGGGCGTCGGCGCCGCCCGCCGAGCCCCCGCCGGGCCTAGGAGCCGAGGCCCGTGATCGCGGCCGCGGCCGCCGCACGCTTCGCCTCGGGCCCGCGGAGCGCAGCCTGGGTTCGCTGGATCTGCAGGTCGAGCCCCGAGATCTGGCGCTCGAGCTTGACGCGCTTCTTCGCGTCGGGCGTCGGAGTCGGCGTTGGCGTTGGAGTCGGCGTGGGCGCGAGGGCAAGCTCGCGGGGAAGTTCGTCCCGTCCGCGCCGAGGCGGCCATCACAGCGGGGCTGCGGAGCGCGCAAACAATCAGGCCTCGTGCAGGCCCTCGCTGCGGAGGTGGTCGAGCTCGTTGAAGTTCTGGAGCGACCACACCTGGCCTTCGGGGCCGACCGCTCGCGCCTGGAGCACCGAGAAGGCCGCGAGCTCGCTCTCGAAGCGCAGCCACTCCCAGGGCACCGGGCGCACGTCGAGCAGGTGCGTGAGCGCCACGGCGTTCGTCCCGCCGTGCGCCACGATCGCGATGCGCGGGCTGCGCTCGGGGATCTCCCAGACCGTGAAACCCTGGTGCGGGAGGGCGCGGATCCCGTTGCGGCCGAGCACCTCCCCCACGGCGCCCGTAACGCGGGTGTGGAAGTCGCGGAAGCTCTCGGAGCCCGGCCAGCCCTGCCAGTGCTCCTCGAGCGGCCGGCGCGAGCCCGCGACGAAGTAGCGATCGACCTCCTCCTGCGAGAGCCCCTCGACTGCGACGCCGATCTCGGCGAGCCCCGGCAGCGTCTCGACGCGCAGGCCCGTCACCTCGGCCAGCGCGGCCGCCGTCTGCTGCGAGCGCCGGTAGGGGCTGGCGTAGATCGCGTCGAGGCGCTCGCCCGCGAGGCGCCTCGCGACGGCGCCCGCCTGAGCGACACCGAACGGCGTGAGGGCGGGGTCGAGGACGGAGCGCCCGCCGGGAAGCCACTCGGGCTCCGCGTGGCGCACCAGGAAGACGCGGGCGTGCGGCTGCGCGCGGTGGCGTGCCTCGCGCACGGCGGTGTCGCCGGGTCGTGGGCGACGGAGGTCGCTCTCGGGCGGGCTCATGCGCGCGTACTCTAACAGAGGCGTGAGCCGCGTCACGAAGGGAAGCGCGCGTCGCACCGATCGCGTAGAGGGCCACGTGTGCGCGGAGGTGCGAGATGGCGTCGCCCACCGGCAGTTCGGACGCCTCGGGACCGACCGGATTCCTCGCCCGGCCTCTCGGCCTCGCGGGCGTCCTCGTGCTCGAGGCCTACTTCGTGAGCCTCGGCACCGTGACGGCCTACGTGCTGTGGCGGATCTGGCCGAAGGGCGATGCCCTCGCCGCGACCGCGCTCGCCGGCGGGAGCCTCCCGCTCTCGGCCGACCCCGACTCGCGCCTGATCCTGATTGCGGCCCTCTCGGCGCTGCTCGGCTCGTTCATCCACTCCGCGACCTCGTTCGCGAGCTACCTCGGCAACCACAAGCTCTTGCGCGCCTGGGTGGGGTGGTACGTGCTGCGGCCGGTGATCGGCATGGCGCTCGGACTGGTGTTCTACTTCATCCTGCGCGCCGGCCTCGTCACCACCGAGAGCGCCGCCGCCGTGAACGAGTTCGGCGTGGCCGCCGTCTCGGCCCTCGCCGGCATGTTCTCGAAGCAGGCGGCCGACAAGCTCGAGGAGATTTTTGACGGCGTGCTCGCCTCGCACAAGGACGCCGCCCGCTCGGACAAGCTGCGCTAGGCTGGCGCCTGCCGTTGCGTACCCGGAGGAGTCGTGTCGGTCACGAGCCCGCCCGCACCGATGGATCCCGAGACCGCCGTCCGCGAGCGCTACAGCGCGGCCTCCGCGCGCGTGGAGCCGGCGCTCTGCTGCGCCGTCGACTACGACCCGAGCCTCCTGCGCGTGATCCCGAAGGAGGTCCTCGAGCGCGACTACGGCTGCGGGGATCCCTCGCGCTTCGTGCGCCCGGGCGACAGCGTCCTCGACCTCGGAAGCGGCGGTGGGAAGATCTGCTTCATCGCCTCCCAGCTGGCCGGGCCCGAAGGCCGCGTGATCGGAGTCGACGCAAACGAGGAGATGCTGGCGCTCGCGCGCCGGGCGGAGCGGGAGGTCTCGGCGAGGCTCGGCTACGCGAATGTCCGCTTCGGACGCGCGCGCATCCAGGACCTCGCGCTCGACCTCGAGGCGCTCGAGGCGTGGCTCCGCGAGCATCCCGTGAGCGACCTCGACTCGCTCGCGGCGCTGCATGCCACCGAGGCCGCGCTGCGGTGCGACGCGCCGCTCGTCGCGGACGAGAGCGTCGACCTCGTGGTTTCGAACTGCGTGCTGAACCTCGTACGCGAGGAGGACAAGCGGCGCCTGATCCGCGAGATCTTCCGCGTGCTCCGGCGCGGCGGGCGCATCGCGATCTCCGACATCGTGAGCGACGAGCCGGTGCCCGCGCACCTGCGCGCCGATCCGGAGCTGTGGAGCGGCTGCATCTCCGGCGCCTTCCTCGAGACCGAGCTCCTGAGCGAGCTCGAGGGCGCCGGCTTCCACGGCATCCGCATCGAGAGCTTCGCCGAGAAACCCTTCGCCGTGGTGGAGGGCATCGAGTTCCGCGCGGTGACCGTCACGGCGCAGAAGGGCAAGCAGGGCCCGTGCTTCGAGGCGAACCAGGCGGTGCTCTACCGGGGCCCGTGGCGTCGGGTCGAGGACGACGATGGCCACGTCTACGTCCGCGGCGAGCGCACGGCGGTGTGCGAGAAGACCTACCGGCTGCTGACCTCCGCGCCGTACGCGGGGGAAACGATCGGGATCGAGCCGCGCGTCGCGGTCCCGGCCGACGCCCGCGCGCCCTTCGACTGCGCGCGCACGGGGCCCCGCGATCCGCGCGAGACGAAGGGCGCGGGCTACCGGGAGACGGCGCAGGCCGGCCCCGGCTGCGGACCCGATTCGGGCTGCTGCTGAGCGGGGGCCCCCCGCTGCGCCGCCGCGAGCACGGGGGCGCGCCGCGGCCGGCGCGCTACTGACCGCAGCGCCCCTTCCGGTCAGCGCTTCCGGTTGCGAACCCGGTGTTGGGCGGGAACCCTCGCGCCCTGGCGAAGCGCGGGCTCCTACCCTCTCGCGCCGCACACCCGGGGGTGGGATGGGGATCCTCGAGCAGATCGGGTCGCCGGAGGCGCTCCGCGGGCTGCCGCGCACGGCGCTCCCGGAGGTGGCGCGCGAGCTGCGCGACGAGCTGGTGCGGATCGGAGCCGAGGTGGGCGGCCACTTCGGCGCGAGCCTCGGCGCGGTCGAGCTCACGGTCGCGCTGCACTGGGTCTTCGACACGCCGCGCGACCGGCTCGTCTGGGACGTCGGCCACCAGGCCTACGGCCACAAGGCGCTCACCGGGCGCGGCGCCGGCCTGCGGCGCGTGAAGCGCAGCGACGGGCCGAGCGGGTTCCTGCGCCGCGTCGAGAGCGCCTTCGACGTGTTCGGCGCCGGGCACGCCGGGACCTCGATCTCGGCCGCGCTCGGCATCGCCGAGGCGCAGCGCCGGCGCGGCGAGCCCGGACGGGCGGTCGCGGTGATCGGCGACGGCGGCGTGACCGCCGGCATGGCCTTCGAGGCGCTGAACCACGCCGGCGAGATCGCGGCGCCGCTGCGCGTCGTGTTCAACGACAACGGCATGTCGATCGCGCCCACCGTGGGCGGCCTGCACCGCACGGCGCGCAAGCGCCAGTGGTTCGAGGCGCTCGGGCTCGCGTATCTCGGGCCCGTCGACGGCCACGATCTCGCGGCGCTCGTGGGCGCGCTCGAGGCGCTGCGCGACGCCGAGGGTCCCGCCGTCCTGCACGTCCTCACGCGCAAGGGGCGCGGCTTCGCGCCGGCGGAGGCGGATCCCTATCGCTGGCACGCCACCACGCCCTTCGACGCGGCCTCGGGGCGGCGCAAGGAGTCCGCGGGCGGACCGCCGAGCTGGACCGCGTGCTTCGCCGATGCGCTCGCACGGATCGCGGACCGGGACGATCGCGTCGTCGCGATCACGGCCGCGATGCCCGACGGGACGGGGATCGACCGCTTCGCGCTGCGCCACCCCGATCGCGTCTACGACGTCGGTATCGCCGAGCAGCACGCGGTGACCTTCGCCGCGGGCCTCGCGACCGAGGGGCTCCGGCCCGTCTGCGCGATCTACTCGACCTTTCTCCAGCGCGCCTTCGACCAGATCGTGCACGACGTGGCGCTCCAGGAGCTGCCGGTGGTCTTCGTGCTCGATCGCGCGGGCCTCGTGGGGGGAGACGGGCCGACGCACCACGGGCTGCTCGATCTCGCCTACCTGCGAGCGATTCCGAATCTCGTCGTGGCGGCTCCGCGCGACGAGAACGAGCTCCAGCACCTGCTCGCGACCGCGATCGAGTCGGGCCGCCCCTTCGCGTTGCGCTTCCCGCGCGGCGCGGCGCCCGGCGTGCCGCTCGACCCCGATCCCAAGCCGCTGCCGATCGGGCGCGGCGAGCTCCTGCGCGACGGCGACGACGTGGCGATCGCGGCGCTCGGCGCCACGGTGGCCGCGGCCGTGCAGGCGGCGGAGGCGCTCGCCGAGCGCGGCATCCGCGCGGCGATCGTCGACGCGCGCTTCGCGAAGCCCCTCGACGTGGAGCTGCTCTCCCGGGTCGCGCGACGCTGCGGCGCGCTCGTCACCGTCGAGGATCACGTGCTCGCCGGCGGGTTCGGAAGCGCCGTTCTCGAGGCGCTCGCGGTGGCGGCGCCCGGCGTCGAGGTGCGGCGGCTCGGGATCCCCGACCGCTTCGTCGAGCACGGCGACGTGTCCGAGCAGTGGCGCGTGGCCGGGATCGACGCCGCGGGGATCGCGGCGGCCGCCGAGGCGCTGGTGCGCGGCGAGCCCGAGGCGGCTGGAGCCCGCGCGGCGCGGGGCGCCTCGGGGCGGCGGGGCGATTCGTGACGCATTCCCCCGGCCCGGAGACTCTGGCCGCCTACGCGCACTGCGCGGGCGTGACGCGCGCCAGCGGCTCGAGCTTCGCGGCCGCCTTCTGGATGTTCGAGCGCGAGGAGCGTCGCGCGCTTCACGCGATCTACGCCTTCTGCCGGCTCGCCGACGACATCGCCGACGCGCCCGACGTGGCCGGCGACCGCGGCCGCCTGCTCGCGCGCTGGCGCTCCGAGCTGCGCGACGCCTTCCGCGGCAAGGCGACGCACCCGGTCGGGATTGCGCTCGGCGACGCCGCGCGCCGCTTCGACCTCCCGGAGTCGGTCTTCGCCGAGCTCCTATGCGGGATCGAGAGCGACCTCGCGGGTACGCCCATCGAGACCTGGGACGACCTGCGCCGCTACTGCTTCCGCGTCGCGTCGACGGTGGGCCTGCTCGTCGTGCAGGTGCGCGGCGCCCGCGACCCGCGCACCGCGGAGTACGCGGAACAGCTCGGCATCGCGGTGCAGCTCACGAACGTGCTGCGCGACGTCGGCGAGGACGCTGCGGTGGGCCGGATCTACCTGCCGCGCGAGGCGCTCGCACTCCACGGCGTCTCCCCGGAGAGCCTCGCCGCGCGCGAGATGACCGACGAGATCCGCCTGCTCTGCGCGCAGACCGCCGAGCGCGCCCGCATCCACTACGAGCGCGCCGCGGCGCTGCTCCCGGAGGCCGAGCGCCGGCTGCTGCGCCCCGCGCAGGCGATGGGCGGCATCTATCGTGCGCTCCTCGACGAGCTCCACGCGCGCGGCTTCCCGTGCCTCGGGTCGTCGCTGCGGCTCTCGCGCCCGCGCCGGCTCGCGATCGCCGCCGGCGCCTGGCTCGGATTCGGCGGCCCGGCATGACGGAGATCTCCGAGCGCAAGCTCGAGCACCTCGCGCTCTGCGCCGAGGGCGACGTCGAGAGCCGCCACTCGACGCTGCTCGAGGAGGTGGCGCTACTGCACGACTCGCTGCCCGAGCTCTCGCACGCCGACGTCGATTCCTCGGTCGTGCTGCTCGGCCGCACGCTCCAGGCGCCCGTCGTGATCACGGGCATGACCGGCGGCGCCGCCGCGGCGCGCGAGATCAACCGCGCGCTCGCGGGTGTCGCCCAGAAGCAGGGCTTCGGCTTCGGCGTGGGCTCGCAGCGCGCGATGCTCCAGCACGTCGAGTGCGCCGAGAGCTACGAGGTGCGCGACGTCGCGCCCGACGTGCTCCTGCTCGCGAACGTGGGCGCCGTGCAGGCCCGCGACCTCGACACCGAACGGGTCGAGCGCCTCGTCACGGGGATCGGCGCCGACGCGCTGTGCGTGCACCTGAACCCCGCCCAGGAGCTCGTGCAGGACGAGGGCGACCGCGACTTCCGCGGCTGCCTCGAGGCCATCGCCCGCCTCGCCCGCGAGCTGCGCGTGCCGGTGGTCGCGAAGGAGACCGGCTGCGGCCTCTCCCCGCACGCGCTCGCCCGCCTGCGCGCGGCGGGGGTGGAGTGGGTGGACGTCTCCGGCAGCGGCGGCACGACGTGGACCGGGGTGGAGGCACTGCGGGGCTCGCGGCGCCAGCGCGCGCTCGGTGCCGAGCTGCGCGAGTGGGGGATCCCGACCGCGGCATCGCTCGTCTACGCGCGCCGCGCGGGGCTGCGCGCGATCGCCTCGGGGGGGCTGCGCGGGGCGCTCGACGTCGTCCGCGCGCTGGCGCTCGGTGCGCAGGCCGGAGGGCTGGCGCTCCCCTTCCTGAGGGCATTTTCCCACGGAGGAGCGGCGGCCGCCGAGGAGCTCGGGGCCGATCTCGCGGAGGGGATCCGCGCCAGCATGCTCCTGGTCGGCGCGCGCCGGGTCGACGACCTCGTTCGCGTTCCGCGCGTCCTCGGTCCGCGGCTGCGCGCGTGGCTGGAGCCCGATCTCGGGACCACCGGAAACTGACCGATGGAGCGATTCGGTCAGCGGCCCGGCTTGCGCCCCCCCGGGGCCGATGGAATCCTCCCGGCTCCCCATTCGGGATCTGGCCCCGGCTCCGGTGAGCGCGCCCGGCCGCAGCGTTGCGATCCCATTGGGATCGGCGATCCCCTCGGTATGGGCGGTATGGGGAGTGGGAGCCATGGATTCCCCGAACCGCAGGACGCTGCCGAGCTCCGAGGGACGCAAGGCTGCGACGCAGGCGCGCATCCTCGACGCGGCGGCGCGCCTCTTCAGCACGCGGGGCTACGAGCGCACGAGCATCAGCGCGATCGCGACGCAGGCTCGCGTCAGCCGCGCGGCGGTCTTCTGGCACTTCGGGACGAAGGCGGGCCTCTTCGAGGAGACGGGCCGTCGGCTGCTGGGCCCGTTCATCGAGGAGATGCGCAGCAGCCTCTCGCACCTGCCGGCGCGCAAGCGGATCTTCGAGCTGCTCGAGGTCTACGAGAGCTTCGTCTCGAGCTACCGGGAGCCCATCCTGAGCTTCGTGCGCTGGGCGCTGGAGTCGCCGCAGGCGTGGGCGACGCTCCAGGCGCCGCTCTTCGCGCTTCACGACGGGTTCATGCAGGACATCCGGGAGACCCTCGAGGAGCTGCTCGGGGACCGCGCGGAGGCGGAGCGCCTGGCGGCGGTCCTGACCGCGACCCTCGACGGCACGCTGCTGCTCGACGTGCTGGAGCACGGCGAGGCCAACCGGCAGCTGCGCCGGGAGGGGCTGCGGCGCCTGGTGGAACGCGTGCTCGCCGAGAGCCTGAAGGAGTAGCCGCAGTGCCGGCGGAGGCGGGCCTCGCGCAGGTGGGGCCCGGCGCCGCCGCGTTGCCCGATGCGGCGGCCGTGCTCGCGCGCGCGGCGAGCGAGAACTTCCCCGTGGCGCCGCGTTGGCTGCCGCGCGCGCTGCGACGCGACCTGCTCGCCCTCTACGGCTTCGCGCGCCTCGTCGACGAGCTCGGCGACGAGGCGGCGGGCGATCGCGAGGCCCTGCTCGACGCGCTCGAAGCGGAGCTCGCGGAGGCCTTCGAGGGCCGCGCGCGCGTGCCCCTGCTCGTCGAGCTCGGGCGCACCGCGCGCGAGCACCGCCTGCCGCGCGAGCCCTTCCTGCGCCTGGTCGAGGCCAACCGTCGCGACCAGCGGGTGAAGCGCACCGCGACCTGGAGCGAGCTCGAGGACTACTGCCGCCTCTCCGCGAACCCGGTTGGTCACCTGGTGCTGGCGCTCTTCGGCCTGGCGACCCCGGAGCGCCTCGTCCACTCGGACGCGATCTGCACCGCGCTCCAGCTCGTCGAGCACTGTCAGGACGTGCGCGAGGATCTCGGCCGCGGCCGCATCTATCTCCCGGCCGACGAGCGCGCGGCTTTCGGCGTGCGCGAGGAGCACCTGCGCAGCGCGCCCGCACCCGAGCCGCTGCGCTGCCTGCTGGCCTTCCAGGCGGAGCGCGCGCGCGGGCTCCTGCGCGCGGGCGAGGTGCTGCTTGCGACGCTGCCGCCGCTCGCGCGGATCTGCGTCGCCGGCTACGCGGCCGGCGGCCACGCCGCGCTCGACGCGCTCTCGCGCGGCGACTTCGACGCGACCTCGCGCACGCTCGCGCCGCGGCGCCGCGACACGCTGCGCCACACCGTGCGGCTCCTGTGGCGCTCGCTCCTCCACGGGGCGGGCCGATGACGGCCGGGGCGCGCGCGCCGCGCGTCCTGGTGGTCGGAGGCGGTCTGGCCGGGATCGCGGCCGCGCTCCACTGCGCCGATGCGGGCGCCTCGGTGCGGCTGCTCGAGGCGCGGCCGCGCCTCGGCGGCGCTACGTGGTCGACGCAGCACGACGGCCTCGCCGTCGACAACGGGCAGCACGTCTTCCTGCGCTGCTGCACGGCGTATCGCGGGCTGCTGCGCCGGCTCGGTGTCGAGCACCTCGCGCCGATCCAGCGACGGCTCGCGATTCCCGTGCTCTCCCCCGGAGCGCCGGCGGCGTGGATCCGCCGCGGCCCGCTGCCCGCTCCCGCGCATCTCGCGGGCAGCCTGCTGCGCTACCGCCACCTGCCGCTGCGCGACCGCGTGCGGGTCGCGCGCACGGCTCGCCGGCTCGGCCGCCTCGACCCTGCCGATCCGCGGGTCGACGCGCTCCGGCTCGGCGACTGGCTCGCCGCGCAGGGCGAGAGCCCGGCCGCCGTCGACTCCTTCTGGGATCTGCTGGTGCGGCCGACGCTGAACGCGTCCGCTCGCGAGGCCTCGCTCGCGCTCTCCGCCTTCGTGTTCCAGGAGGGGCTGCTCGGCGCCTCCGACGCGGGCGACGTCGGCGTTTCCTCGGTGCCGCTCGGCCGCCTGCACGGCGAGCCGGCCGCGGCGGCGCTCGCGCGCGCCGGGGTCGAGGTGCGCCTGCGCGCGCGGATCGACGCCCTCGAGGCGCCGGCCGGGGGCGCGCCGGCCGTCCGCTTGGACGGAATCCGGCTCGACGCCGATGCCGTGATCCTCGCGACCGAGCACGAGCCGGCGGCGCGCCTGCTCCCGGCGAACTGCGGCGTGGACCGCGCCGCGCTGCTGCGCCTCGGGCGCGCGCCGATCGTGAACCTGCACGTGGTCTTCGACCGCAAGGTCCTGCCGTGGCCTTTCGCCGCCGCGGTGGCGAGCCCGCTGCAGTGGATCTTCGACCGCACGCAGGCCTCGGGGCTCGACGAGGGGCAGTACCTCGCCGTCTCGCTGTCTTCGGCCGACGAGTGGGTGGGCGTCTCGCGCGAGGAGCTCTCTCGCGTCTTCCTGCCGGCCTTCGCGGCGCTGCTGCCCGCGGCGCGCGAGGCGCGCGTGCTGCGCTTCTTCGCGACCTGCGAGCGCGCGGCCACCTTCGCGCAGCGGCCTGGAACCGCGCGTCTGCGACCCGGCGCCGAGACCGCGCACCCGGGCCTCTTCCTGGCCGGCGCGTGGACCGCGACCGGCTGGCCCGCCACGATGGAGGGCGCCGTCAAGAGCGGCCTCTCCGCCGCCGAGGCGGCGCTGCGCCCGGTGCGCCGCGGAGCCGGACTCCCGGCCGAGGCCGCCTGATGCGGCGCGCGCGGCCCGCAGCGACCGGAGGAGCCCGATGAGTGCCACGTCGGCCGTGCCTGATGGACCCGACGGACGCGATGGACCCGACGGGCGCGACGCCGCGGCCCGCGCGCTCGCGCGCGGCTGCGATCACCTGCTCTCGCTCCAGCACGCGCGGGGCTACTGGAAGGGCGAGCTCGAGACCAACGTCACGATGGAGGCCGAGGATCTGCTGCTGCGGCAATTCCTCGGGATCCGCGGCGCGCGCGAGACGCGCGAGACCGCGGCCTGGATCCGCTCGCGCCAGCGCGCCGACGGCAGCTTCGCGACCTACCACGGCGGCCCGCCAGAGCTCTCGACGACGATCGAGGGCTGGGTGGCGCTGCGCCTGGCGGGCGACCCGTCCGACGCGCTGCACATGCGGCGCGCGGCGGAGCTGGTGCGCGACCTCGGGGGCGTCGAGGCCTCGCGCGTCTTCACGCGCTTCTGGATGGCGCTCTTCGGCCAGTGGCCCTGGGAGCGCCTGCCCGCGCTCCCGCCCGAGCTGATCCTGCTGCCGCCCTGGTGCCCGCTCAACATCTACGACTTCGGCTGCTGGGCGCGGCAGACGATCGTGCCGCTCACCGTCGTGGCCGCGCACCGGCCGCGGCGCGACCTCGGCTTCGGGATCGACGAGCTGCGCACGGGCCGCCTGCGCGAAGAGCGCCTCCCGCTCTCGAGCTGGGGCGGGCGCTTCCAGGCGCTTGACCGCGTGCTCCAGGTCTACGAGCGCCACCCGCTCGGTCCGCTGCGGCGCCAGGCGCTGCGGCTGTGCGCGGAGTGGATCCTGCGCCGCCAGGAGGCCGACGGCTGCTGGGGCGGGATCCAGCCGCCCTGGGTCTACTCGCTGATGGCGCTCCACCTGCAGGGCTACCCGCTCGACCACCCGGCGCTGCGCCGCGGGATCGAGGGGCTCGAGGGCTATGCGATCGTCGAGAACGGCATGCGCCGCCTCGAGGCCTGCCAGTCGCCGGTCTGGGACACGGCGCTCGCGCTGGTGGCGCTCGGGGACGCGGGGATGCCTGCCGACCATCCGGCGCTGCTGCGCGCCGGCGAGTGGATCCTCGGCGAGGAGATCCGCGTCACCGGCGACTGGGCGGTGCGCCGGCCGCAACTCGCGCCGGGCGGCTTCGCCTTCGAGTTCGAGAACGACAACTACCCGGACGTCGACGACACCGCCGAGGTGGTGATGGCGCTGCGCGCCGTGGCGCACCCCGACAAGCAGCGCCTCGACGGCGTGATCGGGCGCTCGCTGCGCTGGACGCTCGGGATGCAGTGCCGCGACGGA
>Ga0315290_10002704_pt1 | contig 12555 bp, 8 predicted proteins | sample YL17G12_0_MG_FD_203627 | JGI IMG/M metagenome (GOLD analysis project Ga0315290, IMG submission 203627) | Sediment microbial communities from Yellowstone Lake, YNP, Wyoming, USA - YL17G12_0 | ecosystem: Environmental > Aquatic > Freshwater > Lake > Sediment | place: USA: Wyoming | collected...
CTTCGCCGGAGGCCTGTTCGCCTCGGCGCTGAACATGGGGGCTGCACTGCTCCTGACGGCCATATGGCCGCGTGTCAGGCTGGCCTGACGCCCCGCCGTCGCGGCCTGGCTGGTAAACGCCGTGGGCTTGACCATCAACTTCACGGTAGTCGACACCTGGCTATTGGGCGTCACTCCGGCGGCTCTGATGACGGCTCGGCTGACGAGCGCCGGCATCGCCCTGGGTACGGCGGCGATAGTCAGTTTCAAAGTCCTGCGCCTGCGGCGTGCTCAGGGCTGGGTGTTCTTCCTCGTTCTAGCCCTGCTGGCCATCCCCTTGAGCATGGCTGTCACGCGCACGTAGTATGACCGTGGGAGGGGGGCCCCGGCCCTCCTCCCACCGTCTCTTCGTCACACCCGCTTCACCCACCAGTGGTGCGCGTAGACGTCCCGGAAGCCGATCGCCGGGTAGAAGACCTGGCGCGAGATCGAGGCGGTGGGTAGCGCCGAGGCCCAGGTCAAAGCGGAAGCCACCTACACTTGCGCCCTCCCCCACGGTCAGGGGTTCGTCGAAGCTGTCCGGGAGGTCGTGAGCCTGTTCCGGCCGGACCTGGCCGGTCCGGACTGGCCCGAGCCAGCGGGCGTCTTGGGCTGGTCTTGAACGGTAGGTAGTGACAACGAAGCGACCGAGAGCCTTGCGGTGAAAGCGTTTGGAGGGTACGCAGGCGCGACGGGCGTTTTGCCTACACGCGGTTTGAGCGTGCTGTCGGGAGCGCGTAGTAGCGCGGTGGCGGCTTGACCCCGAGGGTGTCGAAGACGAGCTTGGCCTCGGCGGTGACGGGGTTGGTCTGCCAGACCTCTCCGGAAGGCGTGGCGTGGATGCCCACCTGGAGTGACCCGAGGGCTTGGGTGAGCCGGCGCCAGGTCTGACCGGTCTCGTTCTCCGCTACCCGGATGAGAAGGAGGGCCAGCCAGCAGAGGAGCACGTGGGCCCGGATCCTGTCCGACAAGCGATGGTAGACGGGCCGGATGTCGACCGTGTGCTTGAGGTCGCGGAAGACACGCTCCACGGCGGCGAGCTGCTTGTAGCCGAGGGCGATGTCCTCGGCCGAGAGCCCGTCGTCGGAGCTGGAGATCAGGAACTTGCCGTCGAAGAGTTCTTCGGCCCGGACCTTGGCCTTGTGCAGGCGGAGCATGCCGGTCCGGCGGACGTAGCGCCCGTAGACCTTGTGGGCCCTGAGTTCGCAGGCCGCCTTCTTGTGCGGCTCGCCGTCGAGCTGGCCGATCTCCCCCAGCCGGCGCTCCACCTCGGCGACGATGTCCTCCCGCTTAAGCCGGTTCCTCTCGGCCTCCTCGGGGTTCCTGACGACCACGAACCGCCGGCGGGCTTCGCTGTCGCCGCCGCCGACCACTTCCTTGATCTCAAGCCCGTTCTCAAGGGTCCGGTAGGCGCCCGCGCGGCTCAGGGCCTCGGCCGGGAGGCCCTTGGTCCCCAGCCGCAGCTTCTCGCCGAGGATGTAGTGACCGCCCGCCCCCTGGAGGAGCCGGCGGCCGGCCGCGGAGTTGAACCCGGTGTCGGCCACCAGGACCACCCGGCCGAGCCTCCAGCCATTGAGGTCCCGTTTGACCTCTTCCAGCACGGTCTTGTCGGCCGTGTTGCCCGGCCAGACCCAGCACCGCACAGGTATGCCCTCCCGCGTCACGGCGAAGCCGACCACCACCTGGGCCAGGTCGGGGTGCTTGTCCTTGCTGAAGCCCCACCGGCGCAGCCCCTCGCCGGCGTCCTCGCCCTCGATCTCGAAGAACGTGCTCGTGGTGTCAAGGAAGACGAGGTCGACCTCGAGGTTGAACAGGTCGGCCACCGAGGAGAAGACGTCGAACTGGATGTCCTCCGCAGCCTCCAGAAGGAAGTCCATGGCCCGGTAGAGCTGGTGGACCTCGACTTCCGGAAGGCCGTCGATCAGCGCCTCGCTCGCCACCCAATGCTCCATGCCCAGCTTGCTCGAGGGCGCCAGCGCCCGGTTGGCGACCATGGCGAAGACGAGCCGTTCCACCGGGGTCGTGTAGCCGCGCCCAGAAAGCAGGTTCCTCATGACCTTCTTGACCCCAAGCCGTTCCCAAAGCCCGTCAAGGAGCCAGGCGCCCCCGACCTGCTTTGAGCCCAGGAACTCGAAGGGCGACTCCTCGCCCAGGCGTTCCCGGATGGCCTGAGCCTCCCCAGGCTCCAGGAAGCGCGAGATGCTCCTCACCAGACGGCGAAGAGCATCCATGTCGAGCTGGTCGGCCCGGCCGAGATTGTAGAGGACCTTGACGCTGGGTTTCCGCGTCACCGGATCCCGGTGGCTGTGGGCCAGTTGCACGTATTCGAGGACTCTGTCCTGCTTCTTGACCCGGACGGTGCGAATGTACATTGTATGCTAAGCATACCACGTCTAGTCGGCTATTAGCAAGGAGTGAATGGCAACGAGTTGTGTCTACGCCTTTCGCGTTTTTCCTACGTTTTCAGACCGGAAACCCTTATTCCATGGGTCCGAGGTCTCCGATTGTGCCCGTTCACTGTTCAAGAGCAGTTGGGCTCACGCATCCGCTAGCTGCCGGCCGAGACCCTTACGGGCGTCTTCTTGCTCTCGGTCCCAGCGGGTAGGTTGGCAGAGTTGAGTCTGACCTGGCATCAACTTCAGCGCCTAGCGCGTCCGTCTCGATATGCTTGCTAGACCTCCTCGCGCCCTGGGTGGACGCTCACAGCCACGCCGTCATCATTGTCTATGTCGCACGCATAGACAAGCGGCTGAAGTGCGCCCTCCGGGGGCGTCCAGGGCGAGAACAGCCGAGCGGTTCCTCCCGAGGCAACTGGTGCGTGAGGGGCGGATCGGTCGAGGTCGATCTGAGAGACAATGAAGAGCGCGTATCCTGGCTCCTGTGCCGCTTCCACCTCGTTCCTTGTGAGAACGACCTGCCGCCCGGCGGAAGCAGTGCCTTTCACTTCAACTCGAAGCTCCTCCGATGCGCGCTGGCAGAGCAAGTCGTAGCTCCTGTGACGCGAAACATCTGTGACCACGTCCCATTCAAGCTCCAAGTGGCGCAACGCGATGCCCATCGCGTGCTCCTCAACTGCCTTCCGCTCAGAGCTGCTAAGGCCGAACCCTTGCCCGCCTCTGGCGGATGTGCGGTGACGGAGTTGCTCTCTGACCTCAATCTCCACAATCGAAACTTCAGGATATGACGCAAGCTCAGTCAGGTGACTCCACTGCTCGGCCGTAACCTTGAAGAGGCTTCCGCCCTGAGACCTGGCGACAGAAAGGCTCTTCAGGAAAGCGCCGACCTCAGTATCGCCTGCCCACAGGGGCAACCGCTTGGGCACGACGTAGCTTACAGGGACTCTGTAGCAGCGCTCTTGACCGTCGGCCGAATTGGTCCAGAAAGGATTATCCTCGTCAGTGCGGGGTTCAGGATCGCCTAGCACGTGCGCAAAGGCAACGACACCCCGATTGCCGCGTGAGTCGCGGGTCTGCCAGATGGCGGCACGATCACCTGCCCTGACATCGCTTCGCTCCACTGCCCAGTAGTCAAGTTCCAGATGTCGCACAGCCTCACTCACCCTGTATCGCTTCGGGTTCGCACAGAATGCCCATGTCACAGGCGGCCGAAGCTTCTCGGCAACGGTAGTCTCGCCGCCGCGAAAACCAGCTGAGACCAGAGGACCTTGGTCGGGGTGCTGATAGCCGTGAGCAGCGCCAGCTATCGCCTTTGAGTCGTAGCGGCCCCCACGAAAGAGCACGAAGTAGCTCCGGGCGGGCCCAAACCCGTACTTCGCCAGGAATGCCGCTCGACCAAGGGTGTCGAATTCGGCGATTGCGCACTCGACCGCCACTTTGTCTGTGAGAGCAGCCAGGGCCATGCTAACCCCTCGCCTCGGGAGGTCTAACGCCTAGTACGAGCTGCGGCGCGAAGCGCCGTCAGCTGAATGCTGTTGTCAGGCGCCTTCGGTACTTCATGGCACCGCGATCGTGCGCCGGGTCTGCACGCCGTCGATCTCAAGACAGATGTCGTTGCCGTTGCGGTGGACGTAGCAGGTCACGACGCGCACATCGGCTTCCCACCGTCCGCCGAGAAGGTCCTTGAGTTTCTGGATCTTGCCCAAGTCGGCCGTGCGCTTTGGCCCGAGATCGGCAGCCGTCGTAACACCCCACACCCAGACTTCCACGTCCTTGTCGCCCTTCAGGGCTACTGACACTACGTCGTGTTCGTTCTCTGTGGCGCTGTCATCCTTCATGAGCTTCAGGTTCGGCAGCGCAATCCGGAATGACACGTTCTTCCAAGGGTGCTTCAGTGCCTCCAGGAGCGCGTACAGCTCCAGATCGGCCTCTGCGCCGGTGCCCGCCGCGATAACCCGCTGCGCGAGAAGGTTCTGCGCTTCTCCGACCACTGCCGCAACCTCCTCCGTCGGCTCCAGCCCGAAGTAGATCGACTGCCAGGCAGCCAGTTCACTCCACAAAATGGCAGCGGCATCCTCCGTCGACATGCCGAGATTCTCGCGCACCTCATCGGACCCGGACAGCGCCGCGTGCATCGTGTTGATCTGTAGTCCCTGCGGGTCGCCGCGGAAGGGGTACTCGTAACCACCGATTTTGAAGCTGAAGTCGCCCACCACCGTGGGATTACCAGAGGCTCGGCTGTTGATGACGTCCGCTGCCTTGCGGAGAGTTGGGAGCTGAACCGCGAGCATGCTCAGCCGTTCCACGGCGTCGTCGAGGCCGTCCTCGCAATGACGATCGACCAAGCCATCGAACAGCGCGGACGTAAGCTGCTGCGGCATCAGTTTGGGATACTGATTGTTGAGTACGCTGCGGCAGAACTTCACGAACGCCTTCGCCTTGGGGCGGTCCGCGAGGCTTTGATGCCGAATCGCGATGGCGAGCATGTGGTCCTGCTGTAGCTTAAGGCACGTGACACGCGAGGACGTGTGGTGCGTCAGATGGGTCAGGTTGTGCCCCGTCCTTTCTCCAGTTCATCAGTCGCCGCCGGTCGATGTAGGTACTGATCGGCCAAGCCCTGCATGCGTTGCGCATCGTGGAATCGAACACCTCGCGACCGGCTGGTCTGCGCTCGACCAGCTCATCAGGCTAGCGTCAAGCGGACCATGACAAGGGAATCACGCGGGTGAATCTACACCCTTGACGGGACACTACTAGCGCTTCTCCCACAGCAGCGGATTCAGGACGAACCAATCCGAATCAACAATCGCCCTGACCAGACCATCGTCCCGGATTTGCCGTTCCCATTCATCATCGACTGCCTCCGATGGAAGATCATTGATAACTTTCATCCATATGCGCCGCGCTGTGGCATCAATGCTGTCGGCCTCGATATCCCGGCCAACAAGGAGGCTGTCAAAGAGAGCCAGAACACCGACAATGGGTGGTAACCTGTGATCGTAGTCCCCCTTGGAGAGTTCTTGCTGAAGGGCATCTCTCGTATACCGCACGGCAGGGCTATCACCCAAAAAGAAGATCTTGCTGCCAAGCCGAATGGCCATCTCGCCGGAAAGCCCCTCGGTTTCGATGGTTCCATGCGAGACCATGACAGTCTTAGCGAATCCCCGTGTCATTTCAGTGTATCGGCGCTGCTCGGATAGAGTGCTTAACCATCTTGACCATGCGGGGGGGAGGGTCAGCCAACGGGCCGGGCTTGTTGTATGACCCCATTTGAGGTCAAGTCGCCGCTGTTGCTTGCGAACGTTGATTCTGCAAATCTCCCGTCCCTTGAAGGCCATCTCTTGAAAAGCAGAGTCAACCCCGGTTTGGCACAACAGCGGGTCATCGGGCAGATCAACAGGCGTTCCGAGCGAAGAGATGACAGACCGAATAGATGCATTGCCTGGTGTTTCGCGAATGAGGGCCTCAGCTGAACGGAAAAGAGGACTCATGATTGTCCAGAAGCCCTGTTCTTGCCCTAGTTCTTTAGTCGAAACGCTCTTCCGGCCGGCAGCAGTCTCGATGAGGTGAATCGGTACCTCGCTTATTGCTTCAGCAAGCAATTCCCGGCTGAGTGGTTCGACCGTGTCCCACAATTCGCGCCTTGGGAGCAGGGCGTCGAGCAAGTAATGGGCTTCCTGTATGGCCCAAGTTAGCGAATGCCCCCGTTTCTCGGTTAGGTTGGCAATCTCGTCTCCTACGTGCTCACAATAGGCACGATACACTGCCGCGACGAGCGCATCACGTTCTGGAGATGCTTCGAGCCCTGACCGTGAGACGTTCGTCTTTGGAGAGTTCTCTCCTGACGCATTTGCCAGCGCGGTGATCATGTTCCCGACGTACCCCGGAGTGGCTGTGTCAAGGCGAATTCCTTCAATGCATGTACAAATGGGAGAGGAAGGGTCAAACGACGACTGCATGAACGCCCATTCATGGAAGTAAGGCGCCCACCGTAAGGCAAATGCAACAGTGGCTCCCTTAACCTCTCGCTCTGCGACACAACTAAGTTTAGACGAATCGTCGTGCGGCACACTCTCGGGTATGCTGTCAAGCACTCTGTACCCCTGGGATTTCAGGTATCTTACTATGGCTTCTTTGGGGGACTCGAACCCGATAAGCACTGGGTCTTGGTCGTCTATCTTCACTGAAACCCTGCAGCCGGGGACTATCACCCAATGGCGAGCGTCGGAGAGAAAGTCTGGGGCATTCACAGTCTGTCTCACCCGCAGCTTGAATATCGTACCATGAGGTGCAATTGGCGTAACCAACTCGCTTTGTTTGCTGACCAGGCGGATTAGATACCTACCGTGGACCGAGCGAAGTGTGAGTTGCCTTGCGTCCTCCTCCTGGGGGTGGCAGGTAATGATCTCCACGGAATCAGCAATCATGAACGTGGACAGTACTCCGATTCCGAAGCGGCTGATGCTGGCAAAACCAGGATGAGCCTTCAGAAAGGCGGGGTCTTGGTACAGAGAGGATCCCACTCTCAGAAGATGACTTCTAATCGTTTCCTGGGTCATACCGGCGCCATTGTCCGTGACGGTTAGCAGTCTTGACGTACTGTCCCATCTAATCGTCACGTCCCCCGGTGCGGAGGTAGAATCCTCAAAGTGACTTAACCTGATTGCATCAAGTGAGTTCTGAATCAGTTCTCTAAGTACAACGGATGAGTCGTTGTAGAGGGTATGACCTGTAAGCAAATCCAGAATCCTTGTCTGATCGATGGAGAACTGGAATGCGTCACGCATGAAGCCCTCAGTCTCAATGTCAGTGTCATCAATCTTGGACCACGGAAACCGGTGGGAGGCCAGATTGCGGCGCCGGCTGTCTTCAATCCACTGATGGCACTTCTGGAGCTGCTGGGCAGCATAGGTCAGATAGGTAGTAAGGGCGAAAAAACCATCTTCCTTTCTGAAGAAGGCATGGACTTCAATCGTGTCTCTGGGAAGCTTCGGGTCTGGGGTCCCATTGTCATCGAGTCTAGCTTTGGAGCGGACTCGGTTGACGGCCGCTTGCTTGGCCCATTCAGCCTGACTGAGAGGGTCCACTGGATCTATCAGCCGATAGGCGACCGCCGGAGTACGGTCTGCCGTGATGTGCAAGAGGTCTGCCACACGGAGGATGACAGCAGCATACTGCAGATTCCCAGTCTCGGCTTCGCTGTCACCATAGGGTTGTGATACGCGATACTTTTTCGTGTCATTGAGGTCATCGAGGTGATGGCTTTCCGCGACGAAGCCAAGGTCGCGCCGAAACAGAGGACTGAGTGAACTCAGTAGACCACTGACTTCTGTAGCTGTCTTCTCGGTAACGCCTAGTTTCAAGGCCGGGCTGCCGGTGATCCAAGAGGCGCTTCGCTCAGCATGACAGTGTCGAACAAACTCTTGATACAGGAATCTCTCCCTTGCCTCGCCCTCCAGAGCGGCCACTTTGTGACGGTATTCGTTGCCTTGGTCCCCGGTGTAGAGGACATCTTCGACGAAGCCTGCGAAGTCTGAACGTGTCCGCTCAGAGTACTCATCGCGTGTCACGAGCATGCCAATGTCATGAAAATACGTGGCCAGCACTACCAACAGCCAATCAGTCGGGATCATGAACTCCTTTGTATCATCTGGCACAAGCCATTCCAGCATCGCAAGCATCTTGTCCACATGGTCGACGTCGTGCCTCGTGTATTCATCAAAAATGCCGTTTCGCCCAATCAACTGGAGTATCGCAGCAACTTGACGCTTGATGTGGAGAAGGTTTAGGCCGCCGAAGGCAGATAAGCTCTCAGCCTGTTGGGCTTTCCGTTCAGCAAACGACCCAAGGTCTATTCCCACTCATTTCTCCTCCCGCTCCCCAATCAGCCGCGTACCCAGAGGAAAGCAACCAAGGCCTGCCCAGTGGCATGGAACAACCTGGCTCAAGTCTGGAAAACGTTGGTTGGAGAGGTTTCGACAAGTCTCTGGTCGGTCCTGCAGACTCACCCCGGGCAAACAGCCGTAGGCGTCTGCACCAGTGCTGCCGTTCTGCGACGGCCGAACCGGGGTCGAGGGGAGGGGTAGGGGGGCGTGCGGGGCGGCCACCCGGGAAGCCCGGGGCCGCTGGCGTTTGTAAAGCGACTCTTGCCGGCAAGCCAAGGCCTAGCGGCGCCGGGCCAAGAGCCCCGCTAAACTGCAGGACTCCGACTTCCTGTCTGCATAACACACCGTTTGACCACCTGAAAGGGCGGCAATAACCCCTGTAGCCACAGCGACTTGTGTCCGTACTCTGGTTCATCGGGGCGTCCTATGCGGATCGGCACAAGAGCCTCCTGTCCGGCCTCAGACAACCTTGGCCTCTGCGGACACTCCGGGAAACTCGAGGACAGCGCTGACACCGAGCCGCCCCGCCAAGCCCAGGCGAACGGCCCTACCATGCCGACAAGGCGCGCGAATTTGCCTGTAGCCATGTTCCTGTGCTGGCGTGAGGCCGAGACGCAGGCGTCTTTGACGAGAAGGCCGTGCTGGGTTGGCCAGGCCGAACGGCTACCCGCAGCTAGCTCCCCGCCGCCGTCCCCGCCGCCACCCACGGGCTGGGCTGCCAGGCCCGGTAGGCGAAGAGGCGATAGTCCAGGCCGGGGAAGATGTCGTCGGTCTTCTCTAGCTCTCCGAGCCACAGCGTGTCCAGGCGCTTCTCCCGCAGTTGTTTCTCCAGGGCCAGAAACCAGCCGAGGTGGTGGGTGAAGCGGTGTTTGGCGTAGCCGTCCATGGCCCGGCCCTGCATCATGAAGGGCCAGTCGCTGGCCTGGGCCAGGAGTAGCTCCCGCCCGGCCTGGTCCAGGGCCCGTTTCTCGACCGGGTTCGGGCTGGGGAATAGGTCCACGAGTCCTTCCATGAGCTCGGTAGCCCGGTGAAGGTGCCGGTAGACCCAATCGTTGTCCCCCTGAAGCCAGACCTCGCTGTAACCTTTCCAGCCCCAGCTCGACAGGATGGGCTGCGACGGCTGGTTCACCGGGTACTCGGCCAGGTAGTCGGTCGGCGTGGCCAGAAGATAGTCGCGCTGATCGTAGGCGCTCTTGCGGATGAAGAGTTCCAGCCACTGGGGCCCCTCAAACCACCAGTGGCCGAAGAGTTCGGCGTCGAAGGGCGCCAGGATGTAGGGGCGACGGTCGGATCCTCCGGCCAGCCATTCCACCTGCTTCTGACGGGCCCACAAGAAGTGCCCGGCGTGGACATCGGCCCGTTGGGCGGCCGCCCCCGGATCATAGGGTTCCTTGGGCCCACCCGCGCCGCCCCCGCCACCGCCCCCGCCACCGCCCCCCGTGTCCCCCCGGCCATCGCCCGCGCCGTCCCCGTCTCGACCCGTGTCTCCCGGCTCGGAAGTAACGCGGTAGTACTTGAACCCGGTATGGGTCCGCGACCCGTCCGGGGCCAGGAAGGGACGGATATAGTCGTAGTCCAGGTCGTAGCCGATGTCCCGGTAGTACTCCCGGTACCAGGGGTCGCCGGGGTAGCCCTCGCGGCTGGACCAGACTTGCTTGGAGCTTTCGGGGTCGCGTCCGAAGCAGGCCACTCCGGCCGGGGTCACGACGGGGGCGTGAACCCCATAACGGGGCGCCGGCTTGGCGAAGGCGACGCCGTGGTTCTCAAGACAGGTCCAGCGCAGGCCTTTCTCCGCCAGGATCTGGTCGTAACCTGGGTGGTAGCCGCACTCCGGCAGCCAGAATCCGGCCGGGCGGCGCGAGAAGAAGCGCTGGAACTCGCTAAGGCCCATTTCCACCTGAGCCTCGACCGCCGACCGGTGCGGGCTGTCCAGGGGCAGGTAGGCGTGGGTGGCGGCCGATGTGGCCAATTCCACGTTGCCGGCGTCGGCCAGACGGCGGAAGGCGGCCACAAGATCGTGGCCGTAAGAGTCGTGGTAGACGTAGGAGACCCAGGCCAGGCGATCGCGGTACATCCGGGCTAGCGGAGCGAGCCGCGCGTCGTCCCGCGTGCGGCGCATTTCCCGGGCGGCTAGCTCCGCCATGCGGTCGAGGTAGAGGCAGTAGCGCCGCTGGAGGAGTTCGTTGTCGAACATGGCCAGGAGGGTCGGGCTCAGCGAAACTACGATGCGGTAGGGCACTCCGTCGGCGGTGAGTCTCTCGAAGACCTGAAGGAGGGGGATGTAACACTCGGTCATTGTCTCGAAGAGCCACCGCTCGGTCAGGGTGCCGCTCTGCTCTGGATGGTGAACGTAGGGTAGGTGGGCGTGAAGAACGAGGCCCACGTAACCGGCTGGGCCACGCGAGCCGACCGGGCCGGGGGAGTCGCTTGGACTGCTGGTCATGGGTGAGATCTCCTTCCGCCGGACCCCGTCTCGGAGGGCCGGCTCGCGCCCCAGGATGAGCTTGGAGCGCCCGGACTGGAGGGTAGGTCGAGGCCGGGCGAGGCCGACAAGGCGCCCGCCCAATGAGCCGCGCGTCCCAGCGGCGGCCAGCGGGGATCGATGACCTGGGAGGGACCGTCCCGAGGCGTGTGGACCGTGTTCGAGCGGGCGAGCATGACGAACCTTCCCGACCTGGTCAGGCGGCCGATCTCAAGGTACCAGGCCCGGTCGGGTTGGCCCACGTTGAGATACCAGTTGCGGACCTCCTCGTCGATGGCCACGTCGTAGTGCGCCCGCCCGGAGGCGTCGTGGACCCGGAGGATGGGAGTCGCCGCGGACCAGGCTTCTGGACCCACGGCCTTCTGGGCCAGCCGGTGAGTCTCCCCGGTGATCTCCCAGTAGGCGAAGATCCAGTAGGGGTCGCGGACGAGGGCGGCGAGCCGGGTCTCCCCGTAGGACCAGGGGATGGGATGCTCCCAGGCGGGCACGGCCACGTTACCCCAGGGACTTTCCGCCCGGGTCCGAACCCGACCGGTCTCGTGAAGCGGCAGCGTCTCCGACGCGAATTCGGTGTCGGCCGCCGGGCGGCCGGATACGAAGCGGCGCGCCGTCATGCGGTCCGGGTCGAGGGGGCGCGACGCCGGGCGGCGCCTCGGACGGCCGCTGCGAGCATCGGGGCGCCGGCCGCGAGTCCTGAGGCCGCGGGTTTGGGCCCCCCGCCGGTCCGAGAGGATGAACCAGACCGCCGCGGCTACCGCCAGAAGCCCCACCATCAAGAGCCAACCGCTCATCGTCGGGAGCTCCTCTCATGAGAGCCGCTGAGCCTGCCCCACCTACGGGTGGTGTGAAGCATAGTTCCCAAGAAGACAAGTGTAAAATACCTTCCGATCCAGGTCGCTATTCCGCACCGCGGTATCCACCGGCGGGAGGCTCGCCAAAAGTGCCCAGGCCGCTTTGCATCGGCAACGGGGATCTGCTGATAAACTTCGACGGCGATCTCGTCATGCGGGACCTCTACTACCCGCACGTCGGGATGACGAATCACATCGAGAGCCGTCGCAACATGATGGGGATTTGGGCCGAAGGGCAGTTCAGTTGGCTGGACGAGTCGGGCTGGGTCAAGACCTGGGACTACGTTGAGGACACTCTGGTCGCCCGCAGCCTGGCGACAAGTCAGGCCCTGGGTCTTTCCCTTACCTCCAGCGACGCCGTCCACTACCGCGAGAGTCTCTACCTGAAGCGGGTCGTCATCCGCAATCTGCGCCCGGAAGCGAGAGAAGTCCGGGTCTTCTTCGCCATTGACTTCAACATCGACGAATCAGACATCGGCGACACGGCCCTGTTCGATCCGGATCTACGGGCGATCTACCACTACAAGCGCAACCGGTGCTTCATTATGGACGGGCGCGTCGGGCCGCGGTCGGGAGAGCCGGCGCCGCAGCCGGGGGAGGCTGCGCCACCCGCCGGGGAGGGCGGGTCCGCGGGCATCGCCCAGTTCTCGACCGGTCGAAAACGTTTCGCCGGGGCCGAGGGCACCTGGCGCGACGCCGAGGACGGGCGCCTCGAAGGCCACGCCATCTCCCAAGGATCCGTGGACAGCGCCATCGCCTTCAACGTCGACCTGGAGGCCGGAGGCGAGGAAACGCTCTACTACTGGATCGCCGTGGGCCAGGGTTTCGACAGCGCCCGGGCCGTCCACGCCCTGGTCACGACCACCGGCCCGGAACGTCTTCTGATCGAGACGGCCACGTTCTGGCGGCACTGGGTGGCCAAG
>Ga0315290_10002709_pt1 | contig 12549 bp, 11 predicted proteins | sample YL17G12_0_MG_FD_203627 | JGI IMG/M metagenome (GOLD analysis project Ga0315290, IMG submission 203627) | Sediment microbial communities from Yellowstone Lake, YNP, Wyoming, USA - YL17G12_0 | ecosystem: Environmental > Aquatic > Freshwater > Lake > Sediment | place: USA: Wyoming | collected...
TTGCAGCCCGTGGGCTTGGGTTCGTTTCCTTAGCAGGTGTCGGCTATCGGCTGAAACCTCATGGCTGAGTGCTGACACTTGGCCGCTGACGGCTGACGCTTCTCACCGCACCCGGCAGGTGAACCGCAGCACGCCGCCCTTGCCGGGCGGGAGCGGCTCGGGAAGCTCCCAGCGGAGCACGAGCGAATCGCCCTCGTTGCGGGAGCTGGAAAAATTGGCCGCGATGCTCGATTGGGTGGAATCGGGCACGTATTCCAGGCGGGGCGTGAGGCTGTCGAGGATCGTCACGCGCCGGATCGGCTGGCTCCCCACGTTGTCGAAGCGGATGGTGAAATCGACCGTGTCGCCCGGCTCGGCAAACGGGGTGGAAGCCACCTTGATGATCCGCAGCTTGGCCTCCGTGGGCGGCTCCCCGACCGCGAACACCGTCTCGACCTTCTCGTGCCGGGCCACGGCCGCGGCGGCCTGCGCGTCCAGCAGGACCTGCACGCGCAGGTCGTGGGACCAGGCGATCGCCGCGGTAACGCCCTGGGCGAGCCGGGCCATCTGGGCGGTCTGATGCTGGCCCGTGCGGATCGCCGTCAGGTTCTCGTAGGGCTTGAAGGCGTCGCTGAACAGCCGCGGGCCGGTCGCGGCGGACATCGCCCCGTCGCCCTGCTTGGTGCGGAAGGTGGTGGTCGACTTCTGCCCGATCTGGCGGACGGTCTGCACCTGCTGCTTGTGGGAGCCGAGGCTGCGGCGGCCCTCCTGGGAGATGGCCTGCTCGGGCACGGAGACGCCGAGGGTCCGGTCGAGCTGCTCGTTGAGCTGGACGCCGACGACCTGGCGGACCGCGCCGAAGCGGGGGCTGTAGAGGTAAATGCGGTTGCTCGGCTCGACCGCGGTCCGGCCGTCGATCGTGTCGTAATGGGCCACGGTGTCTTCCATCTCCAGGCCGCGGACCTGATTCTCCGGGGTCACGGCGGCCTGGATCCCGCCGTCGCCGCCGTCGGCCAGGTACTCGTCGGGGGGCCAGGGCAGCGCGATTCCCGGGGGAGCCCAGGGCCCGACCGGCACGTAGGGCAGGGGGACGCCCCGCTCCATGCCCGGCGGCCCTTGGGGGACGCCGGACCACGCGCCGGCCGGCAGTACGGCCGGGCCGGTGTAGGCCTCGGGAGGCAGGGTTGAGGAACCTTGGTGGGGCGGGGCAGGGGGGGCGGCGCCCATGCCGCCCGGCAGCCCCTGCGGCGAGCTCCCCGGCCCGCGGCACGAAGAGAGAATCAGCGTGCAAAGGGTCACCAGGACGATCCGCCACAGCGGGGGCATCGACGCGGCCGTCGCAGTTGGGGTGAAAGCCCTTGTCATCGGCGCGTCCTCCCCGGCGCGGCGGAGGGCGCGGCAACCGCGGCGGCGGTCCGGGCCTGCGGGCCGTTGGCCGCCTTGGGCGAAAGCCTCAATAGCGGAGGGCATCCGAAGAGGAACCCCGGGTCCGGGGCTTGGGCATGGTCCGGCACCCGGCCGCCAACCCGCACGATCGCCATCGGACGCCCCAGCACGTCGGCCACGGTCAGGGGGTCCTGGCCCGGCCCCACGTCGAACCCCCCCTGGCCCTTGTCGATCTGCCGGACGGGCACGGCCCGCTTCGGGTCCTCGAGGTAGATCACCCGGGTGACTAGCTTCCCGTCCAAGGCGAGGCTCAAGTCCTCCCGGGTCAGCTCGATGACGATGGGGAAGCGGGTCTCCTGTCCGCGCGGCGTGTAGAGGCGGTTGATGACCTCGATGGTCGGGAACAGCTCCGCCCCTTCCCGGGTCGGGACGTTGATCAGGCCGAAGCGGTAAACCTGGCCGACCAACAGCCCAAGCCGCAGCGGCACCGGCACGGGGGTCGAGAAGCGGCCTTCCTCCGCCAGCGAGATGAGGACCCCTTCCGGGGTCCTGATCTCGACCGGCTGGAAGTACCCGGCCAGCGGACCACCCCGCGTTAGTTGCTGGGCGCCAATCGCTCCCGGCGGCAATCCTGGAGGGACCATGAAGTGGACGGGGGGCTCCTGGGCGTCAGCGGGCCGCAAAGCCCAGCCCAGGATTGCCACCATCATGATCCGGCCGGCAACCACTGCCCAGCAGGATTCCGCGTTCGATACCGGGCGGCGCAAAAGGTTGACCATGGTCGCGCGTCAGGGGCATGGATCGATCAGTTTCCGGCCGGCTGCGAGCCAGCCCCGGGGCTCTCCTGCGGGCAGGGGCAAGGGGCGCCCGTGCCGTCCGGATCCGCCACTCCCTGCACCGCGTTGCCGGCCGGCTGCCGGAAGATCGCCCCACCGGTGTACGTGTTCTCCACGATCCGTGCGTGATTGGCCGGCTTCGGATAGCTCATGCCCGGCCGCTGCTTGACGTCGACCCGCATGCTGCTGGTCGGGCCGGGGAGGCGATCGGCCGTGTGGTTGACGATCGTGTGCCGCTGCAAGCCGGCCGGGGCCCCGAGCGGGACGTGCGGCGGACCGGGCAGCCCGATCGGCGTGCCGCTGATCGGCATGCCGTACTGGGGAGTGCTTACCCCGGCGACGTAGGCGGGCATGCCGTGGGCGGCGACCGCCCCGTTGTGCCCCGCGGGCATCACGCCCCCGCCCGCGCTCCCCGGGACCTGGAGATCCTTGTTGCCCAGCCGGACCACGGCCATGATCGCTCCGCGGCGGTCGGCCTCGACGATCGGGTCCACCCCGGGGTCCAATCGCGTGCTCACCAGGGTTTCGACCCCCGCCACGGCCAGCTCCTGGAACGCCGGATCGGGCAGGTAGATGACCTTGGTCACGAAGTTGCCGCTTAAGACCTGATCGAAATCCTCATTGGTAAACTGGACGGGGATCGCATTGTGGGCGAGGAAGGCCATGGTCCGAGGCATGGCCGGACCGACCTCCAGCGTGGGATAGAGCTCCACGCCCGCCCGGCCCGCGATGTTCGTCAGCTTCAGCCGGTAGATCGCCCCTTGGGGGAAGTTGTAGCGCCCGGGGGCGATCAGGGCATCCGAATCAAACGAGCCTGGGATGCCGACGTCCCAGTGGACCATAATTCCCTCGGGCCCGACAAACGCCACCTGCGAGGTGGCCGTGGGGACCGGCGCGTTGGGCTGGTACATCATCACGCCTGGGCCGGGCCCGTCCACCCCCGGACCCGGATGCATCAGCATCGGCGCTGGCGGCAGGTTCTGCTGGGCCAACGGGACTTTGCAGCCAGCCACGGCGACCGCGACAAGCAAAAAGAACGTGACGTATCTCATTAGGTGTCCCCCCTACCTATCGCTCGGGGGGAGCCGGGAAGACCTGGGTCCCGCTCCCCGCCGGCGCAACTTGAATGGCTAGACCTCGATCGGATTCGACTTGGAAGTCTCCCGGCCCTCCGAGTACCATACGGCATGGGCGCGAGACCCGAGGAAGGAAAACCTCCCCTCTGAGCTTTATTGGTCGGTCTGCTACAGGATGATTCTTTGGCAAATCCGACAGGACCCCCAAAATGAAATCCGCTCGAAGGGTCCTCACGCTTCTCCTGATCGGCAGCGTGGGCATAGCATGGCTCGGGGGGAGCTCTTTTACCCCCGAGAAGGTGGCGGATGGCCCCCCGGATAACCGCCCGGCTGCCTCCAACGGGTCGGGCAAGGAGGGCCGAGATCCCAACCAAGGGGGCGATAAAGCCATTCTGGAGAGGGCCATCGTCGGGCTCGAGCGCCTCCGCTCACTCTCGGCCACGACCCGGCAGCGCGTCGACCTGCTCGGAGTGAAGTTGGTTGGCACCGGGCAGTACTTCGAGCAACATACCGCAGAAGGCCTCGACCTCCGCCTGGAACTGAAGCTCCAGGGGGAGCAGGCCAGCAGTTTCCTCCAGGTGTGCCACGGGCAATACCTGTGGATTTGTCGCGACAAAGAGCCCCCCGTTCGGATCGATGTCCACAGGGTGAACAGGGCCCTGAAAGAGCAGGGCGAGGTCTTTGAGTCGGGGAGGATAGGCGATTGGCCTGGTCTGGGAGGTTTGCCTAAGATGCTCCGCGGCCTGCACGCCTGTTTCGATTTCGCCTCGATCGAAGAGACACAGCTCGGGGAGCAACTGCCCGTCTATCGCCTACGGGGGGAGTGGCGGCCCGAGAAACGGGCCAAGGTCTTGGGGGGCAAGGCCGGGGGTAAGGCCGGGGCCAAGCCAGCCAATTGGGACAGCTTTCCCCAGCACCTTCCCCATTACGTCGTCCTCTACCTGGAGAAGAGCGGGCTGTTTCCTCGGCGCTTGGAGTGCCGCCGCTACGCACCTCGGGGCTCGGACGGCCGGCCCGTCAAGGAGGACCCAATCCTCGTCAGCATGGACCTCTACGAGGTGGTCTTGAACGCCCCGATCGCTCCGGGGTGGTTCCTGTTCGACTCCAAGGACCTCGAGCCGGCCGACCGCACGGACTGGTTCCTGGAGCGAGCGGGCCTGAAGACAAGAAGGACAGACCAGCCCTGAAAGTGGAACACCTTCAAAGCCCGGGGGTTGCAACCCCCGGGCTTTAAGACGCACGCCTGCTGCCTAATCAACGCAGAGATCCACCCTGATTGACCTCGCGCCGAGGGGCGGCGATAATCGCAGGGCGGATTGCACAAGTGGAGTCGTGAAAGAGAAATGGAAGGAATGACTTATGACCACGTCGGCGTCAGGCCACAATCCGGTGTTTGACTACCGTGCCCTGCGCTTGCTTGTCGGGCTGGTCGCGTTTGCGTTGCCGGTGGCAGTCTGGGTTATTTCCTGCACGCGGCTGTCGTCCATCAGCGCCTCCTATTACACCGGGGCCCGCGACGTTCTTGTTGGAGCACTGTTCGTGATCGGCGCTCTTCTATGCGCTTACAACGGGCACACACCACAGGAGAAGTGGGTAAGCAAAGTGGCATCGCTTGCGGCAATCGTCGTGGCCCTCTGTCCGACCTCCTGCGACGGCTGCGAGGGCGACGCAAGATCCGTCGCCCATGGTATCGCCGCGGTTGTCTTGTTCGCGACCATCGCGTTCTTCTGCTTCATACCCTTTCGCAAGGACACCAAGGGCCAACCGGGGAAGAGAGGACGCAGGGCCAAGGTCTATCTTGTCTGCGGCTGGATCATCGTAGCCTGCATGGCAGGCGCGGGTGTTGCCAAACTCCTCCTACCCACCATAGCGGAAGAAGAATGGCGGACCATGTTCTGGGCGGAGTCTATTGCGCTGTGGGCGTTCGGTGTTGCCTGGATCGTGGCGGGCAAAGTACTCTCCCCCCTTGTTGACGAGGCTGACAGGCTCAGGCTCGCTTGAACTTAGCGTGCAGCACAGGCCGGGCTGGGGTCAGTCATCGTAGGGTGGGCATCGCCCACCGGATGCGATCGGAGAAGTCATCGGCAAACCGTGGCCCATTCCGTGGGCGATGCCCACCCTACAATGACTTCCGGCGGGACGGGTTGCCAACCCGTCCCACGGGCAGGGCAGGGCAGGGCAGGGGGGGGTCAGGCGGAATCGGCCGCTTGCGAGCCGGCGCGATCATCGGCTGGCCGGGCTTCCGGCGAGCTGGCCGGCCACGCGGATCGCCTCGAGCATGCCGTCGACGTTGGCCCGGGCCTGCCACGCCAAGTCGAAGGCCGTGCCGTGCGCGACGCTGGTCCGCACGATCGGCAGTCCGAGCGTCACGTTGACCGCCCGGTGCATTCCCAGGAGTTTTAGGGCGATGTGTCCCTGGTCGTGATACATGGCCACCACCGCGTCGTAGGCGCCGTCGCGGGCGTGGATCATCAGCGTGTCGGCGGGGAACGGTCCCAAAACGTCGATTCCCTCGGCCACGGCCCGTTGGACGGCCGGCCGGATGATCCTCAGCTCCTCGTCGCCGAACAGGCCCCCTTCGCCGCCGTGCGGGTTCAGGGCACAGACGCCGATCCGCGGGCGGGCACCTTGCCGGAGCCGGGTCATGAAGCGGTGGGCCAGCCGGATCTTGCCGAGCACCGCGTCCTCATCGAGCTGCTCCGGCACCCGGCCAAGCGCGGTGTGCAGCGTGACGTGGACCACCGCCAGCCCGGCCGGCGAGCCGATCGGCGGCTCGGGGCCCAGGTAGAGCATCATGGCGAAGTCGCGCACGCCGCACAGCTCGGCCAACAGCTCCGTGTGGCCGGGGTAGTGGTGGCCGGCCAGGTGCAGGGCCTCCTTGTGAAGCGGTGCCGTGGTGATCGCGTCGACCCGGCCTGCCAGGGCGAGCCGGGCTGCGGCCACGACGGCCTGGTACGCGGCCTCGCCGGCCCGGGCGTCGATCGAGCCGGGCGGCGCGTCCACGGCCTCCTCCGGCCCGCAGGCCAGGCAGGGAATCCGCCGCCGCGACGGCTCGACCTCCTCCGGCGAGCGGACCTCGACGACCTCCGCGTCGATGCCCCAGAGCCGGACCGCGCGGCGGAGGATCCCCGGATGCCCGACCGCCAGGGGCCGGCACGCGAAGTGGACCTCGGGCCGGCTGAAGGCCGCGGCGACGATTTCCGGACCAACGCCGGCCGGGTCACCCAGCGTCAGAGCGATCCGCGGTTTGACGATTCGGTTCTCGGGTGCTGGACTGTTCATGAGCACTCCCCCGGCGCCGGCCCATCCCTTGCGTGGGCACGGCGGATCGCGTAGGGTGGCCCTGACAGGAAGTGTACCGCGATGCGAGCCTGCCTACAACGTGTGCGTCGTGCCCGGGTGACGGTCGGCGGCCAGGTGACCGGCGAGATCGGCGCCGGGATGCTGGTCCTCTTGGGCGTTGCCGGGGACGACACCGAGGCCGACGCCCGGCAGATGGCCCAGAAGATCGCCGGGCTGAGGATCTTCGACGACGCGCAGGGCAAGATGAACCTCGCCGTGTCGGACGTCGGTGGCTCGATGCTCGTGGTCAGCCAGTTCACCCTGTTGGGCGACTGCCGGAAGGGGCGCCGCCCGAGCTTCACCGAGGCCGCCGGGCCGGACCTCGCCGTGCGGCTTTACGAGGTCTTTGTCGCGGCGGTGGCCGCGCTGGGCATTCCCGTGGCCACGGGCAAATTCCGCGAGCACATGGAGGTCGAGCTGGTCAACGACGGCCCGGTGACGCTCCTGGTCGACAGCCGGGAGCTTGCCCGGTCGGGTTGAGAGTCTGCCCCATCGTTTTGCACTTTCCACTTTGCACTTTTCATTTTCCACTCATTCTTCAGCGGAGCCAGCGGTTGGGGCTCGAGCCGGTTTGGGTCCGGATGGGCGCCAGCTCGGTCGGCGCGGGCGTGGGGGGGCTCTGCCCGGAACGCGGCGGCGGGTCGGTGGATGGCCCGAACGGCCCGGCGACCGGCGCTGCCGCGGTGCGCGGCGGCGTCTCGGCCGGCGCAGGATCGTCGGGCTCCAGGAAGTACTCCATCATGATCGCCGTGGCCCAGTCCAGGTTCTGCTCGGTGGCGTGCTTGGCCATCCAGTCGGGCTCCTTGACCACCAGGAACGTCAACAGCCCGACGCCGACGTAAACCGCCAGGTTGGGAAGCCACTTGCGGCCGAACAGCTTCAGCGCCGTGCCGAACGACCGTTTCACGGCCATCCGGCCGCGGACGACGCCGACGCTGTACAGCTCGTCGAGAACCAGGTGCGAGAGGTAGCCAAGCGTCACCGCGCCGGCCTTGTACCACCGCAGGGCGACGTCGCCCGACATCAGCAAAAACGCCACCTCCCCGAACACCACGGCGGCCGGGAGGCTGTGGAACATGCCGCGATGGGCGGTGAATCGCTTCAGCACCGCGGAGAAGCCGAACCGGATAACCAGGTACGTGGCCGCACAGGCCAGCGTGATCCCTTCCATCGAGAGGTGGAACTGCTGGAAGCGGTCGACCAGCATCGTCGAGATCACGGCCGCCGCGAAGGAAAGGCTCTCCTTCAGCGGCCGGCCCGGATCGCTGTCGACGTCGGGAAGCATCCCCGACACGCTGCACAGCCCGGCGGCGAAAATGCACGTCTCGGCCGGGGCGTGATACAGCCAGTAGGCGCCGGCACCGTAGCCGACCCCGGCCAGGGTGCTCACGGCGAGGTGGGTTTTGAAGCCGGCCATGGGGAAGGGGCGCCAAGGTTCAGGAAGGGAAGTGCAAAATGCAAAGTGGAAAATGAAAGATGCAAAATGCCGGGGTCCGTGGGTCGCCCGAGGCGCCTCACTTGTATCGGAGCCGGCCCGTTCCTCCAAGAGCACTTTTCCTCGAGCCTTCGCCCGCTGTCCCGGAAGGTCGCTGTCCCGGCAGATCGCTCTTCGCCGGATGGGTGCCCGGCGGTATACTTCCCCACAGAAGGACCTGGCTCACCGTGCGCACAGGACGAGGAGAGCGCCAATGAACGGTCTTGGCATTCAGCCCTACGACATCTTCATGCTGGCAGTGCTGGCATTGGCAGTGCTGTTGGGCTCCTGGAAGGGGATGGCCTGGCAATTGGCCTCGCTGGGCTCGTTGGTGCTGAGCTTCCTGGTGGCCATGCGCTTTGGCGGGCCGCTGGCCCCGTACGTCAGCGCCCAGGCGCCGTGGAACCGGTTCATCGCCATGCTGATCCTCTTTTTGCTCACCTCGCTGGCGGTGTGGATGGTGTTCCGGGTGGTGTCCGGGGTGATCGACCGGGTGAAGCTGAAGGACTGGGACCACCAGGCGGGGGCCCTGTTCGGGTTGGTCAAAGGGATTGTCCTGTGCGTGGTGATCACCTTCTTCGCGGTGACGCTCTCGGAGTCGGTCCGGCAGACGGTGCTTCAGACGTACTCGGGCCGGTACATCGCGATCTTGATCCAGAAGGGGACCCCGGCCATGCCCGACGAGGTCCGCCGCGTGCTGGGCAAGTACATCGAGGAGCTCGACCGGAAGCTGGACCCCAAAACTCCGCCGGACGCGCCGGCCGGATCGGGGCCGGACGGCAACTCGGCGTCGCAGTCCCGGCCGGCGGCGGCGGGCCCGGGCGCCGGGAAAATCGCCGGGAGAGGGTTCGGGACGGCGGCAGCCGAGGACGCGGCGGCCGGGTTGAGTTTGGCGATTTTCCCGGGGTTTTTGGGTGCCTGACCGAACATAAGAAACATTATCGGACGTTGGGCAGAGCCGTCCCAAGGGGTCGGGAGGCGATTTCCATCCACGTGGAAAACGACTCCCGACCCCGTTGCTTTGCCGCTCACGGAGTCTCAATCTCGGCGTCGGGAAGCGCCGCCTTCAGCTCGGCGATGGCCTCCGCGCTGACCGACTTGGGTAGGTACAACCTGACGAGTCTCCGGAAGCCCAGCAGATGCTTCACGCCGGCGTCGGTCACCCGGGTGCCGCGCAGATGGAGGTCCTGGAGGTTCGTCAGCGGGGCCAGGTGGACCAGCGAGGCGTCGTCGACTCCGGTGTTGTTGAGAGCCAAAACCTCCAGCCGAGTGAGCCGCCCAAGGTGCACCAGTCCCGCACCCGTGATCTTGTCAGGCGCGGACGGATAGGAAAGATTGAGCTTCCGGAGGCTCGTCAGCCGGCCGAGGTGGACCAGCGAGGCGTCGTCGATTGCGCTGTAGGAGAGTTCCAGGCCCTCCAGCCGCGTGAGCCCGGCCAGGTGCACCAGTCCCGGACCCCTGATGTTGCCGGACCTCGGCAGGGTCAGTCGCTCCAATCGCACCAATCCCGCGAGGTGCCGCAGTCCCGCATCGGAGACCGGCGAGGAGGGAACGCCGACGAGTTCCGGTTGGAGGATCAGCTCTCGGAGGTTGGTCAACGACTCGACGTGGCGCAGCTCGGCGTCGGTTGTTTCGATCACCAGGGTTTCGAGCTGCGTCAGCCGGCTGATGCTCGCCAGGTCGGCGCCGCCGAAGACCGCCAGGAATCTCAGCCCGCTGAGGGCGGGCGCTTTGCCCAACTGCGGGTCCGGCAGGGGCTGCGTCAGCCGGTCCCAGCCGGCCTGGCCCAGCGGCGTGTGCCGGAGGCAGAGCTGCTCCACGGTGGTCAGCCTGCGGAGGTGGTCCAGAGAGTCGTCGTTCAGGGAGACGTAGCCGAACCCTAACTCGCGGAGATTGGGCAGCTTCAGCAAGCTCGCCAGCACTTCTGGGGCGTCGCCGCTCGGGCCGCCGTACGACACGTGGTAAACGACAAGACCGTTTTGCTGGCGGACTGCGTGGACCGCGGCCTTGGCCTGCACCAGGGCGGCGGCAGCCTCCCGTTGGCTCTCGGAAGGGGCCTGCGACCACCCGAGGATCAGCCCGGACGCCTGTTCCTTCCCCGGCAGCAGCGCGACGCCCTCGGCGGTCACGTGCGTGCCGGAAATCCCCAGGTAGGAAAGCTTGGGGAGCCGCGCCAGCACCTGGACGGCCTGGTCGGTGATGGGGGTGTGGTCGAGATGGAGCCTCTCCAGGCGTGTCAGGCGCAGCAGCCCCGCCACGTCCTCGTCGGTGATCGTGGCGCCGTCGAGGTGGAGTGCAACCAGGCCGCGATGCCTGAGCACGCGCTGGAGCCCTGCCGGCGTCAGCCGCGAGCCGGACAAGTGGACCTCCTCCAGGTGGTGAAAGTGGTCGAGGGCACCGAGGGCTTCATCGCCGACGCCCGCCGGGAAGCCCACGTCCGCCACCGGGTCCAGAAAGCGATCTCCGAGGAAGGAGCGAACACGCTCGGGCAGGTGCGCGACGATCTGGCGGGCCAGCCCGTCGGACGCGATGCGGATCTCTCGAGCACGCCTCGCGCTCCCTCCCAGGGCGCCGATCGCCGCGGCCGCCTGTTCCTCCTCCCGGGCGCAGTCGACCTCGTAGCGAACCCAGCCCAGGAAGGCGGCCACCAGGAGCGTGAGCACGAAGAGCGACCGCACGCTGAACTGGAGCCAGCGGCGCCTGCGTTTGGGCTTCGGCGTTGCAGCATCGGGCGGCGGCATGACTGCTCGGCTGGACGGCGGATTGGACGCGCTCGCGAAAGCACGAAAGGGCGAGAACACGAAAAAAAAAAGGCAAGGGAACAATCGAGGCGGCGACGATGCGACCGCCGCGCCTCGCGCATGCTTGACCGATTTCGCGTTTTCGTCCTTTCGCGCTTTCGTGATCCTCTTCCAACTTGTCGTCGTCCCTTCCCTACCCTACCCTCTCCTGCTCGGGGTGCCAAGGGGTCGGGAGTTGAAGCAGCCGACACGCCGGAACGCCACCGAGGGCGTTCCCTACAGACCATCCCCTGCCCTGCCCTGCCCTACCCGACCCGACCCCCCTGCCTCACTCGCTGGCGTCCAGGGCCCGGGCTGCCCCTGGGGCGTCGTCGGCGGGCGCCTGGACCCGGCCGTCGGGAGCATCGGCCGCGGCGGGGACCGACGCGGCGGGGGCATCGGGGGAGACACCCTCAAGAAAAACCCCCATGCGGCGGAACTTCTGGTACCGGGCCTCCAACAGCCGGTCGACCGGCAGACCGACCAGCTCCCGGAGCGAAGTCCGCAGGTAGCTCTTCAGTTGGGCGGCCATCTGGTGATGGTCGCGGTGGGCGCCGCCAAGAGGCTCCTTGACGATCGCGTCGATGATGCCCAGGGCGTGGAGGTCCTTGGCGGTCATCTTCAAAGCCTCGGCCGCCTGCTCCTTGAACGTGTGGCTCTTCCAGAGGATGCCCGCGCAGCCCTCGGGGCTGATGACCGAGTAGTAGGCGTGCTCGAGCACGGCGACGCGGTCGCCGACGCCGATCGCCAGGGCCCCGCCCGACCCCCCTTCCCCGATCACCACGCACACCACCGGCGTGGGCAGGCGCGACATCTCGTACATCGCCGTGGCGATGACCTGGGCCTGGCCGCGCTCCTCGGCGCCGATCCCAGGGTAAGCCCCCGGGGTGTCGATGAAGCAGACCACCGGCATGCGGAACTTGGCCGCCAGGCGCATCTTGGCCAGCGCCTTGCGGTAGCCCTCCGGATGCGCGCAGCCGAAGAAGCACGAGGTCCGCTCCTTGATCGACTTGCCCTTCTGGTGCCCGACGACCATGACCTTGGTCCGGTCGAGCTTGGCCCAGCCGGTGCGGATGGCCCGGTCGTCCCCAAAGCACTTGTCGCCGTGCAGCTCGACGAACTCGTCGAACACCAGCTCGAGGTAGTCCGTGGTCTGCGGGCGCTCGGGATGCCGGGCCACCTCGACCGTCTCCCACGGCTTCAGTTGGCTGTACACCCGGCGGATCAGCTCGCTCCACTCGCGGCGCAGACGCTGGACCTCGGCGTGGACCTCCGGATTGTCCTTGGCGTTGCGCCGGAGCTTCTCCAGCCGCGCCTCCAACTCGTAGATCGGCCGTTCAAACGAGAGCCGCACGTCGTAGGTGGGCATACAACGTCCTCGCTCGGCGTGGCCCTAAGAAAGCACTCGATCAGGCAAGGGGGAGCAACCGGCAACTGGGCAACTCGGCAACTCGGCAACTGAATAGTATTGTCGGCTCGGCAGGTCCGAGGGAAGTAGTGCAACTGGCAGGGAGCAACCGTAATGGAGGGCAAAGCCCCGCTCAGAGTGGTGTGTCGCCGGGCGCCACCTCCGATGCCTCCCCGGCGCAGAACACTGGTGTGTGCAAGACGTTGTGGTAGAACGCCTCCGTGGATCGGAACCGTGCGGCCGGCTCCTTGGCCATCGCCCGGCGGAT
>Ga0315290_10002710_pt1 | contig 12548 bp, 6 predicted proteins | sample YL17G12_0_MG_FD_203627 | JGI IMG/M metagenome (GOLD analysis project Ga0315290, IMG submission 203627) | Sediment microbial communities from Yellowstone Lake, YNP, Wyoming, USA - YL17G12_0 | ecosystem: Environmental > Aquatic > Freshwater > Lake > Sediment | place: USA: Wyoming | collected...
CGCAACACTTCCCACATGATCGAATCTAGAAAATGCACCAATACGGTCTTGTACCGGCCACTGGAGAGCATCTGGTGCAACACCTCTTGGGAGCCGGTGATGACATTGACATCTTCAAACTCGTGATAAGAGACGGCCTCGTCGGGGCGCAGTCGGAATACCTCACAGCGCACCCCGCGCGCTTGATAGGCGCGTACGCGCGTATGGACAAATCCATTGCGGTACAGATCGCCGTATGACGGATAGTGATTGGTCAGGAGCAAATGTTCTGCCTGGCAGATCATCTCAGCCGGCTGCAAATTTCGGTGTCCGAGCACCAGGCCTTTTATTTCGGCATTGCCACCGGCATAGAAGCGCAGTCCAAAGCGTATCCGGTCCGTGCCAGGCGGAATGACCGCATCCTGGTTGCGATTCGCATGTTTGATGACGTGGCTGATCTTTTGCTTCTGGGCATCCAAAAAGACGATGACCAACTGAATGTTGAGGCCTGGAGTGACATCGAAGTAGACCTTCAGTTGATCGGTGAAGCCCAGTCCGTCGAGGCTGTGGTCTGCTGTGGCATACAGATATTCATGCTTGCCGTCCGGCAGAGTGGAACCGACCCGCCAGCCTTCGGCGTCCACCGCCAGCGTAATGGCGCTGCTGGGGCTCTTGCCAAAGTCTCCTGCCAACTGTTGGCCTGTCAGCCTTGGACAATCATCGTGAGGGTTGCTTTCCGGTGGAATACGTTCCGCTCTCTCCAGCAGGCTGTCGATAGAGATTCCGGTATTGAGGCCGGGCAGGTCATCGACTCTGTTTCGTACCTGTGCCGCATCGGCAGCAGCGCCGTGCTCGCAGTAGTTGAACTCATCGATTGCCAAGCCATGGTCAGCTTGCAGCTGGCGAGTGCCCAGCGATTCCACCCAGCCCAGTACATGTTCCTTGGCAATAACATGACGCCGGATGGCAGCAGCTCGAGCCGGCAGGCACTGCACGTGGTGATATGCTTCGTCCGGTTGCTTGAGCTGGAACCCACCGCTTCCCCAGCAATACCGTGCAGCTTTACCGATCAGTTCCGCCTGCGTATAACGCGTGGCCAGGGCAATGTCCGCGAGATAGTTGGGGCCGTAATAGTCCTCCGCAATCATGCCGGCCACCAGATCGGCCTTCGTATCGAGCCCGTCAATAACCATGTCCCTGGCTTCTTCAGTATTTAAAAAATGTATTCGGGCATCATTACCCATCGGTGGGGCAATCCCATCACCGAGGACCACGTACAGAGAAGTGTCGGCATAGCGCTGGCGCTGATAATTGCCCTGTATGGCCCCCAGCTCACCGTGACTCGAGGCACGGGCGAGTACTGCAATGTGTGGCAATGATTGTTCTACAGTTTTGCCGCTGACCTTGGAGACGACATAGGCCAAACGCTGAGCATAGGTATGCTCGCTCATCACCTTGCGCAGCCCGGCCAACCTGAGCTTGCGGCTGTGTTCTTGATTGTCGGCCAGCTTATTCAAACGGCGGACAATTTCACTGCCGCTGTCAGTGGTGATGACCAGATCGCCAAAGAGTACGCGGAGGCCGCGTGAGAAATTACTGATGGTAATGGTATTGGAGGCCAGCAATTCAAACACTCGCCTGGCAAACATCGATTGCGACTGCTTGATCGAGTTGAGATTGATGGCATACCGGTAGCCTTTGTAGGCCTTATCAATCTGCTCAAACGGTAGTGTGCCAACGATGTACTGTTGATACTCCACTGGAAACTGATAATTGGGATCGTTCTTGCCGTAGTTACGGTCGTATATCTCCAGTGGCCGGAATGCCGGTAGTTCCATGACAAAGCTGCCAAGATCGCGAGTTCGTTCGGGGTAGCGCACGTAGTAGGCGCCTGCAAAACAAAAGGCGTCTTTGCGTTGGTAGGTTTCGACCGGATTGGTGGTGGCCGGCTGGCAAGCGAACGGCAGGAGGTACACACGGTCATGCCTTAACGCCGCCTTGTAACGATGGATACAGTCGATATCCGTGGTGAACACATAATCGAACAGCTTGGCGGTGTTGAGAAAGGTTTCAAAGTGGATCGGGTCTTCCTTGCACCAGAACACCGTTGGTATTTTCTTCGCACCGCACCACTCGACTATACCTTGCAGTTCCGCGCTGGTATGGCCGACCTTGTTGCCCCAGAGTTCATCCTTCCCTCGCCAGGCAGACTCTATAAACAGCAGGTCGGGATTGGAGGCCTCCAGTTCAGCCCTCCAATTGGCAGGAGTCAGTTGATGCAAGTGACATTCTGGCTGATAAGAATTGAACGTGAACTCGTCCATGATGCACGCTATGTTGAGCTTGCCATTGGGAGTAGATGCCCCAGTGGACTGAGTGGTGAGGGTCAAGGCGGCATCCGCCAAGATCGCGCGCCCATTCGATGGTGGCTCTTGCGACAAGGGCTCAGTTAACGCGTTAGGCCGAGAGACGATAACAGACGGCTCTGATGATGGCAGCTTAGGAGGGCTAGGGACGAATGCCCTTTTTTTACGGCGCTGGATGGCTTCTTTGCGGAGCGCCCACAGTGCTGGTGGCAAACTCAGGAAGCCGTTCACTGACTTAAAGCCATGAATAAGCAGGTAGCCAAACTGAAAGGAAATAGAGGCGCGTGTCTTTACTAGTTGGTGTTCTGCATCTATTTTCTGTTGTCGCGTCCGTTCGAGTTGCTCAAGTTTGTTCTTTAACTTTGGAATCTGCTCCGCCGTCACCTGCCGATATTTCAAATTGGCCTGCTCCAGCTGACCGGTGGCCATTCGCAGTGCTTGCGCTGCCGTTTGGCGCGCCGCCTCTTCCTGCGTCACCCGCTGTTTCAGCGTGGCGACCTGTTCAGTGGCACCCCGGTACTTCTGATTGGCCTCCTCCAGCCGGTTACGCACCGCCTCCCGCTCGGCTTCCAGGCGGAGGAGGTTTTTCTCCGCCTCGTGGACCGCGACCGTCTTCGCCTGTCCTTCAGCAGTCGATTGGGCGAGTTGCTGCTGCAGGGCGGTGCGTTCCTCCTGGAGCCCGCGCTGGGCCTGTTCCAGCTGTGTGCTGGTTTGTGCCCGTGACTGCTCAGCTATCTGGCGGGCTACCTCTTCCTGCGTCACCCGCTGTTTCAGCGTGGCGACCTGTTCGGTGACACCCCGGTACTGCTGGTTGGTCTCCTCCAGCCGGTTGCGCACCGCCTCCCGCTCGGCTTCCAGCCGGATGTAGTTTTTCTCCGCCTCGTGGACCGCAACCGTCTTCGCCTGTCCTTCAGCAGTCGATTGGGCGAGTTGCTGCTGCAGGGCGGTGCGTTCCTCCTGCAGGCGGACATGGGTCTGTTCCAGCTGGGTGGTGGCCTGTGCTCGTGCCTGCTCAGCTATCTGGCGGGCTACCTCTTCCTGCGTCACCCGCTGTTTCAGCGTGGCGACCTGTTCGGTGGCACCCCGGTACTGCTGATTGGCCTCCTCCAGCCGGTTGCGCACCGCCTCCCGCTCGGCTTCCAGGCGGAGGAGGTTTTTCTCCGCCTCGTGGACCGCGACCGTCTTCGCCTGCCCTTCAGCAGTCGATTGGACAAGTTGCTGCTGCAGGGCGGTGCGTTCCTCCTGGAGGCTGCGCTGGGTCTGTTCCAGCTGGGTGGTGGCCTGTGCTCGTGCCTGCTCAGCTATCTGGCGGGCTACCTCTTCCTGCGTCACCCGCTGTTTCAGCGTGGCGACCTGTTCGGTGGCACCCCGGTACTGCTGATTGGTCTCCTCCAGCCGGTTGCGCACCGCCTCCCGCTCGGCTTCCAGCCGGATGTAGTTTTTCTCCGCCTCGTGGACCGCAACCGTCTTCGCCTGTCCTTCAGCAGTCGATTGGACAAGTTGCTGCTGCAGGGCGGTGCGTTCCTCCTGCAGGCGGACATGGGCCTGTTCCAGCTGGATAGTGGCTTGTGCCCGTGCCTGCTCAGCTATCTGGCGGGCTACCTCTTCCTGCGTCACCCGCTGTTTCAGCGTGGCGACCTGTTCGGTGACACCCCGGTACTGCTGATTGGTCTCCTCCAGCCGGTTGCGCACCGCCTCCCGCTCGGCTTCCAGCCGGATGTAGTTTTTCTCCGCCTCGTGGACCGCAACCGTCTTCGCCTGTCCTTCAGCAGTCGATTGGACAAGTTGCTGCTGCAGGGCGGTGCGTTCCTCCTGCAGGCGGACATGGGCCTGTTCCAGCTGGATAGTGGCTTGTGCCCGTGCCTGCTCGGCTGTTTGGCGTGCCGCTTCTTCCTGCGTCACCCGCTGCGTCAGCACTGCGACCTGTTTGGTGACACCCCGGTACTTGTGGTCGGCCTCTCCCTGATTCTTTCGGATGAGTGACAATTCATCACGCAGAACGCGCTCGGTCTGATAAAAAGCGCCTTCAAGCTTTTGCATCAGAGCAATAGTCGGGTGGAAGGTCTCTTTACCTCGATCTGTTCCTACTCGACGGTCAGCCACTATCCCAAGCCATTTGCCAAGAATTTCTATGCCAACGAGATCAAAGTGCTTTGAAATGAGCCTGAGAGGTTCCAGAAGATAGAATGTGTGTTTATGATCAATAAAATCATTAATGCCGAAAGGTACTGTTACAATGAGCCTTCCCCTTTTTGCCAGAATGCGTGCGGCCGTTTCTAAGAAACAATCTGGTCGAGTAAGGTGTTCAAGCACCTCGCTCATCACTACTGTGTCTATCTTTAAGTCATCAAAATCCCATGAAAGAAAATCAGTGTTGACAAATAACACGTTCCTTCGCACCTGCTCGGGCTCATTTGCGAGATCATGGTTTGCCTCATCGATTGACTTTGGGCTGCTATCAATACCGATGACTTTAAGGCCTTCACGAGCGAGAAGAATCGACACAATGCCTTGGCTGCACCCCACGTCCAGAACGCTCTTTCCTTCAATCTGACGGCAGATCCAATGAATACGGTTTTGCGTTTTCCGCATAAACTGCTGCCCCATCAGGCCATAATAGGCCTCGGCTACTCGGTCGTGTATGTCAGCAGCGTCAGTTTCTGAGATAAGCTGTATCTGCTTTTTTCCGTTTAACATCAATCACCCACATTAATCGGAGAAACAACGAGCCAATATAGCGCCACCCATTAATGCTCTTATTCAAAAGCCTCGTTGCACAATGAAAGACTTTTCATGGCATGAATACAAGAATATCCCGATGACCGCACTGCCCATTTTGAAATACATTCAAGCGCGTTAACTCCACGTCCACCCGTTAGCCATCAGCGCGGCACGCTACGGTTACAGGTTCAATACCACACCGGTCATCAATGCTAACTGAAAGAGCATTTGGGTCATTTCCTTTGCGATCTGCCGGTATTTCATGTCGATCTTGGGCAGCACGAGAATGTGGTCTCCCGCGCGGATCATCTGTGCTTTGCTGAAAAATCCATCGTCGTTCTCAGTAAAGCTGCCATCGCGGTGGGCGATAATTACCCGCGATGCGTTGGCATTCTGCGTGTACCCACCGGCTCGCTGGATGTAGTCTTCCACCGACAATCCGTTTTCGAACGCTATGGTATTTGGGAACAGCACTTCGCCGCCCACCAGCACCAGGCCGTCTTTGACCGGCACGTGCACCGTGTCGCCATTTTCAAGCAGCAGTTCGTCCCGATGGTTGGCTTGCGCGATGAGGACTTGACCGGAAGGATCCACGTCCTTCGCCCGTTCCACCCATTGCAAAATCAGGGCGGCCTCGTTGGTCCGAAGTTGTGACTCCTCATTGGTACCCGATCGTGCCGTGAGGACCGCGGCTTCCAGGCTTTTGAGCGACGTTTGGAGGATCAGCTTTTGACGCTCTTTCACGCTGATACGAAACAGTTGCAGATTGCCGACATCCGAGCGCTCGGAATACTCAATGTGCTTCAACAGTTCTCCTAACCTCGTGCCATACTGGAGCTGATATTCCTGTTGGCTCTGATGTTCTCCATCGACCCGCACCGTGATGGTGCCAGGCCGTTTGTCCGCGGTAAATTGGACTTCATCGCCATTGATCAGTCGCAGGCTCCCGGCTTGATCCAGCGGGTAATATTCGAGGTTTCTGATTATGCCGGTGTTGCGTGTCACACGGACGTGTGTGGCCAGCGGAAGGGGTTTTGCCAGTTTGGTGAGGTCTGCTCCATTCAATTCTGAGCCGGAGAACTCGAAGCGCTTGGCGTTTTCTGCCAGCCCCGTCACCGTCACCGTTTTTTGCCGCGGCGAGACAAAAATGATATCGCCGTCGGCCAACTGTACTTGCGGAATGCGCCCTTCGAGCAGAAACTCGTACAAGCTCAGGTCCGTTCTGATCAACCCTCCTCTCTTGACCTGCACGTTCAGGAACGATCCGCGCTCCAGATCGATCCCTCCCGCCTGGTCAAGATAATGGAGCAGGCTGTCCATTGACGTGCCGTTGTACAACCCCGGTCGATTGACAAACCCTCCGACGTACACTCGCACCGGCTGGGCTTCGGCCAGGCTGGCATAGCTGTAGACATTGGCGCGGAACACTCGACGGGCGGCCTTTTCTATCGTGCCCTGCAAGTCCTGATTCCGGACGCCAAGGACCTTGACCGGGCCGACCTGGGGCATAAAAATGTTGCCCTGCGGATCGACCACTAAGACATCGTCAAATGTCGCGCTGCCCCATAGTCGCAGTCTGATGCTATCTCCGATCGCTATGAGATAGTCTGGATTGAACTGCGTCGGCCCCTGGCGGGCAAAGGCCCCGGTGAAGAGGTGTGCGCCAAAGACTTGGCTGTTGAGATTTGCCAAAGCGGCGGAAGGAGACGGGTGCTCCGGGCGTATCTCTCCTACGGATTCCGGCGGAGGGGTAGAGGCGGGAATCGGCGGCTTTCCCACCGGAGGGGCAGTCTTCCCTTGCATCGGGCTCGATGGGGGGGGCTTGGCTCCGCCAAGCTGTCCCAGTCCCATTGCACCTAAAAAATCATCATTGGCCGCAGAAGCAGGATGTACGAAGCCCAGGACCATGAGGAGGATAAATATATTACGCATAACTTAGTCTTGATGCTCGCGAATGATGACGGTGAGTAAACTCACGATGCCGGCCAGCATGACCGTGACGAAGATAAACACGACCGTGTTGTAGATCCGGCGCGGCTCCATCGGGTACTGCGGTTGCGAGGGGCTTTGAAGCACCGATACCATCTTCAGCGTCCGTCCGGCAGCGACTCGCCCTTTTTCTAGGGCGGCCAGCGCGGTTTTATACATATCCTGTGCAAACTCCGCGTTCATTTGCAGCCGCTGAAATTCTTCGACAATCCGATTGAGGGTTTGACGTTCGGAGGAGGTCAAGCGCGTTTGCTCGCGCGTGATCTGTTTTTGGACGGCGGCGATTTGCAGATCCAGTTCCACCACAGAGGGGTGTCGTGGATTGAGATACCCGAGCAAGGCATCACGCTGAGTTTTCAGTGTGGAGAGCTGACCCTCCAACTGGTTCACGATCCCGAACAGGTTTTCTGCTGTCCCTTGAGGGGAGACCAAATTTCGTTCGTTTTGATAGGTCAGGACGGCTTGGCGAGCCGTCAACAGCCGTTCACTAATTTGAGCCACTTGTTTTTCGACAAAACTCACCTGTTCTTGGGCCAACCGGTGGGCCATCAGGTTCATGTAGCGTTCCCCTTCTTCGACCAGCATGCTGGTGATGGCATGCGCTTTCTCTGGGCTAAACGCTTCAGCGCGAACAACCAGCACGCCGGCATATTCGTCGAATTCCACACTGACACGCGACAGGTAATATCGATGAAACCACTCCTGCGAGATGTCCTCCGACCACATGCGCGAGATCGGATCGCGACGTCGATCACTGTAGTGCTCTCTCAAGTTCGACTTTGCATCGAGCTTTAACAGCATGTCGACGGACAACAGATGGTCGCGCAGCAGAAGCTGATCAGCCCGGCTTGGTCCGCTCGATAAACCCGACAGCATCGGCATGTCGAGCGTCTGACTCGCCGGCATCTCCGTCTGCTGGATGATGACATGGGCCTCGGATACATACCGATCTGAGGCGACCACTCCCCAATACATGGCTGCCAGCACACAGAGGAGACATGAGAACCAAAACGTACGGCTTCTTCGCCCTAAGAACTTAGGCGCTTTTTTCCGAGATGGAATGGCAGGAACCGGCTCGATATCAGGGGGTGTCTCTCTCGTCGGCATGAATTGAACAGGCATCATGAGCTGAAACTTTCTTTGTATGCCTTCAGTGCGTCGTCAATTCTGTCAAACCAGTGTGCTTTTCCTTCGTGGAGCCAAATGCCCGCGGTGCAAAACTCTTTGAGGGTGTCTTCTCCATGAGACACCATAATCAGGCCGGCTCGATGGGCGAGTTGCTTGAAGGCTTCAGATGCTTTTTTATTAAACGCGGCGTCGCCGCTCGAGGTGACTTCGTCCGAGATGTACACGTCGAAGTCAAACGCCAGGGACAGCCCAAACTGCAACCGAGATTTCATCCCGGACGAGTACGTCTTGACGGGTTCATCGAACGCGCATCCCAACTCCGCAAAGTCCTCGATATAGCGCAGCCGATCCGGCAGGTCTCTTTCATGCCCATGAATCCGACACACGAATTTCACGTTTTGTCTTCCGGTCAGGGAACCCTGCAGGCCACCTGCGAAACCCATCGGCCAGGAGACTCGACACCGGCGTTCGATCCGCCCACGATTCGGCGTGTCGATCCCGCCGATCAGCCTCAACAGCGTCGATTTCCCAGCTCCATTGCGTCCCATCAATCCCACATTGACTTGTGGCGGGATCGTGAAGGTGACGCCATGCAACACCCACTTGCCAAGTCCCTGGTCACATTGATAACGCTTATACACATCATCCACAATAATCATTGGGCGATGAGCCTCGGCGCAAATCGAACGTGTAGTGCCAGTCCAAGAAACACCGTCACCATGGCAAAGCCCACTAGGTAAGCCAGACTCACTCCGGAGATGACGTGATATTGTGGAAAAAACCCTGCTCGAAGGGTTTCGATCCCATGGAGCAACGGATTCAGCAGGAACCAGTCACGATAGGCGGGTGATATCGCGGAGGCGGGATACATGACACCGGACAGAAAATACAAGGGCCGGAACAGAATCCCCGCAACTTTTCCTACTTCCGGAATGAGTTCTGAACCCACAGACAACACAAGCCCCAGCCCTATGCCGGCCAGCCACAGTGCCGCGAAACTCAACATGACAAGCAAGAAATTCTGAGGGACCACCTTGTAGCCCAGTAGACCGAGTCCCGCCAGAAGGACCAGTGCACAGAGGAGAAGCAGCACGGCTTCTACTGTCGCACGGACCAGAACCGTATCGACAGCGAGTACTTGCCTATAGGCGAACAGCGCGGCATTCGCATCGATCGCATCCTTACACCGCAAGGCCGTGTTCTGCACCATGAAAAATCCCAACAGACCCGTCATGATGAAGAGACCGCCGTCGATGCCCGAAACGACCTGTTTGAGATACAATCCGAAGAGTACAAGCAAGAAGAGAAGATGCACAATCGGCTCAGCGAGGATCCACACCCAGGCGGCTCGTCCCGCGAACAGCCGGGCAACGGCTTCTCTCAGGAAGAGCGCTTTCCAGACTGCCCACGTTATGGAGATGGAGGAGCGCATCAAGGACATTTTTCTGCCCTATTGTCTCGTTGAGCCGGCTTCATCGCAGCTGAGTAGGCAGCCAGGGGCGATGCTATACACTGACTGGTTGGTTCAGCCACGTTGGGGACCACCCAAAGTATTGGACGCGGTCGTGCGGTTCTCGTTAGCGCATGATCGACTCCCGCGGCAGCCGACTTCCACACCACTCCCGTATGTGAATCCAGCCTCGATAGCCGTTTGTAGACACTGCCATTCATTTGGGTGTGTTCAATGAGATAGGAACGAAATGCTTGTAGAATTTTACGATTGGGTTTATGGGATTGCGCCTGTCTCCAGAAATCGCGTAAGAAACCCGGGTAGGTCACGCGTGTGATGTCATAAAGCGCTCGACCGCACACCTTCACCGGTACGCCATGCAATAAAGCGGAGAACCCCACCGTGCTGTTCACCACCACGACTCCCCGCGCATGACTGAATACCGTCGGCAGGTGTACGTCGTGCACGGCTAGCAGGCGTCCTTGAAGCCCATGGCGTTGTGCCAACTGGTCACACAATTCGGTGTAGTCTCGATAGGCTCGATCCATCGGATGATGTTTAATGACTAAGCAGGTGTCCGGGAGCGCATTCTTGGCAAAGTCGGAGATGACGTACTCGATAAACCGTTCTACAGACCCAAAGTCGGAGTGTACGTGCATTTGGGAGTCGTAATGCACCTGCAGGGGTACCAGAAAAAAACGGCCGGAATATTCCGTCTCCAATCGTTGCTGAACCTCCCGATCTTTCCGATAGTACGCACACTTGCGCCACACGCCTCGACACCATGGCCATGCTTCACGCACAGTGAGTGAACGATGGTGCTGATAATGACGAAATGCCGGTCTCAATATCGAACTGGCCAGATAATACAAGACCGCCCACAGCGCGGCATGCCAAAAAACATTACCTACTGGAAGAGGGGAATTTACAGGTTTCGCGGGTGTCGTAACATAAAAATCTGAGCCGCGTGGAATTGAGGAAAAGTCATTAATTCCAGACCGCTCCAGCGTGATGTAATTTGGTCGCACATACCCGGCTTCGAATACGCCCAATTCCACACCGAGTCGTTCGGTGTGTTCCCGTACGCAACGATGAATCGGCCGGCAGTCTCCATACATCAAGACCACATCGATCTTTTGTTCGGCGAGAACCTGTGCCAAATACTTTGGCCAGTCTTTCATTTGCCCACGAAAGGACACAGCGCCCGTCGGGTAGAAGAGCCAATCTCCTCCGTGAAAATTGATTTTGCTGACTCGCGCGCCATGTTCCTTCAGATCCCGAGAGAGTCTCCTGAAAAATGGCCCCAACGGTCCCTGAAGAAGCAGGACATGCTTGCCTGAAAACCCGCTCAATCCTTTGGTAACCATCTAGCCTCTCGTAATATGCGACATGATCCATTGTGGGAGAGCTGGCTGCGTGTTGCTGCGACTACTGGGCCGCCTTCGGAGCCGCCAGTTCGAAATGCTATGAACCAGACTAGACTGGGGGGTGGAAGAGCGAATGAGCCGGCGTGGGGAGCTGAAGGATGTGTCAGGGTTTATACTTTCCGATCTACTGCACCATTCCGATGATGATGAGGGACGTTTCAGGAATCGAAAAGTTTTCGAGGATTGAGGAGCCTGTTGCACAAACCCATTGACACCTAGAACAGATCGACTGCATGCACCCATTGAGGCCAATGAGCAGGATGTTCCATCGGCCAGTCGCTCAGCAGGACAACACCACCCATGGCCACGCGGGTGACGAGCGTGCTGTCCAAATCCTTTTGGAGCCGCTGGGCCATCTTTGGCGGTCTTGGCGATGGCGGCGAGCAGCGCGGGTGCGATGAAGCCGAAATCGACATAGGCGATCCCTTGGGCCACGCCGACGTTCGTATACCTCGCCGCGCGCGGATGCGCCGACGACTCGCTGGGCTTCAGGCGCACATTCAACGCGATGGTCTTGTCTTTGGCTTCACTCATGCGAGGCGGCTCCTTGTGTGACAGTCGAGGGGGCTGGTGCGCCTCAGATTCGACGGCTCACGAGCAGGCAATACATGCTTCCTGTTTTCCTACAGATAAGGAGGCGACTGTACAGAGCCGTTCGGCTCCAGGTCTATAACCCTTGGGGGGGGTGTTGGAAGCGTTGGTGGCGGGATATTGGCTTGTGGAGCCTTGTCCAGCCTTGTCAGGCGTGGGATGCATGTCACCTTGTGTGCCAGAAAAAGGGGCAGCAACTGTCTTGAATGTCAAGCACGCTCTAGCCCGCATTATTCATGACGGTTCGTCGGCCCCCCTCCCCGTCCCTCCCCCATAGTATGGGGGAGGGACGGGGAGGGGGGCCGTTCCTCGTGAACCGTATCTCGTTGGGGATAAGAGCGTATGGCTCGTATAGCAGAAGAGGAGAGCGTATGGCTTATGGCCGATAGCCTGCCCTAGAACAGTACGAGATCGTCTTTGTCCGTGCTATACGCCATTAGCCATAAGCTCCCGTCCTCCGCTATATGCTCTTTTCTTCGGACGAGATACGAACGACGCTTCACGCGCAAGCGCAGCGAATCCGCGATTGCAGCAGAATCGTTCATGAATAATGCGGGCTAGAACACGCGGCGGGACTGGACCAAGACGCGGCCAACTGGTGTCCCCATCGGCCAGCGCTGTGCCCCCGGCCGAATGGGATGGCCGGGTTACATCCGCATAAACAGTGTGCATCAGGGCGACCAGGATGGGGTGAACGGGGTGTATCACATCAATGCGGTGGACTGCGTGACGCAGTTCCAGCTTGTCGCGATCTGCGAGAAGACCAGCGTGGCCTCTCGGCTCCCGGTCATCCTGCAGCTGTTGGATGGATGTCCGTTTGTCATCCTGGGATTCCATGCGGATAACGGCTCGGAGTACATCAATTACCAAGTCGCCGGGCTGTTGGAAACGTCGCGG
>Ga0315290_10002711_pt1 | contig 12547 bp, 9 predicted proteins | sample YL17G12_0_MG_FD_203627 | JGI IMG/M metagenome (GOLD analysis project Ga0315290, IMG submission 203627) | Sediment microbial communities from Yellowstone Lake, YNP, Wyoming, USA - YL17G12_0 | ecosystem: Environmental > Aquatic > Freshwater > Lake > Sediment | place: USA: Wyoming | collected...
CTTACAAGGATTTCTATGGGAAAGGTTTGTCTGAGGCATTCGAGATGTTTGTTGAGAACGCGCTGAACTATCAGGAAGACATCATGTTCATGCCCTTGCCCTGTTTTCAGTACTACGTCCACGCATACATCGACTACCTTTTGTCGGAAAAGAGCAAAGGAGACTCGGACGGCGCAAGTTGCTTTTTCGGAGTTGTCGAAATCCGGGAAGCGGACATCCGCGCAAGTAGCGATGAATTACGCCTCCGCATCTCAGACTTATTGCGCCACATTGGTAAGAAACAAGACTGGTATGCTGCACTTCCGGAAGTTTACGGAGACTTTGCAGCAAAAACAAACGAGGCATTGGATCTAATCGAGAAGGAAATGCCGAACCACAGATTGGAACACGACTCGTGAACCCGCGGCGGGTTCACTCGCGGTTCAATCTGAATCGTTAGAGGACTATAAAGAGGAAAAGGGAAATCTATGTCGACTGCTCTATGGATAATAATTGGCGTCTCAATCATCATATGGCTTTTCTTAAGATCGACGTGGAGTCAGAAAGCTCATACCTCAAAAAATGAATACCGGGAAAGCGGGGACGTTGGTTCAAATACAACTTTGCATTGCAAAAGAAAAGATCTTAACCGCTGCTCGCCAACGCGGATACCGGGTCAAACAGAAATTGACATTGCCGAATGGGAGGAGTAGGATACACCTAGATGCCAAGATAACCGAGAGGTTTATGACATAATGATAGATGGGCTGATGCCATAACAGGGAGTTGAGGTTGAGGCGGAGGGTCCCGGAGTTAACGTTATCGTCGAGAGGAGTGGCTGACAAATGGACAAGGATCAAGTTGCATTTGAACCAACGTCCCTAATTTCTAACTTCAGTTGGCTGATCATTTGGTGGAAATGATCAAATCAATAGATGCCGGCTTCACCCTTAAATACAACAAGGGTAATATTGGCCTATCATTAAATGGCCAGTCAAACAATTTTGTCGTTATGTATCCGAAGAAAAACTGGTTAAGAATTGGGATTCGTCTTGAACAATCAGATGGAATCAGATCTAAAATAGAAGAGGCTGGCCTCGACTTAATGGGTTATAGCAAGTCGGGTAGATATAAAAATCGACTTGCGAAGGACGATATAAAGCGTAATGAAGAACTTATAAAAGAAACAATCCGTTCCTCATACGAGCAGTATAGGCGTTAAAAAACAGCAAAGGCTAACAATAAAATCCAGTGGACGGCTGATAGCCGCCACTGATTTCCGTTGTTAGGCAAGCCTTCATTGAAGAAAATGAAAAATGGAAGCGAAAAGTAGCAGAGCAAAATGTGATGAGTCAACACGTGTGGTGACTTCCTATGTTTCGGAGCAGAACTCATATCAAAAGGTGTGATGATGAAACCAAAATCAACAAAGGATGGGATGAGCGTATTTAAAAATATACCATTTTCTACTCTGGTGAAAGATAACAGGGAGCTTGCTGCACTTCGTCGTGACTACACTTCAAAGCCTACACGAGAGCGAAGAATGGCAGCGGATTGGGAATATCATTCCCAGATGGCGACTGAGATCTTCAACAATTCAATGGCCCTGTCAGGGAAAGACGGATTGGGAAAGTCGTTTTGGCCTCCGGGGGTTGTCGCTCTTGCCATCGATCCGTTGTATGCACCCGCCATTCTTACTGTTGGTTCAATTGAATATCAGCTTGGGCGTAAAGAAGAAGCAATGAAACTGTTCAACCGGCTTGCGAAATTGCCCAAGGACGAAGAAGACTTAAATACTATTATAGACAAGGCGGGGGATTTTCTCATTGATCAGGATGATTACGAAAATGCGCTCGCGCTGTATTCCGCCGCTGAAAAAGCCTATCCCCATGAAGCCCTGTACCCCCTCGGGGCGGGATATTGCTTTGGGAAACTGGGTCATTATGAGGAATCGGTAGAGAAACACAGGCGTGCGGATGCCTTGGAACCTGACAACTACAAACATCTGAATGATCTTGGATACTCATTGTTTAAAGCGGGGAAGTTTGACGAAGCCGAAGAAATTTTGCAAAGATCAATATCGCTTGCTCCTGCGGAGTACCAATTTCCACACAACAACTTGAGCGAACTAACAAAAAAGAGAAAAAGACAAACTGCCACCACATGAATATCAGCGATTCACATTACCTGAAATTTGCTGGCCTAACAATAGCTTCAACTCGGACTGTCTTTTCCTCTGGCGCTCCAAATCCAGCCGGTTAAGCTGAACGTTAAAATGAAGAGATTATAATGAAATTAGTAACAACATGTTCAAATTGTGGTAGCCGTTTTGAATGGGACAACGAATTATGCACGGCAGGAATGCCAGATTGCCCAGCTTGTGGTTTTAATAATCAAACTGGACCGGAAAGGTATGGTAAAAGAGAGAGAAAACCGGAGGGCTTGGCCGGTACGCTATTAAACCCTGGTTCGAGTGGGGACGATGCGGTAGAAGAGGTTCTTACACTCGCGAGAAATGGTGACAAGAAATCTCTCGCACTTGTCGAAGATGCCATTGAGCTTTTTGTTGATAAGAAGCTTACCTATTTTACTTCTGGCCCGCGAGTCATGGCAGGTGAAGAACTTGATATATTTAGAGAGGGAAAGCGGGGACGTTGGTTCAAATACAACTTTGCATTGCAAAAGAAAAGATCTTGACCGCTGCTCGCCGACGCGGATACCGGGTCAAACAGAAATTGACATTGCCGAATGGGAGGAGTAGGATACACCTAGATGCCAAGATAACCGAGAGGTTTATGACATAATGATAGATGGGCTGATGCCATAACAGGGAGTTGAGGTTGAGGCGGAGGGTCCCGGAGTTAACGTTATCGTCGAGAGGAGTGGCTGACAAATGGACAAGGATCAAGTTGCATTTGAACCAACGTCCCTAATTTCTTCTTGCCTTGGCCCCCCGCTCTCGCAAAGTCGAAAGAACGGACGTGATTACCGACAGCATCGTGGAAAGTTTCGTAATATGCAAGCAGAAGGCGTATTTGGAGCTAGTGAACTGCGCTGGGGCGCAAAGGCAATTTGAGCTTCAACTGGAAACGATTACCGCCCACATACTCGGACTATTTCGTGAATCTATCAAGAGCCAGACTATTAACCCATGCGAGATTTCAAAAATAGGAGTCAATGACTTCTTGGGTTTATCGAAACCTGTCTACCTTGTAGGCCCATCAGTTACCTGTCAGGATAAATACAATCTGACCATCGACGCCCTATCAATTGACCCACCCGCTTCAAACATGCACAAATTAGGATGTACACCCATCAGGGTCTCGCCAAACCACAAGATTTCCAAGCATGACAGGATCTCACTCTGCATAAGAACGTTGCTTCTCCTGGAGCAAAACCCCCGAATTCAAGCACAACAGGGGAGAATCATCTACGGAAGGGTCGGAGCTGTACTTAAGTTCTCCCTCCAACCGTTCATGCGAAAATCCCGGGAAGCGATCCGCCAGATCACACAACTGGCGGAGAATCCCCAGGAACCACGGTATTATAAGAACAACCACTGCAAAGTATGTAAGTATGAGAGCCACTGTCTGGAAAAGCTTGTCGCAAAAGACGATTTGAGGTTGCTTGGATCAATACCGGCCAAAGAGGTCGACAGGCTCAACAATAAAGGCATATTCACAGTCAATCAGCTTTCCTACACCTTCAGACACAGAAGGATAAGAAATAGTCTGAAGCTTGAAGCGCGCCCGAACCACGCACTCAAAGCCCTAGCCCTGCGAGAGAAGAAAACCTACGTCATCGATCCACCGAGTCTTCCGACCCATCCTATTGAAGTGTTCGTTGATTTCGAAGGCCTGCCAGACGAGCGATTCGTGTATCTCGTGGGAATGATAGTCTTGCAAGATGGGTCAGAAAGGCGCGAGTCACTATGGGCTGATTCCCCCGGCGAGGCCGACAGATTGATGCAAGACTTCCTTGCAAGTTTGGCTGGGCTTGGAGACTTCACCATGTACCATTATGGAAGCTTCGAAGCACGGGCGTTGCGAGCTTTTGACAAACGCACGAAACATATGTTCTTTAAAGATGTCTCTTTAGTCATGAATAGATCGTTCAACATACTTCCCCTATTATCTCTAAACGTTTACCCCCCCACATACACAAATGAGCTAAAGGATATTGCGTCGTTTCTTGGCTTCCATTGGTCCGACAAAGGGTTGTCCGGCGCCCAAAGTGTTGTTTTGCGACAGAACTGGGATTTGAGTGGCGCCCCCCACTACAAGAATTCTCTCGTTCGCTACAACATAGAGGACTGCGCCGCCTTGAAAGTCACCAAGGATTGGCTTGCACAGGTTGTAATCAATCTTACGTTGTCCAGCGAAAACAGCTCTGAACTCAGAAGGACAGCTGATGTTCAAGCAACCAGTTATCACAAGTGGGGCAAGCCGCAATTCCAATCCAAGGAACTGGAAGCAATTAATAAATGTGCTTACTTTGATTATCAACGAAGCAAGGTCTACCTCCGAACTAGCAAAGCTGTTCGACGGGCTCTTGTGCGAGAACGCAGGGGAAAGTCCGAACTAAACAAAACCGACAAACGATCCCTGGTACCCGAAAGCTGTCCGAAATGTGGAGACCACCGCGTGGTAGCCGCCAGCAAGGTGCTGCGCCGGCGCCAAATTCTTGATCTGAAGTTCATGAGAAACGGTGTGAAGAAATGGGTTATCGAGGTCAATGGAAAGCACTTCAGATGCCTGAATTGCGGTGTGGTATTTGAGTACTCCATGTACGGTCGCAACCTGCTTATTTGGTCAATGAACCAACATGTCACCTACAGGGTCGGTCTTGAGCGTGTTGGCCAGATGCTGCTTGAGAACTTCAATATTAAAGTACCTCAGTATAAGTTGTTCTATCTGAAGGCGGATCTAGTCCAACACTACCGAGAGACTGCAAATAGCATATTGGCGCACGCATTGCGAGGAGACCTCATTCAGATCGACGAGACATCGGCTAGAGTGCGTGATTCAGCGTCTTCTCACGTATGGGTCATTGCTACCATGGATTCAGTCTACTATTTTTTCCGCCCGAACAGGGAAACGGATTTCCTGCACGAGATGTTGAAAGGCTTCAGCGGAGTTCTTGTTAGCGATTTCTATGCTGGCTACGACTCGTTGCCCTGCAAGCAGCAGAGATGTGTGATACACCTCATCAGGGATCTGAATGGCGATTTCCTCAAGAGCCAACTTAACCTGGAGCTACGGGCCATCGTGACCCGTTTTGGCGAACTCCTCAGAGCGATCGTGGCGACGATTGACCAGTATGGACTTCGGAGAGCACATCTTAACAAACACCATAGAGATGTCGATAGATTTTATAGGTGGCTTGGCGGATGCCTGTATGAGACCGAGATTGCAGAGCACTACCAGAAGAGGCTGACGCGGAGCCGAGACAGACTATTCGAGTTCTTGAACCATGACGGCGTACCTTGGAACAACAACAACGCCGAGAATGCCATCAAGCCCTTCGCAAAGTACCGTGCGATGGCTGGTGACCTGGGCACCCGCAAGGGCCTTGAGGACTATCTGGTGCTTCTGAGCATTCAGCGGACCTGCAAATATCGTGGTATTAGCTTCCTGGACTTTCTGAGGTCGGGCAAATCGACTCTCGATCTTTAGATGGAGGCAACACGCGAAGCAGAAAATGCCAGTCCTCTGGCTTGGGCCTCTGGAAACGCGACATGCGGGGGCCGCTTGTATCCTCTTCTCACTGAAGCACTACGATGTGCAGCCATTGCATGGTGAATTCACGGGCCGATAACAACGGCCTGGGGAGGGAGAAGCGGGGACGTTGGTTCAAATACAACTTTGCATTGCAAAAGAAAAGATCTTAACCGCTGCTCGCCAACGCGGATACCGGGTCAAACAGAAATTGACATTGCCGAATGGGAGGAGTAGGATACACCTAGATGCCAAGATAACCGAGAGGTTTATGACATAATGATAGATGGGCTGATGCCATAACAGGGAGTTGAGGTTGAGGCGGAGGGTCCCGGAGTTAACGTTATCGTCGAGAGGAGTGGCTGACAAATGGACAAGGATCAAGTTGCATTTGAACCAACGTCCCTAATTTCTTCTATTAGCCGAGCTCGAACCCCCTGGAGAGATACCACGGAAGTTCGCGGCTCCGGTCAGGATGGTTCTTAAGAAATCTCAAGTTCCCAGTTTTTTGCAGGAGTTTGGAGATGAACTTCAGGATGGCCCCCACATCATTGATGCCTCGGTGAAGAGTCTCAAGGTTTACAAGCAATTTGACAGGGTTGAAATAGCTCCTGGAGCCTTAGACCGGGACTGGTGCTGGTTTTCCGTCCGTTACGGCTTTGGTAACTCGTCCATTTCCCTTGCGGAAATCCTTCGTGCAAAGAAGGAGGGGCAACGTTTTGTCCCCTTCACCGATGGATGGGTGGACTGTCAATCTCAGGATTTTGAAGGTCTTAACCCGGGTCAGTTTTCAGTGGAACCGCTAACCAATCCGTCCGACCAGTTAAGACTCTCCCGCATAGACCTCCTTCGTCTGAAAGCCACCAGCCATCGACCTCTCCAGGTGACCGGTGATGGCGAGATGGCTTCCTTGTTTTTAAGAATGTTCGATTTCAAGTCTGCGACACCCTTGCCAGAATTGGATGGAATGACATCGCCCCTGCGACCCTATCAGAAATTGGGAGTGGAATGGCTTCTTTTCCTATTTGAAAACGACCTTGGAGGTCTTTTGTGTGACGACATGGGTATGGGCAAGACGCACGAGGTCATGGCACTCATGCTATTGCTGCGGAAGGAAATGGCCGTGAAGGAGCCTTTTCATGTTGTTTGTCCTACCACGGTCTTGAGCCACTGGCGCAGCAAAATCTTAGATCATACCCAGGGCTTAAAAGCGGCGGTTTTTCATGGAGGGCAGCGTGACCTTGAGGAAACGCTTAAAGATAATGACGTGTTGCTCACGTCCTATGGTATCCTCCGAAACGATATTGAACAGTTGAAGCAGATCTCATTTTCCCTCGCGGTATTTGATGAGATACAAAATATCAAAAACCCTGAGACCCTGGCCTACGAGGCTGCCAGAAATCTCAAGGCAACAATAAAACTTGGACTTACAGGGACGCCGATCGAAAACAGACTGGCTGAGTTGAAGGCTCTTTTTGACCTGACGGTCCCCGGCTACCTGGGGACCGATGAAGACTTCGCAACACAATATGTCAAACCCATTGAACAAGACTTGACCAGATCAAGCCGGGAGAGGCTGGCCAGACTTATCTCTCCTTTTACGCTTCGGCGCCTGAAAAAGACAGTTCTCGAGGAATTGCCGGAAAAGATAGAGGATATTAGAATATGCAGTCTCAGCGAAGGCCAAACGAGACTTTATCGAGATGCCATCTCTTCAAGGGGTGAAGGGTTGATCGAGGTTTTAAAGCGAGGCGAAGAACCAATACCCTACATCCACATCTTTGCATTGCTTAATCTGCTCAAACAGATCTGTAACCACCCGGCCCTAGTCGTTGAGAGTAAGGTAGATGATTTTGACAGATACCAATCCGGCAAATGGGATCTCTTCAAAGAGATTTTCTCAGAGGCTTTCGACAGCGGACAGAAGATTGTTATCTACAGCCAATTCCTCGGAATGATAAGGATTATAGAGCAATTTTTACAGGGGCAAGGCATGGGTTTCGTTACCCTAACCGGAGCAAGCCGTAAGCGGGGTGAGATTGTTTCCCGGTTTAACCAAGATCCGGATTGCCGAATTTATGTGGGGAGCCTGAAGGCAGGGGGGACGGGAATTGACCTTGTGGCTGCCTCAGTTGTCATTCATTATGACCGCTGGTGGAATGCGGCGAGAGAAGATCAGGCCACCGATAGGGTTCACAGGATCGGGCAGAGGAGAGGCGTTCAGGTTTTTAAGCTGGTGACAGAGGGGACTCTGGAGGAGAAGATATCGGCCATTATCGAGAAAAAACGAAACATGATGGACAGCATTGTGAGAGAGGACGATCCGGGTTTGCTGAAGACCTTCTCCAGGGAAGACTTGATTCAAATTCTTTCCGCTCCTTCATGATTTTACCCCGTTAGAAAGCCCCGTCATTTATGGCGAGGATGTAGAAAAAAATGTTCATTCCTTATTGAGGGCGGGGTTAAAGCCCCGTTCTTTCTAACGGGGTTTACTCAATAACTCAAAGATTGTTTTTTATGAATGATTGGAGAGATACTTACAATAGGGTCAGATAGTGAAACAGAGGAATGAGAAACATAGGGTGATTGGAGTTTCCAATCGTCCTCGATATGGGGATATCCCTATAGACCAAGAATAACGGACAGAGCCTTTCCTATCTCCTCCATGTAACCTTCTTCAAGGTGACCAAGAACCTTCAATATCCTTCGCCTGTCGATGACTCGAATCTGCTCACAAAGGACCACCGAATCCTGAGTTAAACCACCAGCACCCACAGGAATGTATACATGGGAAGATAAGAGGGCACGACGAATCTTCGTTGTAAGCGGTGCGATGATAGTGTGGGGACTGACAGCATTTGCACGATCAATCTGCAGAATGATTACAGGTCGTATGCCAGCCTGTTCCGTGCCTATCACTGGATTAAGATCGCACAAAACGAGGTCTCCACGGGAAATCGTCGCAGGAATCATTACCACTTGATTTCTCCCCGTGCTAAACGCTCCTCGTAATCCTTAAGGTTGGGCAAATAATCAGAAAAGTCTGATTCAGCCAGCATAGTATCATGCCTTGCCAATAAGAAGTCTACAAAGTCATTTACTTCGTGAACGAGAGGTTCGGGAAGCTTTCGGAGCTTCACAACGATTTCATCATATTGCTCCAGTTGTTCCATCTCTGTCTCCTTTCTTATTTCGTGCTCCACATGAATTATACATAAATCCTATTGAAAAAGAAATAACTAACGTCTTACATGCCCTCTGGTGAGTTTCGTGCCCGCCTCGATCAGGGAGGTTTCGAAATTTCTATATCGGAATATGGATTTATAAGTAGGGAGTTGACAATTATGCCCGTAATCCTTAATCAACATTTGACAGACCCTATGGATAGGTGTAGATTTTAAATCGTAACCTTCAATAGGCTGAGAAATACCAGGAATTCACGGCGTGTTATGTAAGCAATGAGTCATGACGGAGTGTCACCCTCGAATCATGAAGATTACCAAGCATTATCCTCCCCCTTGATGGGGGAGGATTGAGGTGGGGGTGGACATGCCACGTTCCCCCTCACCCCCGCCCTCTCCCACCAGGGGAGAGGGGAATTATCTGGGATTTTCTGAGCAATTTTTTGGAGGGATTTAGATCTGAAGCAAATTAAAACAGGAGATTTTCTGGAGTTGAGTGTTTCCGAGAGGATTCAGTTGGTTGAGGATATTTGGGATAGCATAGCGGCAGTCTCTGATTCCGTTCCGCTGACAGAGGAACAGAAAGATGAACTGGATCGTCGTCTATCTGCTTATCATAAAGATCCAAGCACCGGGTCTCCTTGGGAATTGGTCAAAGAGAGAATTCGGAAAAGCTCGTGAAACGAACCCTCATAACAAGAGGTACAGTAAAGTGTTTAGTTTAGCTTTGACCCCAAATGTTCCGACCAGTGATAATCCTCAAAAGATCATTTTCACAATGCTTTTTATTGATTGACTTATTCAACGTTTGATGATATTTGTTTCACGAGAAATAACCCACTTGGGGATCAGTTAACCTTACAACCTAACCTCTAATCTTTTGGAATGAGTTATGGGGGGAAGAATCCAGAAGGTGCCAATATGAAGCCTCCAGGAGGGCATGATGTCCTTTTGGAGGCTTTTGTCTATTGGTCTTCGATAAATTCAAACGAATTATACCGTAAAGGAGGGTGGTGAAGTATGGTAAAGAAAACCTTCTTGGTGCTGATATGCTTCATTAGCTTAATAATTTTTATATCTACACTGTATGGTCAAGGTTCAAAGAAGACCATCACACTCCCCAGTGGTGAGGTGGTTTGGGACTTAAATGGGGAATGGGATGTTTTTATAGAAAGCGTGTATGGCGGCACTACCAAGGATGTTTTTAAGATAACTCAACAAGGGAGCTCTTTTGTGGCAATTAGAATGATGGGAAATCCTTATATGCCACCGGGTAGCGAGGGAGCACGAGGCGAACTCGATAAAAATGGTTTTAAGAAAGTTCAGATAATGTCAGGGATGGGCCTATTAGATTCCAAGGGCCAAATCAGTGATGATGGGAATAAGATGGTAATCGACTCGACGATTAATAGGCCCGATGGTGTGAAGGTCAGACAAACATATACCAGAAAATGAGATATTTCCTCTCCTTGGAGAAATAGGATAAACGGTTCCCCAAAACTTCACTCTTTATCTTACTTAAACAATTTTTAAAGGTAGGGTCATTTCAGCTCTGCCTTTTTTATTGCAAGCTCTTTTCATGCTTGCTTTCTTTCTGTAATCATCAAGGTTGAAGGTTAGCTTACATTGCAGATAGGTGCAGTTGCCAGTCGGTAACAACCTAACGATGTCTGTCGAGCTAAATTTAGGCTTTTACAGATCAGGTGAATCAATCAAGATCCCCCTGCCTTGGCCATTTCCTCAATGATTCTTAACTGCAATTCAGACACCGGACTTCAGACCTTAGACACCAGACCTTCTCGGGTGTTTGCATTTCTTGCATGATCTGAGATAATTAATTTAGAGATGAATCCACTGTCCCAAAAAATTGACCATCTACCTGCCAACCCAGGGGTCTACCTTTTTAAAGACAAGAAGGGGATGATTCTCTATGTGGGGAAGGCGGGGAATATCAAACACCGGGTGAGTTCCTATTTTCAGAGGCCGATAGAAAAGGATATGAAGACTATGGCGATGGTAGAAAAGGTGGCAGATATCGACGCCATCGTCACCGATACAGAAAAGGAGGCCTTTATCCTGGAGAACAACCTCATCAAGCAGCACCATCCCCGATATAATGTGAAACTCAGGGATGATAAGAATTATCCTTGCCTCAGGCTCTCGGTGGAAGAAGAATTTCCCACCCTCAGAATCGTGAGACGGATTAAAAAAGACTGTTCCCTTTACTTTGGCCCTTACCCTTCCGCAACCTCTCTTAAAGAGACCCTAAAACTTATTCGAAGGCTCTTTCCCATCCGCACCTGCCTCGACACCAAATTTTCACATCGGTTGAGGCCCTGTATCAATTACGAAATGGGGCGTTGTTTGGGTCCATGCTGTGGAAAGATCGACCCGATCCCATATCGGGAGATCATCCATCAGGTAAGGATGTTTCTTGAAGGGAAGAACGAGGATCTGATCGAGAGATTGAAAAAGAGGATGGAAGAAGAATCAGAGCAACTCCACTTTGAAGCTGCTGCTAAAATTCGAGACCAGATCGAACATATTGAGCATGTGATTGAAAAACAGAAGATCGTATCTCGGGATTTCCTTGACCAAGATGTGATCGGGTTCCATCGTCAGGACTCTGGAATCATCATTTATTCCCTTTTTGTCAGAGCGGGGAAACTCCTGGGTGGCAAAGGTTTTACCTTTCCTTCCGCTGGCCTTCCGGATGAGGAGATCCTCTCCTCCTTCCTCCGTCAATATTATCGTGAAGGCAAATTTATCCCTGGACAGGTCTTGATCCCAAGAGCTATTCCTGAGCAAGCCTTTATGGAGCAATGGCTGACAGAGCTGAAGGGGAAAAAGGTTCATATCCTCACTCCCGTCAAAGGCGATAAGAAGCATCTTCTCAATATGGCCTGTGAAAATGCTGAAAAGTTTCTCCTTGGAGAGGCCGAGATAGAAAGGGATCGAGAGAAGCTCCTTGAAGCCCTGAGGGAAAAGCTCCACCTGAGAAAATTCCCTCGTCGGATTGAGGCTTTCGATATCTCGAATCTTCAAGGAGGATATGCGGTGGGTTCCATGGTTTCCTTTGAAGATGGGGAGCCCTTTAAAGAACGATATCGCCATTTCAAGATCAAAACGATTGAAGGAGCGGATGATTATGGCATGATGTATGAGGTTCTTCTCCGGCGGTATAAAAAAGCCGTCGAAGAAGATGATCTTCCCGATTTGGTTCTGTTAGACGGTGGGAGAGGGCAATTGAATGTGGCCCAGGAAGTCTTCAAAGAACTCCAGATCAAGGAGGTCGATCTCATCAGCCTCGCTAAAGAAAGGGCCATTCAAGGACCTCATCCCTCAGGTTCCCAAAAAACGGAAGAGAAGATTTTCCATCCTCAATACAAGGAACCTCTCATTTTAGGAAAGCATTCATCCCTCCTTCATCTCCTCGATCGAATTCGTGATGAAGCCCACCGCTTTGCCGTCAATTACCACAAGAAGGTGAGGAGAAAAGAGACGATCAAATCAGAATTAAGTGAAATTCCCGGCATCGGAACGGTGAGACAAAGGGAGCTGCTAAAGAATTTCGGGAGCATTGAGAAGATCAAAAAAGCCACAGTAGAAGAATTAGCCAAGGCCCCAAAGATGAACCTAAGATTGGCCCAAGGAATTTATGATTTTTTC
>Ga0315290_10002713_pt1 | contig 12546 bp, 13 predicted proteins | sample YL17G12_0_MG_FD_203627 | JGI IMG/M metagenome (GOLD analysis project Ga0315290, IMG submission 203627) | Sediment microbial communities from Yellowstone Lake, YNP, Wyoming, USA - YL17G12_0 | ecosystem: Environmental > Aquatic > Freshwater > Lake > Sediment | place: USA: Wyoming | collected...
AGCGCCATCAAGCCTTATGATACTTCGTCAAGCGCCATCAAGCGCCTTATGATACTTCGTCAAGCGCCATCAAGCGCCTTATGATACTTCGTCAAGCGCCATCAAGCCTTATGACACCAATAGATGTAATAAAATTGAAAATAAAACAGTTTTATTTAAAAATTATTATGTACCAAACTACTATCGCCGAATTCGAAAGAAATATACAGTTTATCGCGTTAAAATATAACGGTCTTAACGTCCAAGCTAAAGAATTCGTGCCTTCTGGCGACACTTATGTTTTAAAAAATGGCAAATTTTATAAAATCTAATAAAAAAACTCATTGTATAACCCATTATAGCTGTAGGTAGCCCCAAAATTAGGAAATTTATCCTATTTTTGGGGCTATTTTGCATGTAGCATACATACCATCAAGCACAGTCAAGCCTTATGATACTTCATCAAGAGCCATCAAGTCTTACGACAGGTCTTGACGTACTCTTATTATTTAATTTTGAATATTTTATGAATATTCATTTAAAATATATATGACCACTATCGCCGAAAATAATTACGAATCTGACTTTGAATACGAATCTGACTTTGAAATCGAATCTGATATCGAAATCGAATCTGGTATTGAAATCGAATCTGATATCGAATACGAATCTGACTTTGAATACGAATCTGATATTGAAATCGAATCAGATATCGAATACGAATCTGATATCGAATACGAATCTGACATTATTGAAAATATTTCTTATGATTCCGGTGAAACGTCTTATGATTCCGGTGAAACGTCTTATGATTCCGGTGAAACGTCTTATGATTCCGGTGAAACGTCTTATGATTCCGATGAAATGCACTTCAGTTAATGGTTTGTTATTTTCATTTCAAAAAATTGATAAAATATTGTAAACATAATAAAATTAAATGGATCATCTTAATGTTTTATACAGCCAAGATATCAATGGAAAAATGAAAGAATGGAAAATTCAGGTTCTCGACAAAGGTGATCATTCTATTATGGAATACTCTTACGGCTATACTGGTGGTAAAATGGTATCTTGTTCACAAAAATATTCAAAAGGTAAAAATATCGGTAAAAGTAATGAAACAACTCATTATACACAAGCTACATCCGATGCCAAATCAAAATTAAAAAAGAAATTGGATCAAGGCTATTACACAAACATCGATTCATCCGTTTCATTGCAAAATAATTTAGAAAATCTACAACTAAATCCAACGAATGCTTCAAGTGACATTAAGCAATACACTACCGTATTCCCTATGCTTGCTCAAGACTTTTCTAAAAGAAAATCAAAATTAATTTATCCTGTTTTTATTCAACCCAAGTTAGATGGATACAGAATGATTTACAATAGTTTAACCAAATACTGTAACTCACGACAAGGTAAAGAATTCGAAATCCTTAAAGAAACTGATCTCTATAAAGAATTAATCAACATTACTGATAATATCACACTTGATGGCGAATTATACATTCATAATGGTATTTTTGAAAATTTAGGAATTCTTAGGAAGAAAAAATTAAAAAACAACGACTTATTAATATTAAACCAAATCGAATATCATGTATATGACATTATCGATGAACAAAAACCTTACCAAACACGATACAACACTTTACAAGAATTGTTCAACAATAACACCTTTTTAAAAATTAAACTAGTCAACACATTATCAGCTGACTCTGAACAAGATTTAACCAATAAACATATAAATTTCGTAAACGATAATTACGAAGGAAGTATCGTACGTACAATATCTGGTAAATATAAATGCAAAGCTCGATCACTTGATTTATTAAAATATAAAGACTTTGACGATGCCGAATTCAAAATAGTCGGATTCACTTCTGAAAAAGACACATCTAAAAAAGATGATGATTTAATTGTATGGATTTGTAAAACCATAGATGACAACACTTTCAACGTACGTCCTAAAGGCACAAAAGAAGAAAGACAAATGCTCTATAAACGTGGCCAAGACTTTATCGGTAGAAATTTACACGTAAAATATTTTGAACTAACTGAATCTAAAGTCCCAAGATTCCCTACTACAAAATCCGAAACGTACTCTAGTTATATTAGAGATATCATCGAATAACCTATCGTATTTAAAAAAATTGAAAAATAAACAAATTTAAAAAAAAAATACTATGTCTTCTATCGCTGATAACTTTACTGAAAAATTCTTAATTGATGTTGAAAAATTTACAGTTTGGATTTTTGATAACCCAACCTATAAAATATCAAACTCTGATAATGGCGACAATTTTAATAATAACTCTTTAATCAACTTGTTTAAAGATTTTAAAGAACCTGGAAGATATAAAATGGATTTTTTCATCAAACACCTCTCAAAAACATTTCCTATTTATAAAAACAATAACAAAATTGAATTACACGACATTGCATCAATTGTCACTGATTTTAAAACTAATAAGCCAAAAAGAGTACCTAAAATTTTTAAAAAATCTTTACAATCACCAATTATCTCTGAACCAATTATCTCTGAACCAATTATGTCTGAACCAATTCTTATTGAACCAATTATCTCTGAACCAATTATCTCTGAACCAATTATCTCTGAACCAATTATCTCTGAACCAATTCTTATTGAACCAATTATCTCTGAACCAATTATCTCTGAACCAATTCTTATTGAACCAATTATCTCTGAACCAATTATCACTGTACCAATTATCACTGTACCAATTATCTCTGAACCAATTCTTATTGAACCAATTATCTCTGAACCAATTATCACTGTACCAATTATCACTGTACCAATTATCTCTGAACCAATTCTTATTGAACCAAAAACTAATATTATCAACGAAGATGAGATTAATAATATGCGAATTAAATACGATTTCTTGATCAACAAAAAATTTATTGTTAATTTGGAAGATATTATATTTGATATTGTATAAAACTTACACAAACACGCAAAAAAGCCCATATTAAATAGGTCCACCAACCTGTCTAATATGGGCTTTTTTGCATTTAATGCTTTTATTTGTTTAATTTAAACACTATTTGCGTTTTTTTTTTTTCTTTATTAATAGTATACAAATAAACAATAAACATTATGATCGTAAAAGATGATAAACCAATACAGTTAAGTATAAAGAAAAAAACTAAACAAAAGGATATAAACGATATCGACTCGCAATTGGAAGACAATGATTTAATAGATATCGCTTCTCCTAAACAAGCAGTTGAATTAAATGTAAATGTAGAAGTACAAAGAGGGCGATCTAATAATCAAAGGCAAGGATCGTCAAGGTCTAGCAGCTCTGATAGCTCTAGCAGCTCTAGCAGCTCTGATAGCTCTAGCAGCTCTAGCAGCTCTAGCAGCTCTAGCAGCTCTAGTAGCTCAAGTAGCTCAAGTAGTTCTAGTAGCTCTAGCAGTTCTAGTAGCTCTAGTAGCTCTAGCTCTGATACTTATACTTATACATCAACTGGGTCTGCATTACAGCATATGATATAATAATATAAAAGTAAATAATATCGAAAAACAAAACAAGAACAAAACAAAACTTGTGTTAAATAATCCTATGTGAAATGCTAATGGGTGCTTTTTGGGCAAATATATCATTAATCGGTGGTTTATTAAATTACACTTTAAAATTACACATTTTACATATATTTTTTGTATCTAAAATGTGTATTTAGTGCATTTTGTAAACTTTTTTTATCTGGTATATTTATAAAACTTATGGGATCTGAAAACATTATAAAGTTTTTCTTTCATATTACATCATCTATTAAATTATACCATTGGCAAACTACAAATTTTGCTAGACATAAAGCAACAGATGATTTACACTCTACTTTATTAGAATTAATAGATTCTTTCGTAGAAACATTTATAGGAAGATACGAACGCCCTATTTTTCCATCTATGTTTAACCTAAATATAAAAACATTAGATGATGAAATTGCACCTATTGCACTTCAAGAATATATATCTTATCTTACAAACGAAATACCCAAATACGTTGACAAAAAAGATACTGATCTATTAAATATCAGAGATGAAATGTTGGCAATATTACACAAAACACTTTATTTGTTTACTCTTCATTAATTTCACCTAACGGTTTTGATTCCGCTGGTAAATAAGTCACGTATAATACTTTTATAGTAAACATTTTTCCATAAATATCATCGTATATTTTTTCAAACCCTTCATGTGTCAATATAAAAACACCCTGTGGTGGTAATACTATTTCTTCTTCTGTTTTATATTTTGATACATTTTTAACATATAAATATTTCGTACCTGGCTGCAACGTAATCGCTAATATTACACCTCCTGTTTTTATAAAACTTCTACCTATATCTTTTGACAATGATGTTGACACAAAAGTTGTCAAAGATGTTTTTAAATTTGACATAAATTTCAATCTCACACCTCTATATACAACCATCGGCGATGTCAACACAGGCGCGTTATTAATAATATCAATCAATGTATTTTTATCATCTAAATTCTTTTCTATTGTCGAATTATTAGCCGTATATTTGTAAATTATATCCTTTTTGCTGTTTGATAATTTATTTATATATTTTGCGTTTTTTCTCAAATTTGATGAAATATTCCCCATTAATACAAGTTAATATAAGTTAATATAAAAAAAATGAACATTTGTTAATTAATTAAACTTTTAGGATAGTATGCAATTTATTTTAGGTTTTATCACGCCTCTCACCCTCTCTAATCCATCCAATAATGACTTTCTAGAATTAAAACAATCTTTAAAAAATTATATTCTTACAGACCAAACTGAAAAAATTGCCAAGATTGTAAGAATGTCCTTTCACGACCTCATTAATTATAACCCAGTTACTCACACTGGTGGACCACACGGATGTATTGCAATGAAACCTATTATTGATTTTCGTGAAAACAATGGACTTTCTGAACAAGTATTTGATTTACAATCTCACGTCATTAATAATTTCCCAAATGTAAATTTTACGTTTGGTGATGTAATTTCTCTAGCTGGTAAAGTTGCTGTCGAAACTGCTTATCCTTGTATGCAAATTAAATGGAGATATGGTAGAACAAAATGCTCAAATCTAGATGAAGTTGAATCTGGACCAAGTAGTAAAATCAATACTCTAGAACAATATCAACCATTCTTAAATAGATACGGTTTAACTGCACAAGAAATGGCTATCCTCACAGCCGGATCACATGGTCTCTCTGCAGCTGCAGCTGATGTAAAAAACTCTGGGTTTGGAACTTTTGATTTTTCTGACGTATACTCTGGAAAACAATGGATTATCAATACACTTAAATTTAATTGGGTTCGAAATACTTCATCTGTAGGTAATATTCAATACGAAACATACTTGGAAAACCATACAACTTTTATGCGTCTCCCTAGTGATTTAGTATTCTTCCCCACAGTAACTAATTACTCTTCACAATCTGCAAATCATATCCAAGATAAACTTGCCTCTTATACTCACCAAGACAGATCTGCCTTTGATCAAGACTTTGCTACAGTTTATTCCAAAATGCTTGAAATCGGCGTCAATAATTATAACCTTGTAGATTTCATTGAACCATCTAACAACGGTATTTGTAGTGACACCACCCAAGATGACACCACCCCAGATGACACCACCCCAGATGACACCACCCCAGATGACACCACCCCAAATTACACCACCCCAGAAGAGTCATTGAAAATATAGTTCTTGAAAACATATTCAAAAACATCATCACCCCAGTTTTGACGGTTGTAATATCCGAAAATCAAAATTCGTTTCATCTTTTCTTTTATTTCTTATATATTAAAAAGAATTAAATTTACAAATTTGTACTTTATACGAATTAATTCAAAAAATAATTAAGTCATTATACTCAATATTTTTTAATAATTATATTATTTTAATATATATTTATAATTATATTATTTTAATATATATTTATAATTATATATATGATAAGGCAAGATTTTCAAAAAAAATCTTGTAAAAGAGGTGGGTGGCTTAAGCAAGAGCTTTTAAAAATATGTCAAGATTTAAAAATAGAATTAACATCAAAAGACAAACGTTCTAAAGAATTGATTTGTATAAAAATCAATGATTATTTTAGTAATACAAATGACATTGATTCTATAACTTCATCTATAACTTCATCTACAACTTCATCTACAACTTCATCTACACCAATAAAAAATTTAACTAATTTACCTTATGATATATATGAACTGTTGTTTAAACAGATTGACTCTGTAGAAAGTTTAAAAAATTTTTGTTCTCTAAACAAAGATTTTTTAAACTTTTGCCAAACCAACACTTATAAAATCGCAAAACATTTTTTAACTAAATACCAAGTTTATTATACTGATCCAACGAATTTTATTTATGTTTACAATAAAAAAAGCATTGGTGATTATAAAGATAATAATGGAAATTGGAAGCTTGGTTCGATATTTAAGTTGTACATTCGAACGTATGATTTGGAAGAAATCAATTGTAAGAGATTGGATATAACAAGTTTCCCAATTTACCCCAATATGAAAGTATTTGATGGGAGAGATAATCTATTAACAAGTTTTCCAGTTCAACCTCGGATGACAAACTTTTATGGTTATAATAATCTATTAACAAGCTTCCCAACCCAACCTGAGATGACAACCTTTTATGGTTATAATAATCTATTAACAAGCTTCCCAACCCAACCTCAGATGACACAGTTTTTTTGTGATAACAATCAATTAACAAGTTTTCCAGTTCAACCTCAGATGGAAATATTTGTTGGTATTAATAATCTATTAACAAGTTTTCCTATTCAACCTCAGATGAAAGTATTTGATGGGAAATATAATAATCTAACAAGTTTTCCTATTCAACCTCGGATGACAATCTTTTATGGTGATATGAATAAATTAACAGATTTTCCAGTTCAACCTCAGATGACACAGTTTTTTTGTGATAACAATCAATTAACAAGTTTTCCAGTTCAACCTCAGATGGAAGTATTTGTTGGTATTAATAATCTATTAACAAGTTTTCCAGTTCAACCTCAGATGGAAAGATTTTCTGCTAATAGCAATCAATTAACAAGTTTTCCTATTCAACCTCGGATGAAACTATTTGTTGGGAAATATAATCTATTAACAAGCTTCCCAACCCAACCTGAGATGACAACCTTTTATGCTAATGGTAATCAATTAACAATTTTTGCTATTCAACCTAAAATGCGAATTTGCGAATCTGATCCTGGTGTATGTTAGGTGGATTAAAATTTTTTATTATATATAAAATGATCATTTAATAGATTAGACTATATTAATTTAATTAATTTTTAGATAGTGAGGTGGTAATTTTTTTTGATATTCATTTGTCATACCAATTATAAATTTTATAAATTATAAATTTTATAAAAGTTCACGAATTAATTCAAAAAATAATTAAGTCATTATACTCAATATTTTTTAATATATATTTATAATTATATATATATATATTAATGAGCGATATTTCAACAACTCTTTCAATGAATGGACCCCAAGATGACACCACCCCAGATGACACCACCCCAGATGACACCACCCCAAATTACAATTCAATAAACATCCTATCTTCTACTATTAAAAACACTTTTAACTTGGTGCTTATTATGCTCTTTTTATAAAAACAAAAGTTTAATAAAAAATGAAAAAAAACACAAACCCCACAAAAAATACACATGACCGAAAAAGATATCGATATCTTGTTAGAAAAGCTTGATATAAATGATACTCCACTCATTTATATCGATAACTCAATTGATACTAATCATCAATGTTTTATAACAAAAATCAAAATTAATTTTTATCAACTTTTTACGTTATTTCGAGAATTACCTATAGTATACGAATCTAGCAAATGCAAATACGAATGGAAGTTCACTGATATAACAGGAACACACACTTATAGTATATACGATTGGAATAATAAAAACAAATTAATTAATACAACAGAATGGTACATCGGAGCAAATTCTCTTGGTAAACAATCAATCAATAATTTCTTAAAAGTTTTATGTGACGCAATGAAATATTACCATACATATTATAAATGTATCGAAAATAATATTTTCAATAGCAACATCCCCAAAATCGACCTTGATTTGAAACAACTACGTCAAGATATCATTTTACATAAAGAAACTCTTAAAAAATTATAAAGAAACTCTTAAAGAAACTCTTACGTTATTGTTGTCACTTTCACTTTCACTCGCGTTTTCACTTGACCCTCCATTTTCATTATAACACTCTTTATTCGTACTTTTGTTTTCATTTGCATTTGCATCTGCATCTTTGTTTTCATTTGTATTTACATTGGGTACTTTCGGTCGTCCTCTAGGCCTTGAAGTCAAAGATGTTATTAATGGAATATCATTTGGTGGTGGTAATAGATTTCCATGCATACGTTTCAAATGAGTTTTCAAGATTTTCTCTGTCGATAATTGAGCAGAGCATATATGGCAACTAAATTGTTTTAAATCCACCGTTGTCGCCTTTCTTTTAAAAAAATTATCTAATAAAGTAAAACTTAACTGTGATAACGAATTCACATTTGATTTAATAATGTCTAAATGATGCCTAAATGTCTGGATATAATAATTATACTCTATCTTTATATTTTGATATAATCTTTGATCAACTAGTATACTATCCGTTTGCTTATCCTTTAATTCTTGATGCATGTTATATATAATATTTGTAGCCAATTTGAATAATGACGCGTCAAATTGATGTGAATGTATAAACACTATAATATTTTTATCAATTATATCTATTTCAAAATGTTGTTTATTCGCAATACCTCCAAATGCATTGCATAAAATACCACAACAATTATTTTGCTGAATATCACTGTAAAATTTATCCAAATCCCTTTTTGGCACAACCTTACTTCCAAAATTCTTTGAATCTAGCAAAATCACAGGTTTGTTTTCTTTCACCATCTGAATATCACCCGAGTTCGCATTATGTGACGTATCTATAATCTCCGTATCCGTAAATACTTCTGTTAAAATATTAAATAATACAGTTTCCGCAACCTGACCCTTTTTCGCCGAATTATTCGAAAAATTCTCATTTATACTCGATAACACACTTTCTATAGACCCAATTTTATTATTTATTTGATGAGAATCTAATGATTTTTCAAAACAATTTTGCATATTTGATAATATATCCAAATTTCTACGATCTAAATCATTCAACTTTTGATTGTTTAATATATCCAACCTTTCTTTAAAAGATTCAAATAAAAGCTTTAATTCATCAATGTTATATATCTGTTTTTGTAAATCAAAAAATATAGTCTTGATTTCATTATTCGTAATGTCTTTTATACTATCCAACTTATTTTGTAACATATTCATCGTATTTGAATTAGCATTCGATATATTAGTCGTAATTGATGACATCTGATTACTATGATTTGATATCATGTTTTTTATCTCGTCCAATTTGTTATAAACAACATTTGAATGCACCTTGTTAGACCCCAATACCTTGTCTACTTCAATATACGTTTTCACAAATTCAAACATACTCTTGTTATTTGATGTAAAATACGAAATTGTATCCGAATCTGTTAATAATTTCTCCACATCAGAATTATATATATCTATCGACATCTACGATCTATACGATCTATATGATCTATACGATCTATACGATCTTGTTTTTAAATTCAAATAACAAGAGCATGTTTGAATTTAAAAACAAGATCGTATAGATTATAGATGTCGTATATGTTTAAATTGTTACCAACTCTATTGGCATGTATTTTAATTATACCAATTGTATTACAGTACACGCTTCATTTTCATATTATAATAAATAACAAGATCACTACAAGTATATATGGTATCTATCTATTCGTTTACTTGTTGATACAATTTGTATTTTCATATTTAAATAATCTCGGTTACTATAATATTAAAAAGGGAACACTTTTAACTACCGAATTTTCTCAAAACCTTAATATCATATCAAAACCTTTGATAAATCTAATCGTAGTAGGTTATAAAGAAGATCCAATCTATTATAAAACGTGTTTAGAATCTATAAAAACATCAGTTTCTAACATCTTGAATTTAAATAAAGTTTTCGTTATTATAGACGGCAATGACCCAGATGATCAATATATGGTTAATTCCTTTCTAGAAACATTTACAAAAAATTCCACCCATATCAATTTAATAAATCACGAAAATAGCGATGAACTATTCGTAACAGAACATATTTATGATATTAATAATAATGACATTATCTGCATTTCACAAAAACATCACGGTAAACGATCTGCAATGTTTACAGGATTTCAACTATCTCTTTTAGAAAAAAATCTCTATAATAAAAATATAGAAACCGTTTTTTGTACAGACAGTGACACCACTATTACACCCGAATGTTTAAATATCATGTTTAAAAAATTTGAAAATATACATGTCGGTGCCGTTGTTGGAAATCTATCTATTTATAACAAATACGATTCTGTCATTTCATTTTTAAGCAGTCTCAGATATTGGTACGCATTTAACTTGGAAAGAGCTTATCAATCTTTTACAGGGTCAGTTCTTTGCGTATCTGGACCAATCGGTATGTATAGACTTTCTTCTTTAGAAAAAATCATTGAATCCTGGAAAAATCAAACTTTTTTAGGGAAAAAATGCACTTATGGAGATGATAGACACTTGTCTAACAAAATTTTAGGTTTAAAACAACTTATTATTTATACCCCTTTAGCTTATGCTGAAACTGAAACACCCATTGATATTTATAGATTCTATAAACAACAAGTACGGTGGAACAAATCATCTTTTAGAGAATTTTTTTGGAATATTTTCATCTTACATAACCATTCATTATTTATGACAGTTGATATAATATACGTATTTGTTTATCCTTTTATAGTTATGAGTTATTTATTATACATTTTATGGATCGGTACTATTTTTGAACTGGGTTTGTATTTTTGTATATTAATTACCTTGGGTATGATCAAATCTACATATGCATACTTTGTCACTAAAAGATTTGAACACTTGTTTTATTTTTTATACACTTTTATTTATATATGTATATGTTTCCCTGCAAAAATATGGGCCTTGATTAACATAAACGATAACTCTTGGGGTACTTCAACCCGAAAAATTTTAAAAAATGATATTTCAATAGATATATTTATCCCTATAATATGGAATACCGTATTGTTAACTGGTTTTATACTAAACATTAATAAACATGTACATAATAATAATACACAATTTAATGATTATATACTGATTATAACACCATTTTCATTATCCATATTCTTTTATTTTGCATTGTCTATCTATATTTATACAAAACGTAAACATATTTCGGAAAAAGTGCTTTTTGATAAAACTGTTTGATAAAAAAATGAAATTTTTTTTTAATCATTGAAAAATATATGACTACTCAAGTACACAACTACATCCAATATATTCTTTTCAAATTTTACGTTTTTGATTCTAATTCCAAATTAGTAGAATCAAATACTATTAATGACACTAATACCATTATTCAAAAAATCTCAAAAATTCAAAAACTCGATAAAGCAACCACTACCGCTTTAATGCTCACCTTATCTAAAAATATATTTACACATTTTCAATGTTTTCCTATCGGAAATTTCACCGACATAATCAATCCCAATTTATATGACGTCATTTACCTACATTATAAACAATACAAATCTAATAATATTAGAGAAACCGAAACTTATTTAAAATTCAATGACGTGGTTATCTTACCAAAAAAAACTTTTACTTTTTCATTTGAACATTTGGATACAGATCATCTTGTTAATATATACGGAATACACACTCGATACAATTTTGAATTTATAACAAAATCTAAATCTTTTGTTTTTGTAATCGACAAATCTAACATTATCACAAATACCAATAATACAGATATCGTCGAATCGTTCAAACACAAATTACAATCTTGTTGTTAATTGTATTTGCCAAACTAAAAATAATGCATTATCGAACATAATACATCCAGGAACACCTTGTTATGTTGGAATACATATTTAATCAACATTACTAAATATGTTTTACTTTTTACTTTTTACTTTTTACCAGTGTAAATAATTCGCCAAATATTTCAATATTGATATTATATACCCATAAACCGTCGTCTCACGTGTTATTATAACATATAAAATATTATCATCTATATTTCTATTTTCTTTATATAAAATACCCAATTCCTTGTTTGTTTCAGGTAAAGTACCATCCTCTAACCCTATTACTATATTTGTATCATTAACGTCAATGTTATTTCTACTACTTATTTCTCTTTTTATCACTTCTATTAAATCAACAACTTTTAAATCCATGTGCAATATCAACTCTAACCCATATCTTATATTTCTAGGATTTTTTACATCCTTTTTCGCCAATAATAACCCTAATTCTTTATCTACCGAATCCACCACAATCGGTACACACCCAATCCCCTTACTACGAGTTTTTTT
>Ga0315290_10002714_pt1 | contig 12546 bp, 11 predicted proteins | sample YL17G12_0_MG_FD_203627 | JGI IMG/M metagenome (GOLD analysis project Ga0315290, IMG submission 203627) | Sediment microbial communities from Yellowstone Lake, YNP, Wyoming, USA - YL17G12_0 | ecosystem: Environmental > Aquatic > Freshwater > Lake > Sediment | place: USA: Wyoming | collected...
GCGCCCGGGAGCGCACAGGTTGGGCGACACGCTCGCCTTCTCCGCGACCGCCTCGGCGTAGGACTGGCAGCCGGCGAAACCGCACGCGCCGCAGTTGGCTGAGGGCAGCACGTGTCGAACGCGATCCACCAGCGGGTTGGTGGCGACCTGGAACTTCATCGCCGCCGCCGCGAGCGCGAAGCCGAAAAACAGACCGAGCATGGTGAATAGCGCGAGCCCCCATAGCGCGATCTTCAGTGCGCCTGCGTCCATCACGCCCGCTCCTCACGTCCACGCTGTTCGGCCTTCGCTCGCAGCACCGGCATCGCCTACCTCAGGAAGTTGAGACCGCTGAAGCCCATGAACGCGAGCGCGAACAGTCCGGCGAGCGCGAACGCGATGGGCAGCCCCGCGAAACTCTCGGGCACGCGCGCCAACTCGACCTTCTCGCGGGCGCAGGACATCAGGAACAGAGCGAGCGCGAAGCCCAACCCCGAACCGAGCGCCAGTGCCACCGCCTCGGCCGGCCCGGCGCCCGATGCGGCGTTGAGCAGGGGTACGGCGAGGATGATGCAATTGGTGGTGATCAGCACGAGGTAGATGCCGAAGCGCTTGTGGAGTGCTGCGTGCGTTTTCTTGAGCATGGTGTCGAGGAACTGCACCACCACCGCCACCACGCCGATGAACACCAGCACCTGGAGGAACTTGAGCTTGAGCGGGATCATCGCCCAGGTGTAGAGCGCCCACGACAGCATCGCGGTGCCGATCATCACGAGCGTGAAGGTGATGCCCATGCCGATCGAGGTGTCACGCTTGCGGGTGACACCGAAGAAGATGCACAGCCCGAGGTAGCGCGTGAACACGAAGTTGTTGATGAGCGCCGCACTCATCACTGCGGTGAGCAGCAGCGCCCACGGCGCCGGTCGCACCGGCAGCCGCGAGGGCGGAGCGCGCAGTTCGAGCAGGTAGGCCTCACCAGCGTCGACGCGCTCGCCCACCGTGAGCAGCACCTGATCTTCGCCCTCTGGCTCGATCGCCCGGATCTCGATCGGCACATCGGGCGCGCGATCGGCGCTGAAGCGGAACGATGCCGGGGTGAGCCCCGAGAGCGGCTGCGCCAGCTTGATGCGCACGTGATTGGGCGCCAGCACCCGTGCTGCGCGCAGAGCGCCGCGACCGACGGGGGCCGCCGCCTGAGTTCCGCCGCCCTGCCCGGCCCCAGCCGCCGCACCGCCGGCGTTGGCGTTGGCTACGACCGCCGCCAGCGCCAGCACCATGAGCAGACCCAACCCGACACCCGCGTGGAGCGGGGTGAGCCGCCGTGCGCAGCGGATCTCAGGCCGCATGGCTGCCTCCGGTCTGGACGCCCGCCGCCGACTTGCCCGTGAACTTGCGCTCGACCAGATTGAAGAACGCCATCAGCAGGGCGATCGCGAAGAAGCCGCCCGCCGGCAGCGCGAAGAACAGGAGCGGCTTGAACGGCACGAGTGCGAACCCGGCGATCGAGCCGTTGCCGAGTAACTCACGGAACGCGCCGATCACAACCAGTGCGATCAGGAACCCGAGCCCCATGCCGAGGCCATCCCAGAAGGCGGGTACCAGCGGGTTGCGCGAGGCGAACACTTCGAGCCGCGAGATGATGATTGCGAACGCCACGATCAGTTTCACGTAGAGGCCGACCTGCGCGTAAAGACTGGGCAGGAATGCGGCGAGGGTCATGTCGATCGCGCTCACCCACACTGCAATGATGATGGTGAAGATCGGGATGCGGACTTTCGGATGGATCCAGCGGTGGGTGAGCGCCACGGTGCAACTCGACAGCACCTGCACCGCCAGCACCGCCACGCCGAGGATCAGCCCGTTGATCACGGTGGTGGTGACTGCAACCGCCGGACACAGGCTCAGCGCCAGGCGAAACACCGGGTTCTCCTGGAAGATCCCGTTGAGGATCAGGAAGCGCGCGCTCGGCGCCCTGCCTGGGATCGGTACGAGGGTCACGACGGTCCTCCGAGTTGCGGTGCGATCAAGGCCCAGCGCCTGCGGAAGTGATCGACGGTGGTGCGCACGCCGTCGGTGAGCGCGCGGCTCGAAATGGTGGCGCCGGTCACGGCGTGAATCGGATTGCCGCTCTCGCGCGCGATCAGCGCCGCGTGCTCCTGGCGCCATTCGGCCAGCGACCGGCGCTCGAGTTTCGCCAGCGCACCACGCCAGTCCTCGGGCATCGGATCGCGCGTCACGTCGAGTGCTGCCGCCTGCTCGGGACTGCGGCCAATGAATTGGCCCTGGAACCATGGCGTGGCGGTCTCGGCGCCGAGCCCCGGGTCCTCCTCGTGCTCCACCACGCGCACCCCGGCGATCGAGAACGACGAATCGAGAGCCACGAAGAACCGGATCACGTTCTTGTATCCACGTGATTGGCCCTCGACCACGAATCCGCCGGGCCGCCCGTCGCGGGTCGCGACGAAGATCCGACCCATGGCTTCGAATGCGCGCGGCTCTTCGTTTGCCACCGGCACGGTGGCGCGCGTCACGAGCGTGCCGTCGAACGCGTACACCAGGCGCGTGGCAGCCGCGCCGTTCTCGCCGGCCTGCCGATAGATGACCTGCGAGTGCGCCCGGTCGAGGTACTGCGAGATCTCGCGCACACTCGAACCCGCATTGAGCGACAGCAGCTGCGTGACGGCCTCGCGCTCGCGCGTGGCGCGCGCCGCGGTGGCGTAGCGTTCGGTGCCGACATAGACCCCGCCCAGCACCACGGCTCCGATCGCGCAAGCCACCGTCATCGAGCCGGCGATACGCAACACTTCAGCGGCGTTGCCGCGGGCGGTCGGGGTCGGATTCACTGGCCCGCTCACGAAGTGCCTCCCATGAGCGCCACCCGCCGCGGCCGGAACCATAGATTGAGCGCCGGCACGAGCAGATTGGCGATCAGGATCGCGTAGCAGATGCCCTCGGGATATCCGCCATAGATGCGGATGATCCCGGTGAGGGCGCCGATCACGAGACCGAAGACGATCTGCCCACCCCGCAGGTTGGGCGAGGTGACGTAGTCGGTCGCCATGAAGAACGCGCCGAGCCACAGCCCGCCACTCAGCAGGTGAAGCCCCGCGGCCCCGGTTCCCAACGTCACCAGCGTGAGCCCCGCCAGCACGCTCACGGGAATGGTGAGCCGGATGATGCCGCGCGCGAGCAGCACGGCGGCGCCGAGTGCCAGCAGCAGCACCGAGCCCTCGCCGATCGAGCCGGGCCGAAAGCCGAGCACGAGCGACATCCACGGACTGCCGTGGCTGGTGGCGACGCGGAATGCCTCGGCGAGTCCGTGCTCGCGCAGTACTGCGAGCGGCGTAGCCGTCGTGATGGCGTCGAGCGGCGCGCCGAACCACGGGCGCGGGCCGGTCCAGCCCGAGGTCATCGCGAGCGGGAAGCTCGCCATCAAGAAGGCGCGCCCCACCAGCGCCGGGTTGAAAAGATTGAAGCCGAGCCCGCCGAAGATCATCTTGCCGACCGCAATCGCGAACACCCCGCCGAGCAATGCCGCCCAGGCGGGCAGCTGTGACGGCAGCGTCATTGCGAGCAGCAGGCCGGTGCAGACCGCACTGCCATCGCCCAGGGTGGCGCGACGGCGCAGCGCAAGCGAGGACAGCCATTCAGCGCCGATCGCACCGGCGATCGCACCGGCCAGCACGGCGAGGGCGCCTGCGCCAAACACGAACGCGCCCCACAGCGCGGCCGGCGCGAGCGCAGCGTTCACCGTCCACATGATGCGAGCGGTGGTCTCAGCGGCGTGGACGTGCGGGCCCGGCGCGATCACCAGGTGCCGGTCAGGCGGGGGAGGGGCGGCGGACGGAGTCGCAGGGGAAGCCTGCGCGACCTGAGGCGGCGTGCCGATCGGAGTGCTCATCGCACGATCTTCAACTCGCCGGCACGTCGCAGCGCCGACTTGGCGACCTGCATGAACTGCATGAGCGGGCGGCCCGACGGACACACGTAGGAGCACGCGCCGCACTCGTAGCAGTCGAGCGGGCCATAGGCTTCGGTGTCGAGCGTGCGGCCGACCTCGAGGCGGATGCTCACCTGGTCGGGTTCGAGTCCAAGCGGGCAGGCGTCGAGGCAGCGGCCGCACGAGATGCAGGGTCCGAATCCTTGTTCGAGCGGCCCGCGGCCGGTGAGAAACACGAGTCCGTTGAGGCCTTTCACCACCGGCAGGTCGAGGCGTGGCAGGGTGCGACCCATCATCGGCCCGCCCGCGACGATGCGCGTGGTGTCTTCGCTGAGTCCCCCGCACGCGGCTACCACGTGCGTGAGCAGAGTACCGATCGGCACTCGGAGGTTCCTGGGCTCGATCACGCCCGGGCCGGTCACGGTGACCACGCGGTCGAGCAGGGGCTTACCGAAGCGGAGCGCCTCGTAGACCGCGATCGCCGTGGCGACGTTCTGCACCACCACGCCCACCGCCAGCGGCAGCGCGCGCGCCGGCACGCGGCGCCCGGTGAGAGATTCCACCAGCTGCTTCTCTGCGCCCTGCGGGTAGCGCACCTCGCACGGCACGACCTCGAACGTCACATCGTGGACCCGAGCGTGCGCGGCGTCGCGCCGCGCGTCGCGGCCGGCGGCCTCGAGCCCGGGAACCGCGCCGAGCTTGTCGGACTCGATGCCGAGCAGCACACGCGGCACCTCGAGGAGCCGCGCCATCGCGAGTGCGCCTTCCACCACCTCGCGCGGCCGCTCGAGCATCGTGCGGTAGTCGGAGGTGAGGTAGGGCTCGCACTCGGCGCCGTTCATCACCAGCGTGTCGACCGTGGCGTTCAGTGGCAGTTGCAGCTTGCGGTAGGTCGGGAACGCCGCCCCGCCGAGCCCGACGATGCCGGCTTCCTTGATGCGCGCCAGTGCTTCGTCCTTCGCCACGCGCCGCCAGTCCGAGTCCTCGGAGTATTCCAGTTCCGCGAACTCGCCGCTCGCCGCGATCACGATTGCGGGAGCGTTCACCAGTGTGGGGTGCGGGCGTTTGTCGATGGGCTTGACCTTGCCGCTGATCGTGGCGTGGATCGGCACGCCGGTCACGCCACCTTCGGCGATCTTCTGGCCGCGTTTCACCATGTCCCCCTTGACGACGATCGGTGTCGCCGGTTCGCCGATGTGCTGCGACAGCGGCAGCCACACCTCGGGGGGCGGCGGCACGTTCTCGATGGCGCGTGTCGCGGTCTCGCGCTTGTGGGGATCGGGATGGATCCCGCCTCGCCCAAACGTGCGCAGGGTCGTGAGGGTCGAATGGGTCATGCGCTCATCCTTACGCTCATCCGATGAAGTGCGAATCGAGCACGCCGGGCCAGCCGCGAAAGCGGTCGGGTCCGAGCAGGAACGAAACCGTCGAGCACACATCCGACTCGACGCCGGTGCGCGCCAACACGCTCGAGCTGAGATGCCCATCGCAGGGAAGTCCGCTGCGGGCGTCGAACAGGTGCCCGATGCGCAAAGCCCCGAGCACGCGGGCTTGTTCGCAGTTGCCGCTGGTTGCGACCGCGGCATCGCGCAGCACGAACACCTTCGAAAGTTCGCCGGTGACGGGATGGAACACCCCGACCGACCACCCGGGAGCGTCGTCATCGGGGGAGCCCAGGCCGTAGACGTTGCCGCCCAGATCCACGAGCCCCGAGCGCACACCGCGAGCGCGGATCGCCTCGACCGCACGATCTAGCGCCCAGCCCTTGCCGATCGAGCCGAGGTCGAGTCCGGCGCCTTCGGACCGCAAGGCCAACGCGCTCGCGGCATGATCCACTTTCACTTCGCCGGCTCCCATGAGGGCGAGCACCGCATCCACTTCGCGTGCGCGCGGGGGTGCAGGGCGCTCGGTGCTGTAGAAACCGTAGAGCTTCATGAGCGGCAGCACGGTCGGGTCGTAGACGCCGCCGGAGCGCACCGACGCTTCGCACGCCATCGACACCACTTGGAGCAGCGCGACGTCCACAGGAGTCGCCGTGCGGCCCGCCGCGGCGTTCACGCGCGACAACTGGCTATCGGGCCGATGCACGCTCATTTGAGCGTCCACCGTGCGCACCGCGGCAAAGGCGTCCTCGATCGCACCTCGGGTGACGTCGCGATCCGGATGGCGGACTACGATTCGCAGCCAGGTGCCGAGTGCCGGGCGTCCGGCCTCGAGACGGTGGGTGACGCTCGATCGTGAGCGGTGGGCTCGCACCAGGGGAACCAGTGCGGCGCCACCGGCCAGCATCCCCAGCCGGGCGAGGAAACGGCGGCGATCGAGCGTCAAAGATAGAAACGGCAGGTGCTTGGGAGCCCCGGGGCCCTGGGTGGGATGCATCGTGATTCCCTCGGTGGAAACGGTGACATCTCGCCCCTCCTCGGGGTCGCGGCAATACACTTGCATAAACAGTGCAAGAGATGACCGCCCGGGGGCACTCGGGCGACCAGACTGACCCTCTAACCACGAGGCTCCACAGATGGCCAAGGTGCCGGAGTTCTACGTAGATGGTGACCTATGCACGGAATGCGGGGACTGCATCAAGGCCCTGCCGACCGCGTTCCGAAAGGTCGAGGACGAGGAAATTGCCGAGGCCTACAACGCCGATCATGATGAGACATTCATGCCAAGTTTGCAGAAGATGATGTCAGAATGTCCGGGCCACGCGATTCTCTGGAAGAAATGAGGACCCCGTGAAGGTATTCGACCTGCGCCGGGTGCTCGCCAGTTCCGTGCTCGAGATCCGCGGAGACGGAAAAGCGGGCGGCGGGCTGGTGCTCGCCTTTCAGAGCCTCGGAAACCTGTTTCTGCACGATCCTCAGACGCATGTGCAGGAGTGGCCCTTCTTCAGTTCGGCGCGACGTGGGGCGAACATCCGTTCGTTCCTGCGCGTGAGCCAGAAGCCGGTGACCGCAGTCTGCGAAGTGACGCGGCCGAGCCTGGTGTTGCTCATGGACGACGGTGCGGCCAACGCCATCGACTTCGCCCAGGGCGTTCCTTCAGGCGGCACGTTCGTGCTCAACACGCGCCGCGGTCCCGAGGAGTGCGCGCGACACTACCGGCTGAGCGGCCGCGTCATCACCGTGCCGGGCGACGACATCGGCACCAAGTATCTCAAGCATCCGATCGGCAATGTCTCGGCTTACGTCACCATGGCTCTGGCGATCGGTGGTTTCGAGCACGACCAGGTGATCGAAGCGTTCCTGCGCATGCTGCGCAAGCGCAACGTTCCCGAGGCCGTGCTCGCTCGCAATCGCGAAGCCTTGTCCGCTTCCTTCGGCGGAATCCGCGAGGGCGAATACGACTGCTGCGGACCGGGCGACCATCTCAGCCAGCCATTCGCGGGCTACGGGGAGCTGCCGACTGGCGCCCAGACGGCGCTGCGCCTGTCCGAGTCCAACCGCACCGCCCATTTTGCGCCGAGCGGTTTCCGCCTGCGCTTCGAAGATTCCAACGACGCCTGCACCGGTTGCGCGCACTGCATCGCCAACTGCCCCGAGGGCATCATCCGCTTCGAGCCTCATCCCGAACTGGGCGTGAAGGTGAGCGGTGCGCAGGTGAGTCAGTTCTGCAAGCTGTGCCAGGAGTGCATCGCGGTGTGTCCTGAGAAACTGTTCTTCCGCGCACCGTTCGAGGAGCACTGGCAGGAAGAGGAGATCACCATTCCATGAGCACCCTTCAAGGCCCGCGCGCCCCGATGTCACACGTCACGACCCCGGCCGGTGAGCGCTACGATGGCGCGATCGACCTCTCGAAGGTGCGCGCCGCGCACCACGCGCTCTACGAGGCGCGCGAAGAGATGACCGCCGATGGCAACACCGCGGCAGCATTGGCCACGCTCCAGATGTGGCAGTGCGTGATCTTCGCCGGCTTCCCGATCACGCCCTCGACCAAGTACATCGAGACCATCGCTTCGAAGATCGCCGCCGATCCCACCACCAAGAAGAAGGTCAAGCTGCTCGAAGCCGAGCACGCCGTGGCCGACTACCTGGTGGGTGCGGCCGCGGCGTGCCGCGATCTGATCTTTCCGACCGCCACCAGTTCGGTGGGGCTCGATCACATGACCGAGACCACGCGCTCACTGGGCGCGAGCGGCCTCGGCAATGTGATGATCGTGAACGTCTATCGCGCCACCGCCAATTTCCCGCTATGTATCGAGGGCGATCCGTCCGACGCACTCGCGCATCGCGACGACGGCTTCATCCAGATCTGCGCGCGCGGCAAGCAGCAAATCTACGACACCGTGGTTCAGGCACCCTGCCTCGGAATGCATCCCGAGGTGATGACGCCAACCATGCCCGGCTACTACGGCATCAAGGACAGCCATCGCAACGCGCGATTGGTGGTCGAGCCCGACCGCGAGATCGCCGCGTTCCACGATCGTTGGATTCGGCCGTCGGAACTGCCGGGTCTGATCAACGGCGACACGGCGTTCGGCAATTGCGTCACGTCGCGACATTTCCAGGGGTTCAAGATCAGCCAGAAGCAACGCATGGAGCGCGTACTCGACGTGCTGCCCAAACTCGGCGCCGACTTCGAGAACTATTTCGGACGGCCGGGTCTCGCGTTCTTCGACGCGGTCGGTTTCCCGGACGATGGTGAGGTCGACCTGGCGGTGCTGAGCATGGGACCGGATTTTGGAACATTCGAGGCGATCCGCGAGGCCTACGGCAAGCGCACGGGGCTTAAAGTGGGTGGCATCGCGATGCGGCTGCTGACGCCGTTCCCGCGCGATGCGGTACGGCACAAGCTGCAGCGCGCGAAAGTCGTGCTGGTGGTCAACCAGGCCCATCACCAGGGCCGCGGTCACCTCACGCTCGACGTGGCCGACGCGCTGTCGGACCTCGAATATGCGCCGCGTCTCGTCAGCGCGTTCGCCGGCCTCGGCGGCGCGGACGTCAGCGAGCCGACCTGGGAGAGGATGCTGGACTTCGCGCGCTCGGCGCACGAGGGCACTCCAGTCGCGCCCTACGCATTCTTCCACGAGGGGAGCCTGCTATGAGCGGCTACAAGGAAATCGCGATCCGCGAGAGCTGCTTCCGGCCCGGCTCCACGCTGTGTCCCGGCTGCATGGAGGCGATCGCGTTGCAGAACATCGGGCGCGTCACCGACAACGGCATAAAGACGGTGTTCTCGATCGGCACCTCGTGCGCCGAGGTCTCGACGCTGTTCTTCCCGAACGTGGTGGCGTGGGGCCGTGGTGCCGCACCGAGCGACGACTACGCCCGGAGCTTCGCCATTCTGCACAACGTCTTCGAGTCGGCGCCGACGCTGGCCGAGGCGGTGCGCGACGTGGCCGACGTGCTCGCCGACATGGGTGCGCTGGAGCACCCGGTGCAGGTTCTGTCGTCGAGCGGCGATGGCGGCGCGCTGTCGATTGGCCTGCGCGCGTTGCTGCACACCATCCATCGCCGCGCCCGGGTGACGCTGATCGTGCTGGTCAACGAGATCTTCGCCAACACCGGCTTCCAGTACAGCCCGGCCACGACGCCGTTTGCCGACACCAGCACCACTCCGAATGGTCCGGGCCATCCGGGCAACATCGAGCCCCCGCTCGACTACGTGCACCTGTGCATCGCCGCCGGCGCGGCACTGGTGGCTCAGGTGAGCCCGGCCCATGGAAAGCTGTTTGTGAAGACCATCGAGAAGGGACTCTCCGCTGACGGCACCGCGGTGATCTTTGTGCCGTCGCCATGTATCAGTGGCTGGAAGTTCGAAGACGGCGAGACGGTGAAGCTCGCGACCCTGGGGGCTCAGGCCGGCGCCTATCCAGCGTTCGTCTGGGAGAGGGGCAAGGGCGGATCGGTCAAGGACTGCGCGCGTGAAGCGATCGATCGCCCGCCGATCGAGGAGTTCCTCGGGCTCCAGCGTCGCTTCTATCACATGGTGCAGAAGGATCCGGTGAGCGGCCAATTTGTGGCGCGGACCGGCCGCGAACAGGATCTCGAGAAGTTGCGCGCCTGGGTGCAGTCGAACGTCGAGCGCTTGTATCGATTGGCGGAGCTGAAGTAGGGGTACTTCACTCCGTCCCGCGGCCCGGGCGCGCAAGCGCCCGGCCGCGAACTTCCCGTACTCGGTATCTTGGCGGGGCGAGAATCGCCCGAAAGTAGCACACCGTAACGGACCGCGCTCTGGCAAAGGAGGCCCTTCCGACTTTCGTGTGGCAGATCTCGACGTCTCCGCCGTGGCTTTCATGGCAAGCCACCGATCAACTGTCCACGTGGACAGTTGAAGTCGCCGGCGCGAACTCGCGCTCATCGTTCGGCGAGCGCCGCCGAGATCGGATTCACTTCGCCGAGCACCGCCTCGGTGAGTGCCCGCAGCGCGTGGAAGCGCGCGAGCTCCAGTGCGTGACCCGCGCGCGCCGCCACCGCGCGCGATTCGACGAGCGCGCCGTTCTGGTCGAGCACTGCTTCGAGCGCGTCGTTGCCGAACACCCATTGCTCGCCGCGGCGTTCGAGATGATGCTCGATTCCCGCGAAGCGCGCGGTCACGCGGTCCCCGCCGCGTTCGATCAGCACACCATCCTCCGGCGCGGCCGCAACGTAGCCCGCGCGCGATCGATGAAGGCGTGGCTTCACGCGATAGGGCCCGCCCGCCTCGGGACAAAATGTGTCGCAGTTGCCGCACGCGTTGCACAGGCCTGAGTCCACCACCCACTGGGACTCGCAGCGGGTCTCGAACGTTGCTGCGCGCCGGACCAACCCGCCATCTGCCACCACGAGCGTCGCGGTCTCCAGACGGCGCGGGGCGAGCGCCACCGAAAAGAACGCCGCGTTGGGACACACCAGCACGCAGCGATTGCATGCGTCGCAGTCGAGAAAGCGCAGCGCAGGTCGCGAATCGGGCACGCCCGCGGTCGTGAACGTAGCGCCGGGCGCGATGGACGTGTCCGGTGCGGCGCCCGCATCCGACGCCAACCGCACGGCGTATGCCGCGAGTTGAACGCGCGGCGCGTCGAGGGAGTGGGTGCTGTCGGTCGGCGTCCCACCTGCGCTCGCGTCCACCGCCGATCGCACGCCCGCGTCCACCGGCGATTTCTCACCTGCATCCGCCGGCGATCGCGCGCTCTCGTGCGCGCGCGCCACGGCGTAGTCCTTCACGTTGCGCGTTCCTGTCCGCTCCATCTCGGCTTCGAGCGCCTTGAGATAGCGCGGCAGCCTGCGGTAACCGGTAGGCTGTAGCAGATCGGTGCAGGTCGTGACCGGCGCGAACCCGCACGCAACGGTATCGGCGAAGTTCTCGGCATTGACGCCGGCGCTGAACGAGCGCGGCAACGTCCCAACGTTGCTCGCGGCGATCCGCTCGGCGAGCAGGATCGCCAGTGGATGGAGTGGTGCACCCGAGAGATAGACGCGTTCGCCCGCAAGGCGCCCGCGCGTGTTGCAAACCACCAGTGTGTTGGTGAGCTTGACGCAGAGCGTGAGCCCGCGGCGCCGCGCCGCGCCCGCGAGTCGATCGAGCAACGCCACCGCATGGTCCCACTGGAGATCACGGTCGAACGCCGCGCGATCGAGCACGATGTCGCGCCGCCCGAGTACGTCGTGCAGTTGGTGGGCGACTGCGTCGAAACCGAGCAGTGTCGGGTTGAGTTTCACGACGACATGCAAGCGGTGTCGGTCGAACAGATGCTCGACGATCGCCTCGATTTCCTCGGCGGGGCAACCGTGAAACGTGGAGATCGTCACCGTGTTCACCACGCGCGCGGGCACCGTCACCTCGGCGGCTGCGCGCAGCGCATCCGGCAGACGCGCGCGGTGCGCGGCGAGCGCGCCTGAGGCGTCGGTGAGGCCGTCGAGAAACGCCGCCACGGCAGCCGATCGCACGCCAGCGAGATCGTAGCCCACCGAGGCGTCGAAGTGCGTGCCGGCGAGCCCCGCGCCTTCGCCCACCGCGCGGGCCACCGCCTCGCCCGCGAGGCCGCGCGCCGCCAGAGCATGCACCAGGTGCCACGCCGCGACGTACTGGGCGAGCGATTCCTCGAGCCGCAGTTCCTGCGACCATTCGACGTTGTAGGCTTCGGCGGGCGCGTCGATGCAGGGCCGTGGGATCTCGAGCTGATCGAGCACCTGGACGGTCTTGAGCTCGATCACGCGCGCGCCGGCGAGCCACGCCACCACGATGTTCTGGGCGAGTTGGGTGTGGGGGCCGGCCGCCGGACCGAGTGGGGTGTCGGCGCGTCCGCCGGGCACCGGCACCGACAGGTCAAAGCCGTCACGCCCGCGCCAGAATGAGCGCTGCGGCAGGCCGAACACGCTGCGTTCGCGCGCGAGGCCGGCCAGCGCCCAGCCGAGCAAGGTCTCGAAATCGAGGGGCGTGAAGGCGCTCACGGTACTTCCATCCGGGTCCACAGGCGCGCCGCTTCCTCGCAGGCGTGGGCGCGGATCTCGGCGAGGTCGCCGCGCAGCAGCACGCCCTCGCGCACCACGGCATGGCCCGCCACGACGACTCGCACCACCGGCGGGTTCGCCTCGCCTGGGACGGCGCGCGCGAACTCGACCACGTCGCTTGCCAGCTCGACTTCGCCGAAGTGCTCTTGAGCCAACTCGCGACCGGCATCGAGCCGGGCTTCCAGCGCGCCCGTCCGG
>Ga0315290_10002715_pt1 | contig 12545 bp, 8 predicted proteins | sample YL17G12_0_MG_FD_203627 | JGI IMG/M metagenome (GOLD analysis project Ga0315290, IMG submission 203627) | Sediment microbial communities from Yellowstone Lake, YNP, Wyoming, USA - YL17G12_0 | ecosystem: Environmental > Aquatic > Freshwater > Lake > Sediment | place: USA: Wyoming | collected...
CTGCGCGCTGGGCGCGGTCTTCCTCGCGCTCCTTCCCGCCGCGGCCCTCGCGACTCCCGCCGCCCAGGACCTCCCGTCGCTGCAGGCCCAGGCGAAGCAGGCGCGCGCCGAGGTCGCGCGCCTGGACCTCGCCGCCCAGATCGCCATCGAGAAGTACAACGTGGCGCGCTCGGAGCTCGACGGCCTCAACGTGCGCCTCATCGAGACGCGCCGCGACTTGTCGCGCGCTCAGCTCCAGCTCGACGTGGCGCGCTCGGTGCTCGGCGAGCGTATGGCCGACATCTACAAGAACGGCGGCTTGAGCGTGCTCGACGTGGTGCTGGGCGCCCGCGACTTCACCGAGATCGACACGCAGATCGACTACTTCCGGCAGATCAGCCAGGCGGACGAAGACGCCGTCACGGGCATCGAGGCGCTCACCGAGAGGGTGGGCAAGCTGGCCGATCGGGTCGAGACAGACCGTGCCGCGGCGCTCACCCGCGAGATGGCCCTGCGCGCGACGCGCGCCGACGTGGAGGACCAGTTGGCGGAACGGCGGGCGCTGCTCGCCGAACTCGACGCCCGGGTCAAGGAGCTCATCGAGCGCCAGGCCCGTCTCGACGCCGCCGCGTCGCAGCGCCTCGCCGACGCCGCCGGCGTCGACATCGAGAGCATCAACGGGAGCGCCGCTCAGATCGCGCTCATCAAGGAGACGATGAAGTATCTGGGGATCCCCTACGTGTGGGCCGGCGCCACGCCCTTGGGCGGGTTCGACTGCTCGGGCCTCGTCCTCTACGTGTACGCCAAGTTCGGCGTCAGCTTCCCGCACGGCGCCACCATGCAGGCGCACATGGGCACGCCCGTGCCGTTCGGCAAGTTGGAGCCGGCCGACCTCGTGTTCTTCGGCAACCCCAGCTTCTACCACCACGTCGGCATCTACATCGGCAACGGCCTCTTCATCGAGGCGCCACACACCGGCGACGTGGTCAAGGTCAGCCAGCTGGCCGGCCGCGGCAGCACGCTGGCCTGCCGGTACCCCATCGTGCTTCCGTGAGGCCCCCGGCGGCCCTACCGGCCACGGCCTGCGCCGCCGGCCTGTCCTCCGCGCTCCCTTCGAGGTAGACTGACGTCATGCAACCCAACGGTCTCTTTGTGCTCACGATCGGTCTCTGCAGCTTCTTGGTGGTCTGCGCGGCCGCCGGCTTCCTCGCCGTCAAAGCGTGGCGGCTGATGAAGCGCGGCATCAGGGTCTCGCGCGTGGCCGGGCCGCTGGCGGCCGACCTCGCGAGGCGCGCCGAGGAGCTCGCGAAGCTCGGCGACGACATGATGCACCAGACGGAACAGATCGTCGCCAGCATCGATCGACTCGGGGCCTCGACGCGCCGCCTGCAGGTCGTCCTCACGGCGTTCAGCGACGGCCTGGCCCCGTACCTCCGGGTCAAGAACTACTTAGGCATGTAGAAACGCACGGGGCGTGCTCCGCGAGCACGCCCCGTGCGTCTTGCCCATCCGCCGGCCTCGTCCGCCGGCGCCGTCGCCTTAGAGCGGCGGCAATCCGCCCCAGCCGCGGATGCGGTAGTAGTCGGCCAGCATGTACTCCATCTCGGCCTGCGGGAACGTGAGCGCCCCCTCGTCGTCCATGGGCTTTTCGCTGACCCAGTGCGGCAGGCGTTCCGACGCGCGCCCGATGCCGCGCGCGGCATTGAAGTCGTGCGACATGGTGACGATGCGGTTGGCGATACGGCGCATGTCGTCTTCGCTGTGGTCGGTGCCGATGGCGGCGTTGACCACGGCGGTGATGTAGGGCCACGGCACCAGATCGCGGTAGAAACGGCAGTAGAGCAGCGTGTCCATGATCGTGAGGCGGTCCTCCCAATCGCAGTAGACCGCCGCCTTGCCCTCGAGCGCCTGGGGGTCGAGTATCCCGGCGAGCTCAGCCTTGTAGATCGTGGCCCGCAGGTGGCAGGCGCCACGCGTCGCGGTGGCGAAGCCGAGGCCCATGCCCTTCATGGCCCGCGGGTCGTAGCCGGCCGGCTCCATGCCCTTGACGTGCACGGCGACGCCCTCGAGCCCGTACTCCTTCTCGACCCGCAGGACGCCCTCGGCCCAGATGTCGCCGATGCCCTCGCGCAGGCACATCTTGGTGAGGAAGTCGCCCACGCAGTCGGGGTCGCCGAACTCCATCTTCTCGTCGATGAGGCCGCGCTGCGAGGCCTCGATGGCCAGGGCGCAGAGGTTGCCCGCCGTCATGCTGTCGACGCCATAGCGGTCGCACAGGTCGTTGAGCCACATGACCTCGGCGAGGTCGTCGATCTCGCAAAGGCCGCCGAAGACGTACGCGGTCTCGTACTCGGGGCCCTCGATCTCGAGACCCTTGTGGCGGCCTTCGAACACGTGGTTGTGTTTCACGCATCTCATGACGCAGGGCGGACACGACTCGTTCTTGGTGCCGTGCTCCGCGAGCATGGTCTCGACGGTGAGGCGCTCGAAGGTCTCGAGCATGCCCTTGCGCCAGTAGCGCGTGGGGAAGGCGTTGGCGCCGTTCATGATGCGTACCATGTTCAGGGTGCCCCCGCGCTGGTAGGCGGCCACAGCGGGGTGGTCTTTGGTGTTCTCCACCATCTCCCTGACGACGACCTTGTACGCGTCGGGTCGGGCGACGTCGACCTTCTTGTCGCCGTGCCACACGATGCCTTTGAGGTTCTTGCTGCCGAACACCGCCCCGGGGCCGCCGCGCCCGAGCTGGTGCCACTTGTTGTTGTTGACGCAGGCGAAGCGCACGAGGTTCTCGCCGGCCTGACCGATGACGCACGCCTGCGCCTTCTTGTGCGCGGTGCGCTCGACGATCTTGTCTTCGGACTCGTACGCGTCGAGACCCCAAAGGTCGTCGGCGCTGTGGAAGGCGACGCCCTCCTCGCTGATCTCGAGGTAGACGTGCCCGTCGGCCTTGCCCTCGACGATCACGATCTTGTAGCCGGTCTTGGCGAACTGCGGCGTGAGGTTACCCCCGGAGTAGCACTCGCAGTACGCGCCGGTGAGCGGTGAGACGAAGAAGAGGCCGTAGCGGTTGCTGCCGAGCATCGTCGTGCCCGCCATGGGGCCGATGGCGAAGATGAGCTTCGCCCTCCGGCTGAGTGGGTCGACCTCCGGGCCGACCTCCTCACACAGATAGTGCGTGCCGATGCCTTTCGCGCCGATGAGCTCCTTGATGAGCTCCGGCGGCACTGTCTCTTCGCGGGAAGTACGGGTGGTGAGGTCGATGCGGAGTAGATCGCCCATTCATGCTCCTTTGACGTGCCCAACCGTCCCCGGCACCCCCGTGCCCAGAGACCGCCCCAGTCGGTGGAGCCGGCCCCGGTGGGACGGCGAAGCGTCCCGATACGGAAGGAGCCGCGTGCGGACGTGCGTCCGAACGCGGCTCCATTCTGGCATCTTCGGCGCAGTGCGGCCAGTGGCCGCAGCGGAGCCGAATCAGCTGTTACGCCAGCACTTTGTCCAGCGGCGTGTACTTCATCTTGTGGGCCTCGGCCACCGAAGGGATGGTGAGCTTGCCACGGTAGACGTTGACGCCGAGCGCAAGGGCCGCGTCTTCCTTGACGGCCTTCTCGAAGCCCTTGTTGGCGATGTCGAGGCCATAGGGCAGCGTCGCGCCGGCGAGAGCCATCGTGGAGGTGCGAGCGACGGCACCCGGCATGTTGGCGACGCAGTAGTGGATCACGCCGTCGACCACATACGTGGGCTCGCTGTGCGTAGTGGGCTTGGAGGTCTCGAAGCAGCCGCCCTGGTCGATGGCGACGTCGACCAGGACCGAGCCCGGCATCATGTGCTTGAGCTGGCTCTTCTTGATCAGATGCGGGGCCTGGGCGCCGCCGGGGAGAAGCACGCCGCCGACGACGATGTCGGCATCGTGGATCTCCTCCTCGATGGCGGCCTCGGTGGAGAGAACGGTCTCGACGCTGCCGCCAAAGACGTCATCGAGGTAGGTCAGACGCGGAGCGTACTTGTCCATGATGATCGTGCGCGCGCCCATGCCGACGGCGACCTTCGCCGCGTTGGTGCCCACGGTACCACCGCCGATGACGACGACCTTGGCCTTGGGAACGCCGGTGACGCCGCCGAGGAGGACGCCGCGGCCGCCATTGTTCTTCTGCAGGTGCGCGGCGCCGGCCTGGATGGCCAGCTTGCCGGCGACCTCGCTCATCGGGAAGAGCAGCGGGTGGGCGCCGTTCGGCAGTTCCACCGTCTCGAAGGCGATACCGCGGATGTCGGCCTTGAGCATGCCCTTGGTGAGGTCCTTCGCATAGGCCGCGGCCAGATGCAGGTACGTGTAGAGGATCTGGCCCGGCTTGAACATCGGCCACTCCTGCGGGAGCGGCTCCTTGACCTTGTAGATCATGTCGGCCTTGGCGAACACGTCGGCGACTGGGGCGAGCTCGGCGCCGGCTGCCTTGTACTCCCTGTCGCTGAAGCCCGAACCGACGCCGGCGCCGGCCTCTACGATGACCTTGTGGCCGGCACGCACGAAGTCCTTGACGCCGTTCGGCGTCATGGCGACGCGGTACTCCTCGTTCTTGATCTCCTTGGGGACACCGACGATCATGACTCCTCCTCGCTCTTCATCCCGATGATCACGCTCTTGGCGCGAACGCCTGCAAAGGCGCACACGGTTTGGCAGTCTAGCACATGAGAACGCCCAGATAGGCCCAGAAAGAGAAGAAAGCGCGCAGAACTGAACGCAACGTGAGATCGCCCTCGCTCCAGCACCGGCCGGCGAGCGAAGGGTGCCCGTCCTCGCCGAGCAGCCCGATGAGCGTCCTACCCAGGGGGTCGACCGGTCGCGCTACGAACCCTCCTCCGTCGGCAGCGGCGCCGGCCAGACTGGCCCGCGCTCACGCCACTCGTATATGTTTAGCACAGCCGACGAAGGGAGTCGCTGTATGGTCAGGCCCGAGCGTGTCCACGACAGGATCGCCGCTGTCTCCTCCGAGCTCGGCGGCACGGTGGGCGTGGCGGCCCGCAATCTGGCGAGTCAGGCGAGCGTCTCCGTCAACGCCGACGAGCTCTTCCCCATGGCCAGCTGCTTCAAGATCCCCGTCATGGTCGAGGTCATGCGCCGCGTCGATGCCGGCGCCCTTCGCCTCGACGACCGCCTCACCCTCGCCGAGGCCGGCAAGAGCCCCGGCAGCACGCTCATCCACTGTCAGGAGGGTCTGCGGCCCTCGGTCCGCGACCTGCTCTACCTCATGATCACGCTCAGCGACAACACGGCGACCGACATGCTGTGGCGTCTCGTCGGCCTCGGAGCGGTCAACGCGACGATGCGCGAGCTGGACCTCGCGACGATCGACTGCTCCATGCCCAGCCGCGAGTACTTCCTCATGGAGTGTGGGGCCGGCAGCGACTGGAAAGGCCTGAGCGGCCCTGAGATCGTCGCCAAGTGGCGCTCCTTCGAGGCGCGCGACGAGCGCGAGGACGCCTTCGCGCGCGTCCTCGAAGAGAACGCGCGCCTCAGCGGAGCCGGCTTTCAGCATCTCTACGACCAGCGCTGGGGGCTCGATGGATCACGTGGCTACGACGACACCTTCGCCATCGACCAGGCGCTCGACAACCCGGGCGCGCCGCGCGACATGGCCGAGCTGCTGGCGATGATCGTCGAGAGCCGCTGCGCCTCGGCGCCCTCCTGCCGGCTGATGATCGAGATCATGAGCCGGCAGGAGTGGCGCGAGAAGATCCCCGCCGGGCTGCCGCCGGGGCTGCTCGTGGCCAACAAGACCGGCGGCGTCTCGGGCACCAGCAACGACGCCGCGATCGTGTACACGCCCTCCGGGGCGCCGATCGTCATGGTCGTGTACTGCAAGGGCCTGAGCCACAGCGCGACGGAGCGCGCGTCCCGGGCCATCGCCGACATCGCCGCCGGACTGTACGAGCACCTCGGGGAACCGCTGTGAAGGTCGCCGGCGCCCGTATCCTCGTGGTCGGCGGCGTGCATCGGCTCGGCCGCGCGCTGGCCCTCGACCTGGCCGCGCACGGCGCCGCCGTCTGCGTCTCGTCACGGGCCGCCGGCGAAGAAGCCGCCGCGCAGGTCGGCGCGCTGCGCGCGGCCGGCGCGCCGGCCGCCGCCGCGGTGGCCGGCGACGCGCGCTGGCCTACGGCGGCCGAAGGCCTGGTGGCCGACGCCGCGGCGGCTCTCGGCGGCCTTGACGGACTGGTGTATGCCGCCAGCGGCCCGTTCGTCCCCACGCCTCCCGAGCGCCTGGATGAGGCCTCGTGGGACGCGTCGCTGGACACCATCGCCAAGGGGTTCTTCTTCACGGCCGTGGCCGCCCGAAAGCGCCTCGGCTCCGGCAGCGTCATCGTCGCGCTCACCGACTACCTGGGTCTGCAGCCGTGGGCCGCCTTCGCGGCGCACGGCGCCGCCAAAGCGGCCCAGATCCACCTCGTCAAGGAGCTGGCGCGAGCCTGGGCGGTCGAAGGCGTGCGCGTCTGCGGCGTGGCGCCGGGACCGGTGGACCTGGAGGACGACGAGCATAGGGCGGCCACGCTGCGAGCGGCCGCCAAGGTAGCGTCGGAGCGCCTTGTGGCTGCGGCGGACATCGGCGCCGCCGTGCGCTTTTGTCTCGAGACCGACGGGGTGACCGGCGTCAACATCGTCGTCGACAACGGCTCGCTGGTGATGTCCTAGACCGTCTTGCCCTTCTTGGCCTGGTCCATCAGCTCTTTGGCTTTGAGAGCCAGCCAGAACTCCATGCGGTCCTGCGACCGGTCGAGGTCGCGGCCGGTGATCTCCTCCACGCGCTTCATGCGGTAGCGCAGCGTGTGGCGGTGCACGTAGAGCTTGTCGGCGGCGTCGCCCCAGTGGCCGTTGGCCTCGAGGAAACAGGCGAGGCTCTTCACCAGGTCGCTCGAGTTCTGCTCGTCGTAGTCCTGCAGCTTGCCGAGCACGCTTTCGTAGAAGACCTGCAATGACAGGGTGTCCTGCAGACCCAGCAGGAGCCCATAGGAGCCCAGGTCGTCGAAGCTGGCGATGACGCCCGGCTCGCCCTTGAGCCTGCGGATCTTGATCGCGTAGCTGGCCTCGTAGTAGCTCTGGCGCAAGTCGATGAGCTGGCGGTGCGGGCGGCCGATGCCGACCGACACGCTGATCTCGGGAAGGAGCTGGTCGATGGCCGCCTGGAGCTCTCCGGCAAGCGCGATCACCGCGCCACCGTCGAGCTTGCCCGGCTGCACGAGGATGACGACAGAATCGCTGCGTGACGCCGAGATGAAGAGGATGTCGCGCTTCGCCATGAACTCGTCGACCGCCCAGTGGAGGCGCTCCTTGACGTCCTGCACCACAGTCTCCTCGCGCTCGCTGCGCGCGTCGACGGGCGCCGCGAAGCCATCGATATCCAGAAGCACGATGAGATGCGGGGATTGCGGATCGAGGCCGAAAAAAGCCAGACGGCGGGCTATCTCCTCCTCGTAGAGGTCGCTGGCGATCAGCTCGTCGAAGAAGTCGCCGGCCAGCCGTTTCTCGGTCTCGGCGACGGCCTTCTTCTTCACCAGCTCAAGCGCCGTCACGGTCACGACATTGTGCAGGATGATGCGGTCGTACTCGCTGAAGTCGCCGCTGTCCTTGACCACGGCGAGGAACGCGCCGATGCGATGGGACGCGACCACGGGGTAGACCTGCACGCCCGAGCCCACGCCTTCCATGCTGAGAGCGAAGTTCTGGCGGTCGGCGCGGCGTTCGCTGATCTGGCCCCAGAGATCGGCGATGAGCTCGCCGCCCAGGTGCCGCCGGTAGGCGGTCTCGCAGAGCACCACGCCGTGGAAGTCGAAGAGGACCGCCGAGCAGCCCACCAGGGCCGAGAGCGTCGAGAGGATGGCCTCGAGGCCCTTTTCTTCGAGCACGATCTTGGTGAGCTTCTCGTGCACCGCAAGGCTGCGCTGCAGGAGCGAGTACTGCGCGTTGACGATCTTCGAGGCCACGGCCTCGGTGATGGCGATGAACGGCACGTGGTACGGCACCTCGAACAGCGGGAAACCGTACTCCTCGGCGACCCTGATGAGCGCCGCCGGCACCTTGTCGAAGCTGAAGCCGGTGCCGAAGCCGAGCCCGGAAAGGTTGTGATCGATGAGCAGCTTGAGCTGCTCGACCTGCCGGTCCTCCGCGCCGACGAAACCGTAGCCGGTGGTGAGGAGGAGCTCGCCGCCCTTGAGCCACTTGGTCGGGTCGGGGACCTCGGTGATATGAACCCAGCGCACCGGGTTGCTGGTGGACTTGGAGCCGGCCAGCAATCTGAGGTTCAGGTCGGGGATCTCGAGGATGTCCTGGACGCTGATCATCGCCCGTGATTCTACATCATGTCCAAGTACAGCGCGAGAGCATGCGCCGGGATGGCCGAGGGCGCTTTGTACGTTCTGGCACACCCGGAGGTGCGCTGTTCAGTGTCGCCGCAGCACGCAGCCGGGCAGAGCCCCAGTGTGCTCGCCTTCGGCGATCACCGGTTCGCCGTTGACCAGGACCCAGTCCAGTCCTTCGGGGTGCCGGTGGGGGATGTTCTCGAACGGATACGCGTGCGGAAACAGGTTGGTGGCCCGGTCGCGCACCTTGTCGAGGTCGAAGACGACGATGTCGGCGCACAGGCCGGGCCGCAGGACGCCGCGGTCGAGCAGCCCGAAGCGCTGCGCGGGGAAGGAGGTCATCTTGCGGATGGCCTCCTCGAGGCGCAGCACCGGCTCGTCGCGCACGTAGCGTTCGAGGACGCCGGGGTACTCGCCGTAGCTGCACGGCCAATACAACGCCGGGTCGTCCAGGGTCTCCACCGGCGGCATCACGAGGCCGTCGGACGACACCATGGCCAGCGGGCTACGCAGAAGCGCGCGGATGTCGCGCTCGTCGACGTAGTCGAAGATCCCGACGATCTGATCGTCCTCCTCGACGATGAGGTCGAGGTACGTGTCCAGCGGCGCGCCGCCACGGTCCGCCGCGATGTCGGCCACCGACCGGCCCCTGAGCTCGGGGTGCCGCCCGGCATGCAGGATGACGATGCGCTCGAAGCGGCCGTGACGGACCAGGCCGGTGTAGCCGGCGCCGGGCAGCACGTCATCGGCGATGGCCCGGCGCAGGTGGTCCCGCTCGCGAGGGTCACCGAGCAGCGCCATCAGCGCGTCGTGCCCCAGATCGAGCACTGGCTGGGGCAGCGCGCGGGACAGGCGCGGCGCGAGATCGGTGTGCACGTCGTTGTCGGTGGTGACGTCCAGGCCGTCGCGACGCGCCTCCTCGATGAGCGCCAGGTTGGCGCCGGCGTCCTCGCGGGCGCCCCACTTGGGGGCGTTGTGCGAGACCTCGACGGCGACGCCGCATTCACGACCGATGGCGAGGGCCTCGGCGACGGCCTCGAGGATGGTCTCGCGCTCGCCACGGATGTGCGTCGTGTACATCGCCTGGTGGCGGCCCACGACGCGGCACAGCCGGACGAGCTCGTCGGTGCCCGCGTAGCAGCCCGGCGGGTAGACGAGGCCCGTGGAGAGGCCGTGGGCGCCGGCGCGCAGGGCCGCGTCCAGCAGCCGTTCCATGCGCGCCAGTTCCTTCTCGCCGGCGGATCGCTCGGCGAGGCCCATGACCGCCAGCCGCAGGGCGCCGTGGCCGACGAGCGGGGCGATGTTGATGGCCCCGCCCGCGAGCTCCAGCGCCTCGAGGTACTGGCGGAAGCTCGTCCAGTCCCAGGCGACCCCGCTGATGTCCCAGTAGTGCGCCCAGTTGTGAAGCGCCTCGTCGCGGTGAGCCGCGCTGAGCGGCGCCGGCGACATGCCACAGTTACCCGTGACGTGGGTGGTGACCCCCTGCCGCACCACGGAATCCGCCCGCGGATGCTGCAGGATGGAGATGTCGGAGTGCGTGTGCGGGTCGACAAAGCCGGGAGCGACGTAGCGGCCGCCGGCTTCGACGACAACGCGGCCGCGCAGCGCGCCCGCCGCGCCGATGGCGGCGATGCGCCCGCCGCGCACCGCCACGTCGCCGTAGTACCAGGGGTTGCCGCAGCCGTCCACGATGCGGCCGTTGGCGATGACCAGGTCGGGAGTGATCACGCGGGCTCCGGCCCTACATCTCGTACATCTGGTAGGGGTTCTCGCAGGGCGGGCCGGCGCAGACGTGGACGCGGCGCTCGTCCAGGTCGCAGATCATGCTGCCCACGGTCATGCCCTGCTCGGCATGTGGCTCGCTCTCGTCGGGATGCCCGCAGATGGCCTGCTCCGGATCCGGACCGTGGCAGCGGAGCGCGCGGGCCACGAGCTCGACGGGGTCGTCGCCGCGGGCGATGCCCTCCGCCAGGATCCCTTCCACCGTGGCCAAGCGGATCGGTGATTCCTCGTAGGTCACCGCCTCGAAGGGCGTCATCTCGGCGGCGACGTAGTGGTTGGTGTGCGCCATGTAGCCGGCCGACGAGTGGTCCCTGAAGGCGCTCGCCGTGGCGGAGGTCTCGATGTCCCAGAGACGGCCGCGCGTGTCGGCCAGGAAGTGGTTGGTCCCCCGGGCGCGCGCCGCCAGCAGGCCGCGATCGCGAGCCGCCTCGAGCGTGGTGCCCTCGAGGGAGGCGCGGCGCACGAACGCGTTGGGCACGCCGACTCGATTGTCGTTGCTGTGCACCGAGTTGCTCACATTGCCCACGCCGTGCGAGTTCATGGCGAGCATCAGCAGGTAGGGCGCGCCGGCGATGCCCATGAGCCGGGTGCCGTCCGGCACCGTCAGGTCGAACATCACGCTGTTGGCCGCGTCCACGACGTACCAGTCCATGTTGTGGCCGATCACATGCCGGCCGCCGGCCGTCACCGCGACCGCCGTGCAGTGGTCGCCGCTGCGCGGACCGCCCGGCGCCGCCCGCTGGCCGCCCTCGCCGGCATCGCTGGCGGTGAACTCCTCGCCGCAGTTCGGCACGAGAAGCTCGGAGAGCGGCACGCCGGCCCCCTCGGCGACCCCCTCGAGTTCCTCGAGGTGCCCAGGCGTCCAGCGGCGGGCCTCTTCCGCGTACGCACACGCCAGCCGCTCTGCCTCCGTGAAGCTCAGCCGGCCCTGGGTCATGACGGAGAAGTTGTCGCGGTAGAAGGCGAGGGAGGCGTGGATAGCGTCTCGGGCACCCTCGCCGACGGCGCGGCCGAGCTCCCTGTAGGAACCCCGCGCCTGGATGTACACGAACGGGATCGCCATGCGTTGCATCCTGTCACTCGTCCGATGGAACCGCCGGGCGGGCACCCTGGCCCACCGACCGCCTCTAGTCTACAGCCCGAGCGCGCGGCGAGGGTCCGGGTACTCGTGCACCCCGGTCTCGGCCGCGCAGCGCGCGATGAGCCCGCACAGCGCCTCGAGAAGGTCGTCGGGCAACCCCACCGGCTCGCGTCCTACGATAGCGGCGACCTTCTCGCCGGCCAGGTCCACGACGCCGCCACGCCCCGAGGCCAGCCACTCGTTGAGGCCGCCGCGGTAGCTGAGGAGCGGCGCGACGAACTCACTGCGGATGTACCGCCGCGTGTGCTTGGTGCCGAGGAAGCCACGCCCCGAGAGCACGCCGTCGACCATCGCCTCGACGTCCAGGGCGTCCGCGTCCCACGGTCTCTCCGCAACCGCGTAGAAGACGTTGTTCAGCACCTCGTCGTCGATGACGAGGACCTCGAGGCAGCTGGACACACCCGCCTGGATCTCGCCGATTCCCGACAGCAGGCGCGGGCGGGCAGCGACGCCGAGCAGAGCGTTGACGGCGCGCTCGTAGCCGAACTGCGCGTCGACCACCTTGCTGTCGCTGCAGGGACCGTAGCAGTCGCAAGCGAGGCCGTACCTGCGCGCCAGAAGCACGGCAGCCACTGACGCGACGCCGGTCTCGGGCGTGCCCGAGACGACGACGCCGCTGCGTGGGTCGACGGCGCTCAGCCGCGGCCCGTAGTAGACGGGTGTGCCGGGCGCGGCGAGCTGCGTGAGCACCACGCCGGCCAGCACCTCGGCGTTCTGCTGCGCGATCGCCGCGGAGAGGGAGCCCGGGGCCGTCGTCGCGGCCGCCGGGCAGGGCAGGATCTCGACGATCGCGCCGCCGCGGCGTACCTGGGCGACAAGGGCGTCGGTGACCTCGCCGCCGAGCACGAGAGGGCTCACCGGCGAGAAGGCGAGGTCCACCGGGTAGACGCCGTTTGAGCCGTCCGCGCCGGTGACGGCCACAGCCATCTCCTGGAGGTACCGCGCCTGGAACGAGTGCGAGATGCCGGGCCCGCCGATGGCCTTGTCGGTCTCGTGCGCGAGCACGAGGTAAGAATACAGCGGCTCGAGCAGGTCGGGCACGTCTTCGGGCTGCCAGAGCGATGTCACCTGGCTCTGGTTGACCAGACTGTGCATCACGCGGCAGGCGCGCACCTGGTCGCCCAGCCGTGCGCGCCGCGCGGCGCCGCTGCGCGGGTCGATGACCTCCCGCGCCCCGCCCATGTTGTGGACGTAGGTGACGCCCGGTTCGGCGTCGAGGATCAGCGACTTCTCCGGGTCGCGCGCCGCCAGGCTGTAGGACGCGGGGCAGGCGGCCACAGCGTCCTCGACCACGGCC
>Ga0315290_10002716_pt1 | contig 12545 bp, 8 predicted proteins | sample YL17G12_0_MG_FD_203627 | JGI IMG/M metagenome (GOLD analysis project Ga0315290, IMG submission 203627) | Sediment microbial communities from Yellowstone Lake, YNP, Wyoming, USA - YL17G12_0 | ecosystem: Environmental > Aquatic > Freshwater > Lake > Sediment | place: USA: Wyoming | collected...
CATGGAACAAATCACGCCGCCTATCATCGACAGCGCTATCTCGTGACGGGGGGTGTCGAGACCGAAGCCCCCGGAGAAACCGGCGCCTGTCATCGCGAGCAGGGAGCCCCAGAGAACGAACTCCTCCCTGCCCAGGAGCACTCCGGCGATGCCGATGAAGCCCCCGAGTGCGGCCATGATGCCGCCGGCCATGGTGAGGAGGTTGGTGTTGCTGTACACCGCCAGCGCCGTGAGGCTGACGGCTCCCAGCCCGAAGAGCACCGCCACGAGGCGCGCCCTCCCGAGAACCGTCAGCGCCGGACGCCGGAACCGCGCCATGCAGCACCTCCCTTTATCCTTCCGAGCTTCTTGAGCGGCAGCGCCAGCGGCTGCGTGTAGTCCCAATCGACGGCGGTCATCGTGCGGCGCAATCTCAGGAGCCGGTTGATGCGTCTCGTCTCGAGCATTTCCTTCGCAGTTCGGGTGGCCGCAGCCGCATCCGGCTTCGTCTCTCCCGAGCGGGGCGAGGGGCTCACCACTAGCACCCTGAAGCCCGCACCGGCTATCTCCTCCAGTACGCGGGGCAGGTAATCGTCGACGAGGGGCGTCAGGGCGACCACCTGCGCGCCGGAAGGCAATGATTTCCTGACGAGCCACGACAGGTGGGTTATCGGATAATGGGTCGGGGTCTCGGGGAGCTCCTCCCTCTGGAGCAGGGCCTCGAGGTGCCTGCGCGACGTAATTCCGGGCAGAACGCCCACATCGGTCCTCACGAGCAGGAGCGAGAGCCTGTTGCGAGTCGACAGCACATGCTCCGCAACGGCGATGCCGCCGGTAATGGCGGCGTCATGTGTGTTCGCAAGGCCCGTGCCCACGAGGGCGCCGGGCCTGAGGTCTATCAATAATACCACGTCGCCGGTCCTCTCGTCCTCGTACTCGCGGCTCACGAGCTTGTCGAGGCGTGCGCTGGCCTTCCAGTTGATTATCCTGAACGGGTCGGTGGAGACGTAATCGCGCAATCCGAAGAACTCCGAGCCCGCTCCTTTAAATCGGGAGCGCAGCTGGCCGAACGGCCTGTGGACCGCCGCAGGGAGGAGCCGGAGCTTGCGGGCGTCCTCGCGCTTGCGCATCACGCGGACCTTGGTCTTTGCGCCCATCTTCCTCTCCTCGAACGCGAGGTTGAACAGGTCGCGGCTGCGCACCTTCATGGGGCCCAGGGGCACATCGCCGAGCATCTGCGGCTTGACGGTATACTTGAAGAGCTTTGTCTCGTAGGGTTCGAGCGTGAACATGTGGTGCTGGACGCCCCGCGTCACCTGCACCGTCTGCGGCAGCTCGTCCATGGTCTCGATGAAGCCGGCGTTCTTGAACGACAGGTTCGTTATTTCGAGCGTGACATCCGCGGTAGAGCCGGACACGATGACATCCGGCGTGACGCTTCTCACTATCCTGAACTCGGGAAGGCCGTGGGGCGATGCCAGCCACGCCGCTCCCGAGAAGAACACCAGCGGAAGGCATGCCAGGCCGAGCTCCCATCTTCTGAGGGCGATGCCCAGCACGGCAAGCACGGCGACAACGGCGAGCATCCCCGCCCCGACGCGTTTTCTCATGCGTGGCCTCCGGAATCCGGCAACGCAACACTCACAGCGTCTCCGCCTCCTTCAGCGCCGCTTCCACAGTCTTGAGATAGTCCTTTCGGCTCATCATGAGCACGGAGCCCTTGCTCGCGACGGCAATGTCACGGGTGTCGACCAGGAATCGTCTCAGGCTCGTCTTTCCCTCGAGGAACTCGGCCTCGTTTGGCTTGTCGAGCGCTGCACCCAGCTGTGTGGGCGTCAGGCCCCGAGCAAGCATGATGCGCTCCGTCAGAAGCTCGCGCATCCACGTTGCGGAAACGAGCCTCTCCTGTATCACGAACCGCTGACCGGGGGGCACCTCCGCACCCAGGAACGAAATGGTCCTCGGGAGAGCGATGTCGGTGTATGTCTGGGGAATGAAGCGGTGCTTCCACGGAACGGGCTCCCTTGTCCAGAAGGAGGCTGCGAGCGCAAGCGTGATGCCGAGCGCAGCGACTATCAGCCCGGCGGCGAGGAGACGGTACTCGCCCTGCGGAATGACCGCGTCCAGGACGACCAGCGTCGCCGTCAGAAGGAATCCCAGGAGCACTACCGTGAGCAATGCATTCCTGAGCTGGGGGGGCAATGGCTCTTCCGTCTCGGCAACCGCCACGAACATGGCATCTCCCCCGGCCGCCGGAACGCCGGCATCGGAGGATGAGGCGGCCAGCGCGGCCGATGCGCCTGCCCTGTCGTTGATGGTTGAGGGCCACCTTTCTGCCTGGACGCTCTCTCCGGGCGCAGGGGGGCTCAGGCTGGGGCCGTGACCGGCTTGCGTTCCTTCACCTCCTCAACGATGCCTTCCTTGACAGCCTCCTCCTTCCACTTCTTGACCTCCTCGAGGCCCTCGGTGAGCAGGCCCAGGGCCCTCTTCCGGTGCTCCTCGCCCATCGGGTGCTCGCTGTAGACCGCTTCCTCGAACAGGAGCGTCAGTCCCTTCATCGACTTCGAGCTGAAACCCGTCTTCGCCGTGTATTTCCTGTAGAATTCCCTCGGCGTCGTGGCCTTCTCCCTCAGCACGCCGCGCACCGCGAGGGCTCCGACCATCCGGCTGTAGCAGAGCACGATGGCCGTGCGGACGTCCTCGGCTCCCTCGATGGCCCCGAAGGATTCGTCCATTATGTCCGAGAGCTCCTCGAAGAACGTCTCGTCCTCAGCCTTGATGGATTTCTTGGAAATGGCCTTGGCGGCCACCTGCTTCTTCGAGGTCCTGGCGCGCCGCAGGTAGTTGCGGATGTAGATGGCCCCCGCGAACATCAGTATGGCGCCAATCAGGATTCCGAGCAGCCAGATGGCCCAGTCCGGAAGAGTGATGTTGATGCCGGAGCCGGGACCGCCGGGGCCGCTGCCCCCGCCCGGTGGCTCGTTCTTCCCCGCTCCCACGCTCCCGCCCCACGTTCCGGGCTTCGACCGGTCCGGTGCCGCGTTCTCGGGGTCACCTGCCGCCCCGTTCCCTCCGGCGGTCTGCGCAGGCTCGGATGTGAGGCCCACCTGCGGGGTCTCGGGAAGGGTGCCGTTCGAACCCACCCCGACGGAGCCGCCGCCCGCGCCCTGGGTTACTATTGGGGCCACATTGTCCGCCGGACCGCTCTCTGCTCCGCCTCCGCCCGTCTGCGTGAAAGGGTTGCTCTGGCCCGTTCCGTTGCCCGTGCCGTTCTGCCCCTGTCCGCCGGGCTCGTCCTTCGGGATCTCAAGGAAGCGGAGCTCGAGAACTAGTCCGGCCGCGGATGCAAAGGCCAGCATGAAAACGATGAGCGGAACCGTACCGGTGCGGAGGTCTGCCATCACCAACAGCTTTATATTGAATCTTCAGTATAATAGTATTGTGGCATATTCGAAACTGATTCCACTGGTGGTAATGCTGCTTCTCATACCTGCCTTTGGCATGGCTTGTCCGGTGCAGGCCGAGTCCACCCATGTCTACCGCGTGAAGCAACTGGAAGTATTCGTGATGGTCCAGAACACGGGGGACATAATGGTCGCGGAGCGCATGACTTTCAATCTCACGAAAGGCAACTTCAGCATGATATACCGCTCAATCCCGCACTTCGGCTACGAGAGGATGGCCGACGCCATCGTCTACAACGGCACGAACGAGCAGGTCAAGAGCGGCTCGACGTACCAGTTCGACTGGTTCCGCGGAAAGTACGAGATACGGTGGACCTTCAACCCTATCATCGGGCCGGCCGAGGTCAATTTCACTGTAGTGTACGGCATCACGAACGCGGTCGCGCAGACCTCCAAGGACCAGAACGGCGTGGACTGGTACGCGGTGGGCCAGGAATGGGACGTGCTCATCGAGACCCTCAATTTCACCATGATACTCCCGCGCAACTATTCCGGCTCCCAGCTGCTCCGCACGGACCCCGCCAATGTCCAGAAGGTCTTCTCGGACACCAACACGGTCCTTTTCCTGAACAAGACCAACATAGCGCCCAAGACGCCCGTGCGTGTCATAGTCCACTTCCCGACGACGGTCGCACCGCGCTTCTCGTGGGAGCGGATGCTTCGCGAGAACACGTTCCTGATTGCCGCCCTGATATTCGCAATTGTCTTCCTGATATTCCTCGCAGTGGCGGTGACGCGCTTTGCGGCCGCAAGGCTCCCGCCCAAGGACGTTCGGGCGGACAGGCGTCTGCACACGCATCCGGCCAAGCTGGCGACGCTCATTGCAGGCCGCTACACGCCTTATGCGCTCCTCGCCGGACTAGCCTCTCTGGGCAAGCGCGGCGGCATCCGACTCAACCACGAGCCCGAGACGGACGACGTCCGCCTCGAGCCGCAGGAGATGGAGGAGGGTGTCGGGAGCCATGATGCTCTCATCGTCTCGGCGGCGAAGGAGGAGGGCTCCGTGCGCTCCATCGGCGGTCACTGGCCGGGCTTCAGGAAGGAGCTCCAGCGCCATACGATGATAGAGATGAAGTTCGACGGCATGGTCGCCGGGCCCGGAAGGTTCGGCATGGCCTCCATCATCGGCGGCATAACGATGCTCCTGATAGCGCTCCCCATTCTTATAGCGCTCACATATTTCGACGCGTGGGACGCAGTGCTCTACGGCGGAATATTGCTGGGCGTGGCGATGGCGGGCTCCTCCGTTCTGGTCATCGGCGGATTCCTGACGCCCAGGAGGACCATACGCGGCGCAAGGGAGCGTGCGGCCCAGGCTGCCTACATCGACGGCCTGCGGGCCAGGATACTCGAGCTTGCGCCCGCCAAGCCCGCGGAGGCGATGCAGGCGCTCAACCAGTTCCTGCCATTGCTCATAGCGGCCTCGCCGACATGGAGGGGCGGGTTCCCCGAGGTGCTCAGGCAGATAGCCGCGGCGAACCCCGAGGCGCCGTTCAGCGTTACATGGTACACCGGCAACAGCGGAAGTTCGGCCGAAACCCTCGGCGACTTCGGGCGCGACTTCTCCCACACGGCGGATGAGTTCCCGCACATGCTCCAGGGCCCCGGTGCCGCAGCGCCGCCGCAGGGCGGACCGGGAGGAATGCCCCCGGAGCCCGACAGCGGCCTCTATTCCGACAAGGATGAAATTCCGGAGCTGCAGATGGAATCGATGGAGCAGGGCACCATTCCGCCGCCGGTGCCGCCGCCCGAGCAACATGCCGGGCCCTCCGCACATTCCGCGCCTTCGGCTTACTCATCGATAATGTCCGACACGCCGGCCCAGATGCCTCCGGCATCCAGGCCGCAGGCAACCAGGCCGCCGACTCAGAGACCGCCGGCGTCCGGCTCTCCGGCGTCAAGGCCACCATCTTCCGCGTCTCCTGCCTCGAGGCCCCCATCCTCAAAACCACCGTCGAGGCAGGGTCAACCCCCGTCGCAGGGCCAGCGCACCATGCCCTATTCTCCGGACCCGAAGCAGCGGCCCGCCGGATACAGGCCGCCAGGCACGCAGCCCCAAAGGCCTCCCATGACGCAGGGAGGCCAGCAGGCCCCGCCGCGGAAGCCTCAGTCCCCCTCACAGCCAAGAATGCAGCCACCGGTTAGGAAGGAGGATTGAGCGTGGACCCAAGGGGAGTTCAGGCGTTCGGTAACGCCGTGCTGGACGAGATAGAGCATATCATCGTGGGCAAGCGCGAGGTGCTCGAGGAGGTCATGCTCTCCATCCTGGCCAACGGACACATATTGTTCGAGGATTTCCCCGGCCTTGCCAAGACGCTCATTGCGCGCTCGTTCGCCGCAACTTTGAACTGCTCGTTCAGGCGCATCCAGTTCACGCCGGACCTTCTGCCCAACGATATAACGGGCACGTACATCCTCAACAGGAGCACGTCGCAGTTCGAGCTGCGCAAGGGCCCCATATTCACTAACTTCCTCCTGGGTGACGAAATCAACCGCGCACCTCCGAAAACCCAATCAGCACTTCTGGAGGCGATGCAGGAGCGCCAGACCACCATCGAGGGCGATTCGTATCCGATACCGGAGCCGTTCATCGTCACCGCAACCCAGAACCCCATCGAGTACGAGGGAACATATCCGCTTCCGGAAGCACAGCTGGACCGTTTCCTCGTCAAGCTCTCCATCGGTTATCCGTCGCCGGAGGCAGAGGTCCGGATGATGGAGAACAGAATAGAGCGCAAGAAGGAAGAGGTCACGCTGAAAGCGATAGGAAGCACCCAGAAGCTCCTCGAGGCGCAGCAGGCAGTGGAAGAGATACATGTGGACAAGGAGCTGCTGAAGTATATCGAGGAAATCGTCGCAAAGACGAGAACCCATCCCCATGTCGAGGTCGGCGCAAGCCCGAGGGGCTGCCTCGCCCTGCTCAAGTTGGGCCGCGCACGAGCGGCGTTCAGCGGCCGCGACTACGTCGTTCCCGACGACATCAAGGCCTTCTCCGTCTCCGCGTTGTGCCACCGCCTCATTCTCAAACCGGACCCGTGGGTCAAGGGCGTCCAGCCCGCATCCGTAATCAAGGACATCGTGTCCAAAGTCCCGGTGCCGAAGGTACCCGAACGGTAAGGCCGCAAGGCCACACCGCAGAAAAGCGCCACAGCGCTTTTCAAGGCAAGTTCGACCGTGTAACAATGGCATTGAGGTCGAACGGGAGGCCACAAGGCCACACGCTATCGGCGTTGTTCCTCTTCACAGCGAGGGGACCGATTGGACAGTTGGGGCAGCTGCACCCCGTGCGCGCCCTCTTCACGACGAACGTAAGTCACCGCCGCATGAATATCCGCTGTTCCACCGAAACCAATATATTCATCCAGATTGATTTCAAAAGGTCACTCATGTATTGCGAGAACCATCCCCCGAACGAGACTGTGGGTATGTGCGTATCCTGCGGTTGCGAAGTATGTGCCGTATGCAAGGTCAAATTCAAGGAGGCCATTTACTGCACGGACTGCATCGAATCGGGAAGGATTATCGGTATGCCTCGCCGAGGGATAGCGCGGACCCCCTATCTCGAAGCCCTCTCCCAGCGCTTCCAGGCACAGGGCTACACTCTGATGACGATGGACCTTGAGGAATTCAATGTCACCATCGCCCATGGAAAGGCAAGCGTCATGGCGATGAACACGCTCGAGAATTTCGTGGTCATGACGGAAACCGAGAATGTCACAGAAGAAATGGTCAGGCGTCTTTCCATGCTCGGCTCCTCCTTTGCGGCTGGCCACAAGACCGTTCTCATCCCGATGTTCACAGGCCTCGTTGTGACATATGTCGCTCTGGCCGGGCTTTCAATTCAGGAGGGTGCGAAGAGGCTGGCCCTCGCCAAGCCAAAGTACAAGTTTGGGTACCCAAGAATCCCCGTGCTCGTGGACATAACTGCCAAGGAGGTCCATTTCTTCATGCGCGAACCTTTCGTGGGATGGGCCTTGTGGCGCGCGATGAGGAATTTTCTCACAGACAATTTCCAGTTCGGAATCGAGGCGGGCAGATGAGTATACCGAAAAGACTTATCTATCCGTTAGCCACTTAATCCTGGCATGGAGCAGCAGCAGCCGGAGAAAGACCCCGAAGAAACCCCTCCGCCCATACCTCCCGCCGAGCCGGACGAGGAAATCGACGAGGATGAAGAGGACGAGGAAATCCCGGGCCTTGAAGATATCATGGAGAAGGCCAAGCCCGAAGGCCAGAAGACGGCCGTCGCGGGCATCGGAAAGGCGCCGCCCGCCGGTTCCGCTGAGCAACCAACACCACCTGAAGAATCAAAGCCTCCGGAGCCCGAGAAGCCCCCAAAGCTGGAATTGGGCAAGAACAACCAAGGCGAGCCCATCGAGATTCCAGTGGAGCTGCTCAAGCGTCACTTCGTCATATTGGGAGCGTCAGGCTCCGGAAAGACCGTCCTCGGAAAAGCGGTCCTCGAGGAAGCCGCGCTAAACGGCATACCGTCCATCATCATCGACCCTCAGGGTGACCTCGCCTCGCTTGCGATACTTGGCGATGCGGCAGAGGTCGAATCCAAGGGCACGGACCCGATGAAGATAGTGAACTTCGGCTCCCGTGTCGAGGTGCGAATATTCACGCCCGCATCGTCCAAAGGAATTCCCATCTCCGCAAACCCGCTCCAGCTCCCGCCCGCCGACCTTCCCGAGGAGGAGAAGATACGCTCGCTGGACCTCGTTTCCACGAGCCTTGCGCTGCTCCTGGGCTACGATACCGAGGTAGAAGAAGGAAAAGCGGTCAAGAGCCTTCTGTTCATGGTCTTCGAGGACGCCTTCCGGAAGGGCAAACCGTTCCGGGACTTCGATTCGCTGGCGGGCCACATCACGGACCTTCCCGACGACATTCTTCAGAAAGCGGCCACCGTCGCATCCGAGAAGGACCGGGCCAAGCTCTCGCGCAATCTGCGCTTCATGTCCGTCGGAATGAACCAGCTGCTCTTCACCTTCGGCATTCCCGTGAAGATGGAATATTTCATGAAGCCCGTCACGGAGGGCAAGGTGCCCGTGAACGTGATATATCTCAACACTCTGACCTCTGACGAGCACAAGCAGTTCTTCGTCACGATGGTGGCGCGCGAGATATACAACTGGATGCTTCGGAACCCGTCGGACAAGCCCCAGCTCGTCTTCTCGATAGACGAGGTGGGCCCGTACCTGCCTCCGAACCCATACATGCCGCCGGCCAAGGACATACTGCGGCTGCTTTTCAAACAGGGCCGCAAGTACGGCGTTTCTTGCCTGATGTGCACCCAGAATGTGGCGGACGTCGATTACAAGGCGATGGCACAGGCCGCCACCTGGTCACTCGGACGCATGATGACCATGCAGGACCAGAACAAGGTCAAGCCCATCCTGCAGGCGATGAACACCGCCAACCTGGAATCGATAGTGAGCCAGCTTCCGCAGCTCAAGACCGGACAGTTCATACTGATATCGCCGGATGTCTACCCGTCGGCGGTGCAGATGAAGGTGCGCTGGCTCGTGACCAAGCACATGACCCTCGAAGAAGAGAGATTGAGGGAGGTCATGTCGCCGAATATGCTCGCCTATTTCGAGGCCATCCGCACGGGCAAGCCGCTGGCCCCGCCGGTGAAGCCGGCGGCGCCCGCGCCAGGCCCCGGAGCTACGGGTCCGACGGTGCCAGGCACGGCAGGTCAGGGAGCGCCCACGACCGGCCCGGCGACCGCAGGAGCTTCACAGCCGGCAGGTCCGGAGCCGACAGCTCCATCCGAGCCCATTTCGCACGGCCCGTACGAGTACATCGAGATGCCGCCCGCAGGAACGGAGCCAACGGAGCCTGCCGAGGATTTCACCCCCGTGGGTGGAACGCAGAAGGCCGCCAGCCACGGACAATCGAGGGGAATGCCCCCCATCGGCATCCCCGACAAGCCCAAGATCAGCCCCGCGCTCGCAGCCTATACCGGTCCGATGCTGATTTGCAGGCTGGAATACCCGCAGGCCAAGGCCACCAACATCGCCTCCAAGCTCGTCGTCGCTAAAATGTTCGAGAAGGTTGCCGTGGACAAGGGCGAATTGAAATATCTGCCCCTGTGGCAGCTCAAGCTCACGGTCAACCCGTTCAACTACATGAACTCGTTCGTGAAGATGTTCAGCAAGGGCAAGGACAAGCCGCAGGAGGAGACCATCTACCTGAATGCGATGAACGGCAAGCTGATGGTCGTCAAGGACAAGTGCACTTTTGCGAACGTGGCCACCGAGGACCCCTCGAAGATAAAGGACCTGGACGGCACGGCTTTCTTCGAGGAGAGGGCCATGGACTACACGATGCCCGACCTGGTCCCGCCCCTCGTGGAGTCGAAGTCGGCCATCGGGCTGGCGTTCAAGATGTTCGGGGTCACGCCCAGCGAGGTGAAGCTCGTTCTCCTCCCGGTTTGGACCTTCACGATGCGCATCGAGGGCAAATGGGTCGCCCACGTCAAGTATGTCGACGGCGTGTTCGGCATGGAGATACCGGACAATCCCTACTCCGCACTGTAACCCAGCAGTAATGGCGTGATTGCTCCCGCTGCGCTGCGATTCAGTTGCGGCGGCGCCCCAGAACTATTGCGCACACCCCTACTGCGGCCAGGGCACCGAGGAGCTCGAAGCCCGGAGTGCTCTCATCCTTGACGGGCGCCTTCTTTACAACGAACGAGGATTCGCCGGATGTCGCGCTCTTGCCCGACGATGTGGAGACCTTCACCTTGTACTTTATCACCGTGTCGGCCTTGAAGGGCCCGATGGCGTACGAATAGGTCGACGAGCCGGCCGAGGTCATCCTCTGGGTGGGGTGCGTGGTCGTGCCTTCCGTGTAGGTTATCTCGACATATGATATGCTGGTGCCCGAGACAACGGCCGTTATCGTTATCACGTCCTTGGAGGTCGGGCTCAGGGGCTCGTGGTTCACGGAGACAATCTTGGGGGGCTCTTCGGGAGTGGCAACATCGATGGAGATGTTGCTCTCGGTGCGCTTCGTGCTGTCTCCCCTGGAGGTCGCGCGCACGGTCACGACATACCTTCCCGCGGTCGTTCCGGCCAGGACATTGATGGACACATCGACGGTGCCCGTCGAGCCTCCCGTGAGGTCGAGCGATATGGGCTGGAGCACCGCCCAGCTGCTGGCATCCCCCATCTTGGAGAGGTCCAATGTGTCCCTGGCCGTGCCTGTGTTCGAGACCGTCAGCGAGACGGAGGCCGAGCCGCCGGGCGCCATGCCCCTCGATACCAGCCTGGGCTGGATATCCAAGCCGTAGCTGCCGCTGGTGCTGCCGCTCGATACCTTGACGCTTGCCACCGAGCTGCCCGTCTTCGATGCATCTGCCCTCGAGGTTCCGGTGACGACGATGTCGTACCTGCCCGATGTGGCGTCGTCGGGTACATCGACCGTGAGCGTCACGGATTCCTCGCCGTTGGGCGGCAATGAAACGGCGGTCTTGCTGAGGCTTCCCCACGAGGACTGGCCCCCGCTCATGGCCAGGTCAATTGTGTCCTGGAGCGTGCCCGTGTTGCGGACCTTTATCTGGAACGATGCGCTCCTGCCCGTGGAAACCTCCTGCTCCTGCTTGGCAGGGCTGAGGGTAATGCCATATGTCAGTTCGGCCTGCACCCTGACGGTGATTATGGAATCATCGTATTTCGAGGAGTCCGTGCGGGATGCGCCTCTTACGGTGAGGATGTAGTCGCGCGCTTCCGTGCCGCTGGGGACATAGATGGTCACCTTCACGCTCGTGGCCTCGCCAGGTCCCAATGCCGCATTGGACTTCCCGAGCGTGGTCCAGGCAGACGCCTCGCCCATGGTCGAGAAGTCTATGGTGTCCGAGGCGGAGCCCGTGTTCTTTGCCGAAAGCGTCGTCTCGGTGTTCTTGCCCGCCGTGACGTTCAGGGTGAGCGTCGATGGGGACAGGTCGATGCCGTAGAAATCGCCGCCACTCTGCTGAATGAACTTGGACTGGAGCACGGCGCGCGTTCCGTCGGACTGAAGCACGGCGACGATGGCGAGGTTCGCACGGTTCCATGCCGATGAGAGCGTGAAGTTGATGTTGGGGGTCGTGTAGTTGTCGTTGGCCCTGTAGACGGGGCTCGAAAGGATGGACTTGGCCACATCCTTCCGCGCAACGTACCTGTGGAGGCTGACATTGTTGTTGCCCTTGTAGGTGACCATGTCCTCGACGAGGAAGAAACGGATGGCCAACGCAGAGTTAACGGTCGTCTCCACGAACTTCACGGTCGCGTTGACGGTGGCGTTGGACGGGCCCAGCCTGAAGTTGCCGGACAGGGATGCCGGCGGCGTGGTGTTGAGCTCGTTCTGTATCGCATTGCGACAGGTGTTGTAGGTCTGGGTGTCGTTGTTGACATCCGAGGACGCATCACGGCCATCCACGAATGCCCTGGGGGCGTCGGGTATGCCATAATAATTGAACCTGTCGGTGGAAGCGAAGCAGCCCAGGCCCTCATCGGTCTTGTACCACTGGATGATGGCGAGCTGGTCCCGGTTGTAGACCGTGGCCAGCTTTGCACTGGCGTTCTCGTCGTCAACGCAGTTGGTGTTGTTGACGCACGTGAAGAGCTCGAACAGGACCGTGCGAGCGACAGCCCTAGGCTGGGCCGCGCCCTCGTCCCCCATGGCGGCAGGGACCAGCGCGGAGGCCAGCATCAGCGTGACTGCAATCAGGGCGATTTTCCTCATTTTCACTCCTCTTCCACCTCACTAGCAGAGAGTGAGATTAACTTTATGGTATATAGCAAGACAACTCAATCTATATACCCCGTAACGAATCTATATTGCGATGGTTGGGATTGTCTCAAGGGAGAAATTGGCATCCATCATCGACCACACCCTCCTGGCCCCGGGTGCGGACAGGGCGGCGGTGAAGAAGCTTTGCGACGAGGCCATTTCCTACAAGATAGGTCACATCTGCGTCAACCCGCACAACATCGCGCCCGCCACGGAGCTGCTGCGGGGCAGCGGCGTCGGAATATGCTCCGTCGTGGGCTTTCCGCTCGGGGCCACCCTTCCGGAGCTCAAGGTCGGGGAGGCCAGGAAGGTCGTGGACCTCGG
>Ga0315290_10002718_pt1 | contig 12542 bp, 10 predicted proteins | sample YL17G12_0_MG_FD_203627 | JGI IMG/M metagenome (GOLD analysis project Ga0315290, IMG submission 203627) | Sediment microbial communities from Yellowstone Lake, YNP, Wyoming, USA - YL17G12_0 | ecosystem: Environmental > Aquatic > Freshwater > Lake > Sediment | place: USA: Wyoming | collected...
GATTTTACGACTTTTATAACCAGGGTTTACGACGTGTTTTTGAATTCTGCCTAAAAATGCATTTTTTACAATTAAGAGATTTACGATTAATTCAGTGTCATTTATGGTGTCATATTAGAACAATTACAAAACGTGCTTGTTTTCAGATGGCGGGGTATTGGTGGGATACCGTCAAATTGTTGGTGGGATACCGTCAACTGAATTTACTGCCAATGTAAATCCCGTTAAAAACACAAGGAAAAAAGTGCTTTAAGTATATATTTTATGGTTTGATTTTACGACTTTTATAACCGGGGTGTATGACGTATTTTTGAATTCTGCCTAAAAATGCATTTTTTACAATTAAGAGATTTACGATTAATTCAGTGTCGTTTATGGTGTCATATTAGAACAATTACAAAATGTGCTTGTTTTGTTATTGGTGGGATATGGTGGGATTACCGCCAACTGAACGAATAAAAAAAGGCATTCCTTAATTTCTTTAAAAAAATTGTCAAAATAAGGAATTTCGCCCTTTTTTATAACGTTTTATGGTTTGATTTTGACGAGTAAAAAAAGGGTGTTTTTGGCATTTGGTGAAATTTCTTAAAAAACTACTAAAAAAACGAAAAAAGGCACACCTTAATTTTCCTTAATTTTTTTCAAGGTTTTCTAAAAAAGTGGGTTTTTTAGAATTTTTAAACTGTTTTTATGGAGTCAAACAGGGTGCGTACTCGGTGTAAAAAGTGCATTTTTAAAAAAATCTTGGAAAAGGCAAAAAAAGGGCAAAAAAAAATTAAGGAAAGTTCCTTAATTTTGGGACTTTTCAAAAAAGGGCGAAATCAAATGCTCCTTACCATACTTGTCGAGTCAAGCTAAAAAACGCTGAAAAAGGGGTGTTTTTTGACGTTTTTCGAAAAAATGCTTAATTATGGTCACAATTGTTGGGGTTTTGAAATATCTCAAAAGTGCCAAAATTAAGGAACTTTTTTAATCAATTCATTTTTGTTTATTGTGTATATTATGTATATATTTTTTTTTAAATTTATTAAAAAAAACAATAAAAATAGTATAAAATACACATGACACCATAAAAAGCGGAGTCACTGCGCTCACTGCCTAACACTGCCAAAACCCCGCCAAACAAGGTCACACTGCCAACCCCGCCAATTTAAGGATTCTTTTCCTGAAATTCAAAAAAATAGGAAAATAAGAAAATTAAAAAAATTCAGAGAAAAAACCCTTAAAATGGCGGGGTTGGCAGTGCGACCTTAGTTTGGCAGTAAATGACAGTGAATGACAGAGTTGGCAGTAAATGGTCTTGTTTTTGACAGAAATTCAACAAAATTTAAATATGGACCAAAGTTTTTATTGTTACATGAATTATCATCCAACTAATGATTATCCAATTAACTTGGAAGATGTATTTAAAATGATTGGATTTGCACATAAAAAGAATGCGAAAAGAACAATTAAAAGTAATTTTACTAAAGATGAAGACTATAAAACTTTGCTCGTCCGTAAAGACGAGCAAAAACATACAGATGAAACAAGATGTGGTTCAAAAACCGTTCCCGAAGTTGCGGGAGCGGTTTTTCCTACTAAGACTATAAAATAGTTATTTTCCGTACGGAGAAAAACCTAAAAGTTGGCGGAGCAAAAAAAGATAGACGTGGTGGCATATTTTAATGATAATGTTTATTTTGAAAATAGTGTTCAAAATGAAAAAATATTTTATATTGAAATACAAAACAAATACAAATACAAAAACAAATGGATCAAAATATAGTTTCAGTAGTGGCACAAAACAGTGGATGTGACGATCCATTGTTAAAGAAAATTCAACAAAATTTAAATATGGACCAAAGAGATATTTTTATAAAAAGTTTTTATTGTTATTTGAATGTTAATCAAAAAACAGACTTTGTTATTGAATTAGAAAATGTATGGAAATGGTTAGGATTTAGTAGAAAAGAAGAATGTAAAAGAGTTTTAACAAAATATTTTACTCAAGATGTAAATTATAAAATAGTTTTACGGCAACCTGCGGAAAACCCTAATACTCATATAAATGTAGGTGGAAGACCTAAGGAACATATTTTAATGACTATAAATACATTTAAAAAGTTGTGTCTTAAAAGTAATACTAAAAAAGCGGATGAAATACACGATTATTATATAAAAATGGAAGAAATTATGATGGAATATACAAAAGAACAATTTGTATTACAATTAAAAGAAAAGGAACAACGTGAAATTCAATATAAAAACCAATTGGAGTTAAAAGAGTTAGAGTTGCAACATTACAAGCAAAAGATTTATGAAGAAATAGATAAACATCAGCACGTATATGTGATAAAAACAGATGGAGGTGGATATAAAGTTGGAAAGACAAAAGATGATATTACAAAACGTATAAAGGGATTGCAGACAGGAAATGTCAATAACATTGAAATAATTTTTGATTTTCACACGAGTAATGCTGATTTATTAGAAAAAATGGCACATTATGTATTGGATAGGTATAGGTGTAATTCTAATCGTGAATTTTTTGATTGTGATATAGGATATATAAAAAATACTATTAGTATTTTAGGAAAGACATTAGATACATTAAGATCGAGTTTCCAGCATATTACTATTGATGATTTATTAAATAGACTAAATTATAAAATGAATGTGCAGCCATTAACTTTTAGTACACGTGGTGAAGTGATGATACAACCACCTGATTACAATGATGATTTTTATAAATTTTTAGAAAAACACATTGTGTATAAAAAAGATAGCATGTTATCTTTAAAACATGTATGTGAAAGTTTTTTAAATGTTACAAATCCACATTCAAGAATTTCAGCATTATACAAAATTCAAATTGAGAATTATATAAAGTTGAAATACAATAGTATTGTAGATTCGTATTATAAAGATTCCACTTTACATGGTGAACGATATAAAGGGTGGTTGCATTTGAAATTTGAAGAAATAATATAGATAATGTTTATTTTGAAAATAGTGTTCAAAATGAAAAAATATTTTATATTGAAATACAAAACAAAACAAAAACAAAAATGAAAAGATATATTAAATCGCCTATGGATAAACGTAATTATCCTAGCAACCGTCACCACGATTATTGGTATCCTGGATATTATTGGTATCCTGGATATGATTGGTATCACGATCACGATCACGATCACGATCACGATTGGGATCACGATTGGCATCACGATCACGATTGGTATCACGACGACGATTGGTATCACGACGACGGTGGTGGACATAACGGTGGTGGTGGTTATAACGGTGGTGGTGGTGGTTATAACGGTGGTGGATATAACGGTGGTGGTGGTGGACATAACGGTGGTGGTGGTTATAACGGTGGTGGTGGACATAACGGTAACGGTGGTGGACATAACGGTGGTGGACATAACGGTGGTGGTGGTGGATATAACGGTGGTGGACATAACGGTGGTTATAACGGTGGTGGTGGTTATAACGGTGGTGGACATAACGGTGGTTATAACGGTGGTGGTGGTAATAAAGCTAGAAATGCAAGTGGTACGCGTGGTATTCGGGTGCGACAAAATATACCAATAAGACGTACGTGATGTTGATGTATTGGTTATAGTGTTTTGGGTTTGATGTATTGGTTATAGTGTTTTGGGATGATTTTGTGGCATACTGAGCAAATGGTATATGCTTGAGAATTGCCACCGCGGAATTTAATATTACCAGTATTTTTTATTTTAGATTTGGTGCGTTTTGCTTTTGCGATGTTTTTTTTAGAGATTGATTTGTATGTTTGTGGTGTACGTTTATTAATTTTTCTGGATGGTCGGCACAGGGGGTGATTTGAATTTTTTATTAGCCAATTGTTTTACATAATTGTATAATTTTTGATCTTTAGGGGTTGGGTTAGATATACTTTTGCCGCCAGATGTAATAATATATTTATCCATATATTACAACATTAAAAAATAAAAATAAAATTAATCGATATTTTCATTAATTTGAAAACCGATCCAACCTTTGTATCGTTTACCGTGAAGTGTAGAGTCACGATATTTATCATTTACGGTTTTAAATTTAGATTTGATATATTTTTCGATTTCGAGTTTATGTTTATTGGCTTCTCTAGAGTGGATTTTAGTTTTACCGGTGTATAATTGAACGATGTCTCTTAATTGTAAGAGTTCGTTTTCTTTATAGATGATATTTTCTTCTAACCAATTATGGAATTCGTTATTTTCTTGTCTATATTCGTTTGTTTTAACTTGTACTTCGATGGGTTCTTTAACGTCTTTAAAATAGTAATCAAGCAAGATTTTCATAAAGGTTTGTCTCCAAGTGGAGTCTTCGCGCATTCTTGAAGGGAGTGTGCGGTCTATTTTATATTCACCAGGTTCTTTTGGGTCATCAACGAATCTGGAAGGGAAATCGATAACTCGGATGCGTCTCCACAAAGCAGTATCTTCACCTTTGATTTCGGGTAATTCATTACATGCTAAAAATAATTTTGCTTCCATAACAAAGGACATTGCTTCTTGATATAAACCGCGGGCAACGATTTCTTCACTACCAGTTAATTCTTTAAGTAAACCAATGTTTATTTTTTCGCCATCTTCGGGTTCACTTAAAAATGCAAAACGTTTATGCATTAATTTAATTTTTTCGGTGTTTGCTTCGTTAGCGTTATTACGTTTTCGTGTGAGAAGTGTGACTTCGACTTTTTCGCCGAAATCGCCCATTGCCAACTTCATTAAATTAAGCAATTGACTTTTGCCATTAGCGCCAGTATCGCCGATAAACATTAAAAAGTATGTGTTAGGGATATCGCCATTTAGACATTCGCTCATTTTTTTTAAAACGTAATCTCGGACGCCTTTATGGGGGATGACTTGTTCTAAAAAAGTCAAGACTTCTGGGTTTTCAGTGGTTTGATAATCGTAATTTACAGTTAAATTTACATAATCTTCTTTTTTAGTTTTTCTGAATTTGTTTTCAAGTAAATCAAAAACGCCATTAGAAAATGGGATTAAATGTTTTTTGCTATTTAAATTTGAAACGAATCCTTGATCATTATTGTAAATTTTTGCTCCTTTAATGATATCGTCTTGGTATCCTGGTTTATGGAATTTATTAATCAAGCTTTTGATATTTTTACTAAGTGTTATTGTTGTTTCGTCTATATTTTTATTGTCATAATGTGTTTTAATTTTATCAAACATTTTGGATAAATCGATGATGCATTTTTTCATTTCAATGTTATCGTTATCGCATCTCCAGATAGATCCAGTGAAATAATACCAATTGTTTCTAGAATATACAAAATCTTTATTGATAGTAAATAATAATTTAGAAATCATTGTGATTTTGTGTCCATCAAGAACTTGATTGACTATATTAGTGACTTCTTTGTTTTTAAAGATTGAATTATCGAGTTTGATATCGCAGCTAAAATCTAATTCGGAATTATTATAGATATTTATGATGTTATTAATAGTGCCGTGATTGACTAGTTGGTTATAATTCATCCAAAAACTATTTAACTGTTTATAACGGCCATCCAATGGGATAATTTGATTTTTAGGAAACATTGCTTGGCATACTTTGCATTTTAAACAATAACCATTGTCGGATATTTGATGTTCGACATTACATTCTGGACATTTTCCTTTTAAAATACCAACTAAACTTTTATCGGCTACATTTCCTCTAAAGATCATTTCTTTTCTATCAAATTGAACTTCTTTGACGTCTTTATCGAAATTTTCATTGATAAAGTTTTTACATTCTATAATTGTGTGATCAATTAAATCAAGTTCTTGTTGGTTTATTTTTAAACACTTTTTGATTATTTCATTGATTTCCTTGGGGTAATTTTCCAATTTAATTTCATTATATTTATCTTCATTACATTCTGTATTATGGCACTTTTGTTTTGAAGAAAAAGTGTCAATTACGACATATTGATTATTTCCTCGATGTTCTTTATCTAAAAATGGGCAATATCTTTCGATTAATGAAATTATAATACAATTGTGTTGTTTGTCGATAAAAACATCTCTGATTTTGTTTGGCAAGTGATGAAATTCTTTTTGAATAAATTTTCTTATAATGTGTTTATCAGATTCATTTAATTCTTCTGGTACATTTACTACTAATTTAACAAATGTTTTTTTATAATCGTATATTTTATAATTTTCTGGTGTATAACATACAAATGCCTCGATATCATTAAATGTGTCACTTAGGTTACAGCGTACTAATGGTCTTTTTTCACCATTTTTGCTACTATACAGTGTTCTAAATAATCCTTCTCTATATACACTTGGGTCAACTAAATGTCTATTTTCAGAATCCTTATAAGTATCTAATCCAAATGATTTGTATAAATCTTTTAATACATTTACGTTTTCAAAAAGAATCTCGTTGTTATCATCGTCTGTAATACGCAAGATGATATGATATGATCTTTTTTTCTCAGAGTGTGATTCTAAAATAATTTTTTTCATAGATGCATTAGGATATTTTTCTTTTATTAATTCATCAACCTTTTGTATACATGTATTCACTAACGGCATTTCAACTGATTGAACTTGATTTTGTTCAAGTGGTTCAAGTTGGTCAACTGATTGAACAAAATCAAGTTCAAGTGGTTCAAGTGGTTCAAGTGGTTCAAGTGGTTCAAGTGGTTCAATATGAATTTCGATATCGTAAAAAAAACAAACTGGATTGTTTGCTTTGATACATTCGTAAAAATCTTTTTTAGTATTATCGTTAATTAAATTGATAAATGATTGATAATCGGGGAGTGTAAAATATTTTGTTATACTTCGGTTGCATAAAATTTTTTCAGTTTTGGATTTTGTTATATTGTTTACTGCTAATACTTTGTTATCGTAATATTTTATAGTAACCATTGTTACTGTAAAATATTTTATGTTTTTAAATAAATCTTAATCGTAATTTAGTAATCGTAATCTTCTTCGTAATCTTTTTCGTAAATATTATCAAGCATTAATCTAGTATTCCATTCAATCCAATCAAGTGCGATATCTAAAGAGTTTTGGCGAATATATATGATGTCGATTCCTTCATCGTCATTTTCAACGCAATTATCACATAATTGGCCTTCACCATACCAAATACAATTACGACAAACATTAAATCTATCAACACATACAAAGCATATTCCGGTGTCTGCGTAAAAGCAATCCTCGCAAGTGTTATTGCACATTATTATAATTTTTATGCTTTTTGTTTAATTTTCATTTTTTTATTGTATTATTATTTTCTTATTGTATCATAATTTTCTACAAAGTAATTAATTGTGTAAGCAAGACCAGTATCGATTGGGGTAAAAGTGAAATCGCTAATGTATTTATAAAGTTCATCGTTATTAGTTGTTTTTTTTAATTGACCATTAGAAAAGGATGTATGATAAACTGTTTCGCCACTAAAGTGTATAGTATTTACAATTTTTTCGACTAGTTTTTTGATACTTAATTCATCAGATTCGGGTGGGCTAACTATGCAAGAAATACATTTTTCATCAAATTCAGTGTTTGTAAATTTTAAAATGATTTTTGCAAAATCGTCGGAATATAAAAATTGTCGTATTGCTTTACCTGTGCCATATACTTTTAGAGGTGTGTTTGTTTGTTTTGAGATATATGCTTTATGTACGAGTCCTGGGATAACATGTGATGAAACTAGGTTATAATTATCAAATTCGCCATATAAATTAGTTGGAGTTAAATTAACAATTTTAATATTGGTGTCGTTAGTTAATAAACTTGATGCCAAATGTAAGACACGTTTAGAGTAAGCATATCCGATATTTGAAGAATGTGGTAATCCATTATGTAATTGGTCACTAGTGAGTGGATAATTGATGTTTTTATCTGGGAAAATGCATGTTGAAAGTACATTAATTAATTTTTTTACATTGTATTTTTTACAGGCATCTACTACATTAATGTTGATTTTTACATTATCTGATAGATATGTGTAATTTTTGCTCATATTATCATAAACTCCACCTACACAGCTAGCTAAATGGATAACGATATCAGGTTGATGTTTTTCAAAAATGATATCGACTTGACTTTGAGATCTTAAATCACAATCATTTCTTGATAAAAATATAAAATCATCCAACGTTGGGTTTAAATTTACAATTTTTTGAATAGATTTACCGACCATACCAAAACCACCAGTTATTAAAATTTTCATTTATATTGAAATGAAAATTTATTTTTAAATAGAAACACGTTATTTAATTTAATTTAATTTAATTTGATTTAATTTAATTTAATTTAATTTGATTTATATTTAATTTGATTTAATTTAATTTATATTTAATTTGTATTTGATTTGTATTTAATTTGTATTTAATTTGTATTTGGTTTGTATTTAATTTGTATTTAATTTGTATTTGATTTAATTTATCTCATTAATAATCTATCTACAATGATTGCTTGTTGTTCTCTTTCATTTTCACTTGTTTCATCATCAGCTTCGTTGTCACTTACCGTATTGTCATCTTCATTGTCAGCTTCATTGTCATCTTCATTGTCAGCTTCATTGTCATCTTCATTGTCATCTTCATTGTCAGTTGGTTGGTTAAATTGAGAAACGTTGTTGGTGTTGTTGTTGTTGTTGTTGTTGTTGTTGTTGTTGTTGTTGTTGTTGGTGTTGTTGTTGTTGTTGTAAAAAATATATCCTCTAGTGTAAAAGGAGTAAACAGGTATAACTAACGAAGATGATAATAAGCCTGCAACTAATTGTCCCAATGTTTGAAATAGTTGTTTAGTGAAAATTTGGTTATAATCCAAGTTGCATTCGTTTGACATTGTTGTGGGTTTTTAATATGAAAACATTTCTTATTTTTAAACCAAACTTGTTTTTCTTTATATATAAAGAAAAATTTTAATTTAAAAATGTGGAATAATTATAATTAAATGTTGGTTGGGTTTACAAAGATATATTGTAACGAGATAAATTTGCATGGAAATATAAAGCCAGAGGATGTTAGAGTGATGTATGGGGAGGGTAGAAAGATATGTATAGTTGATATTAATGATATACCAGAGCATTATTATGATAGAGCATTTTTGGTTACGTATGGATTGCCGAAGACAGTATATGAAGATGTGCTTGTTAGATTTGTGTGTTATTTTATTGATACGGTGGTGTATCCATATGCGATAAATATGACAAGGGAAGATATGATGTTAGAAAGGGTGAAATCGATATTGGATAGGAATTATTTTTTGTCAAGGGATATTAGAAACGAGTCATCATTGATTGTTAGATTAGAATATATAAATGGTAGTTATTATATGAATTACTATATAAATAACAATGTGATAAAATATACAAGAGAGAATAAGAGGCATCATAAGCAGCAATTGTTGGTGAATCTATTAATAAAACAAAGGGGTGTTGATATGATAAAAGAGAATGAGTTACGTTTAAGGGATATAATAGAAGGTGGATATAAAGAAAAGTATGATATAGTTGATTACGACAGTGATATTTTAAGAGGTGATATTGAATTGTATAATTATCAAAAGGAAGATGTTGAATGGATGATTGAAATTGAAAAGATGGTTGACGATAAAAAAAATAAGATAAGTTATGATTATTCACCGATTTACCCAGTGTTAGATGGAGAGTTTTATATATACAATGAGAATATTATACCATCGTGTGTTATAGCTGAGGTGGTAAATAATAGGGTGTTTTCATTCAAGGGTGGGAATATAATTTCGGAAGTTGGTGTTGGAAAGACGTTAGTGGCATTATATGCTATTATAAAAAATGGTTATAAAAACAGAGGGTTGTATGATTATTTTGTGGAATTTACGAACGATTGTAATTATTTTTACAAACGTGGAAAGATGATGGGGTGTGGGTGTAAAAAGGGTAAATTGGATGGGTCATTATATTGTAAAGAGCATAGTAAGACGATTTTTATTGATAAAAGGAGTTGTATATATAAAAACTTGTCAAGTTTTAACACGGATGATTTTATTACTGTTATAAATGGTAGAAAGTATATAAATACGAATAGTACATTGATATGTTGTCCGAATCAATTATGTGATCAATGGGTGCAAGAGTATTATAGTAAATTTAAGAGTAATCATAGGGTGTTGTTGATTGTTACAAAGGACCAGTATAAAAACATTACATTGGGTGATATTTTATTTTCGGATATAATAATAGTGTCATATAATTTTTTGAATAACAAGAGTTATAATGAGCAGATAGTGAAAAAGAGGGGTTTGTTGAATTCCTTTTTGGATAATAAATTTAAGTCAGAGAATACAGATGTGTCAAAAATGGAGTTGTTGAATTCTAAAATATTTAATACATTTGATTTGTTTTATTGGGATCGTGTTATACTTGACGAAGCACATGAGATAGAATCGATGAAAGTGGGTGGTTTAAGGAGTATACTGTATAGTTTTGAATCTAGATATAAATGGAATATAACAGGTACGCCGTTTCCAAACAAGTTGTATAGTTTTATAAATTTAATGACGTATAATACGGATTATGTAGATAGTGGGAGGTATGATTGGTTGAATAAGACTACAAATATGATAAATATAGGGTTAAGTGGTGATGTAATTGAAAAGTGTAAGAAATTATTTAGGAGAAATACAAAACTTTCTATAAAGGATGAGTATAGTGGTAATATTGTAAAGGAGTATATAAAACAATTGGAGTTTACGTCACAGGAGCGAGCAATATACGATAGTTATTTACATGGGTCTAGAACAAAATATTCTGATTTTTTGATTAAATTGTGTTGTCATGCAGAATTAAACAATGATACAAAAGAGATGATTAAGAATTGTAAAACGTTAAATGAGATACATGTATGTATGTTGGATTATAACAATAATTTAATGCAAGAAACAGAGGTGACTATGAATCGTATTAATCAAAATAAGAATGAATTAGATAGAAAGATGGATATTATAATGGCTCAAAATGATACAAGTGAGTGTGATAATGATGAGATATTAGAGATAAAGGGTAATTTGCAAAACTTGAAGAAAGGGTATACGTTAGCAAAACAAAAATATGATAATTTAAGTAGAACGTATAATTATTTGCAGAATTCGTTAACTACATTAGAAAAAGGGGATGAAATAACGTGTCCTATTTGTTTAGATGAAATTGAAAGTGATAATATTGCTATAACAAAGTGCGGTCACAAATTTTGTTGGGGGTGTATTTACAAGACATATTGTGCAAGTAGTTCGGTGCAAAGTACTTTAGTAAAATGTCCTAGTTGTAATACGGTAATGTCGAATAAAGATATATATTTGTTAAAGGAGAACATCAATGAAAACGAGGGGGTTATGTCAGAATTGAGTAATATTATACATGATGTAAAGTCTACAAAGATAGGGAATATAATACATTTTTTAAAGACAACTATAAAAAGTTCTGATAAAGTGATATTGTTTTCACAATGGGATGAACTGTTGCATAAAGTGGGAGATACTTTATTAAAGTACAAGATAAATTTGGTATATTGTAATGGTACAGTATACAATAGAAAAAGGGCGATATCATCTTTTTGTGAAAATGATCAAATAAATTTGATATTGTTGTCATCAAGAAATGCTGCTAGTGGTATAAATTTAACGATTGCAAACAAGATTATATTTTTAGAGCCGATATATGGTAGTAAAGATTATAGAATAGATGTGGAATCACAGGGTATTGGTAGAGCAGATAGGTTGGGTCAAAAAAACCCAATAGATATATATAGGTTTATAATAAAAGATACGATTGAACAAGATATTTTAAACAATTTTGTGGATGATACGAAATTAAAACAGTTAAGTCTAAATTAGCGGACAATTACATAAATTTTTTATATAATATATATTAATATGTTTAATATAAATACAAGTGAAGCAAGTGAAGCAAGTGAAGCAAGTGAAGCAAGTGTAATTACTAGAAATGTCGAGACGATGTTTCTATTAAATATGATTATGTGTTATAATATAATAAGTATACATTCATCGATGGTTGATAATAATAGTAATATGAAAATAAAGGGTTTAGATATGTTGAAATTGGAAAAGTATTATAAATGCAAGGGTGAGTGTATAGAATGTAGTATATGTATTGAAAAGGTAAAATGTTCGGAATACGTGAGGGGTTTACAGTGTGGGCATAAATATCATAAAAAATGTATAGATAAATGGTTTCGTGTTTCGATTAATGTAAACGAAGAAATTCAGTGTCCTTTATGTAGAAAAAGAATAGAATGGTATTAACGTGATTTTTAGATTAGTTGGTGGTGGTATTCGTCGAAAATTTCATTAATACAAAGATAAGATTGTGATACTGTTGAAATAAATTCTTGTTGATTGTTGATTGTAGTGTTTAAAAAATGTTTAAAATCGTTGATTAAAGGTTGTATTTCGGAATCGTTATATGATAAAATGTCATCTTTGACATATTTGTCAAGTATTTTATAACCCATCATTAGGCCCAAGTAAAACATGTAACTATGTTCGATT
>Ga0315290_10002719_pt1 | contig 12531 bp, 10 predicted proteins | sample YL17G12_0_MG_FD_203627 | JGI IMG/M metagenome (GOLD analysis project Ga0315290, IMG submission 203627) | Sediment microbial communities from Yellowstone Lake, YNP, Wyoming, USA - YL17G12_0 | ecosystem: Environmental > Aquatic > Freshwater > Lake > Sediment | place: USA: Wyoming | collected...
CTTTGCACAAGTCGCGGCTGCGGTCCCGGAATCACGTCTCGAGATCGTCGGCGAAAACCGGACGCATCCGCCTCAGGATCTCGTCGCACTCTGTCGCTCGCTGAATGTGACGGATCGCGTCGTCATCCGCGACTACGTCAGAGACGACGAGCTGGTGGGACTATACCGTTCGGCCCGTGTGTTCGCGTTCCTCTCCGAGTACGAGGGATTCGGGCTGACGCCTCTCGAAGCGCTCAGCAGCGGGATTCCTGCCGTCGTGCTCGATACCCCCGTCGCGCGCGAGACGTGCGGACCCGCCGCCTGCTACGTTGGATTGGGCGACACGCAAGGCGTGGCGACACACCTGCGGAGGCTCTTGACCGACGAACGCGCGCACCAGGAGGCGCTTGCACCCGCTGCCGCCGTGCTGGCGCGGTACAGTTGGCCCGCTGCCGCTCATGCCACGCTCGAAGCGCTCGAGGGAGCGGCGCGCTAATCCCCATGGCAGACCTCTCCATCATCATCGTGTCGTTCAACACCCGGCCGGAGCTCGAGGCGTGCCTCGGATCGCTTGTCGAGCATCGGGCGCGGGTATCCCACGAGATTGTCGTGGTGGACAACGCGTCCAGCGACGGCACAACGACGGCGCTTCGCGAGCGCTGGCCGGCCGTCCGCCTGATCGAGCCGGGCCGAAACATCGGGTTCGCGGCCGCCAACAACCTCGGGATCCGGGCCTCGACCAGCGAGTTCGTGCTGCTGCTCAACAGCGACACGCGCGTCGGCGCCGGCTCGATCGACACGCTGGTCGACCAACTGCGGCGCTCGCCCGATGTGGCCGCCGCCGGGCCGCGGATTGTGGACGCGAGCGGCAGGGCCGAACTCTCGTTTGGCCGGCAGATTGCGCCGCTGTCCGAGGCTCGCCAGAAGCTGCTGACCCGGCTGCACGAGCGGGGCGTCAGCCTGGCAAACCGCCGCGTCGAGCGGCTGACGCGAACCAGGTGCTTCCCCGATTGGGTGAGCGGGGCGTGTCTCCTGGTCCGCCGGCGTGACGCCGTCGCGGCGGGCCTGCTGGACGAGCGCTACTTCCTCTACGCTGAGGACGTCGATTTTTGCGCCGCCTTGCGCGCGCTCGGCAGGCGAGTGGCTTTTGTGCCCGAAGCGGAAATCGTTCACCTCCGGGGCCGCGCGCGGGCGTCCAGACCGATCGCGTCAGAACAGGCGTATCGCAAAGCGCATCTGGCGTTCTACGCGAAGCACCATCCCCGGTGGCTTCCGTGGCTCACGCTCTACCTGCGTTTCCGCGGTAAGCTTCCGCGCGAGGAGTCATAGTGGGGTCTGACCCCAGGCGTGAAGAAGGGGTCTGACCCCATTGTGGTATCGTGACAAACCGGAACGAGGCCTGATACGTGCGCATTGCCATAGACGCCCGGAAGTTGCACGACTTCGGGATTGGCACGTACATTCGCAATCTGCTGAAGCACCTCGCGTCGTTTGACCACGACTCCGAGTACGTCATCGTGTGCCGCCCTGCAGACGTCGAGCACGTCAGGCAGATAGCGCCGAACTTCACGCCGGTCGCTGAGAAGGCCAAGCCGTATTCCATACGGGAGCAGATCGCCCTGCCGGTGCGGCTCCTGTCGGCACGCGCCCACCTGTTTCATGCCCCGCACTACGTGCTGCCCCCGCTGGTGCCGTGCCGGTCGATCGTGACGATCCACGACTGCATCCACTTGATGTTCCCGCAGTACTTGCCCAACCGCCTCGCCTATGTCTATGCGCGAGCCAGCCTGGCGGCGGCGGCGACGCGGGCCGCCCGGATCCTGACGGTTTCCGAGACGTCGAAATCGGACATCCTCCGGTATTGCAACGTGCCTGCTGACCGGATCATCGTCATCCCCAACGCGATCGATGATCGGCTCGCGACACCGCCCCTGGAGGAAGACATCCAGCGGGTCCGGGAGCGATACCAACTGGACGGCCCCTTCGCGCTTTATGTGGGCAACATCAAGCCGCACAAGAACCTGGAACGGCTGATCGAGGCGTTTCATCTGGTGCGACGGGAAGGATTCGAGGGGCTGAAACTGCTCATCATCGGGGATCAGATCTCCAAGTTCCCCAGGCTCCGGCGCGCGGTCGACCGCTACAAACTGCACAAGCACGTCCGCTTTCTCGGGTTTGTGGGCGACGACACCCTGGCGGCGTTATACAGGCTGGCGACCGTGTTCGTGTTCCCGTCGCTCTATGAGGGCTTCGGGTTGCCTCCTCTTGAGGCGATGGCGAGCGGGACGCCCGTGGTCACCTCGAACGTGTCGTCGCTGCCCGAAGTGGTTGGCGACGCCGCGGTCCTGATCGATCCCTATAGTGCCAGGTCGATCGCCGACGGCATCCAGCGGGTGCTTGTTGATCCAGACTTGAGAGCGACCCTCAGAATTCGTGGGCTCGAGCGGGCCCGGGCATTCTCGTGGGAGGCGTCGGTCCGGCGAACCCTGGACGTCTACAGGGAAGTGGCGGGATGAGCCCCGAGCCGCCATGAGAATCGCGCTGGTTCACGACTGGCTCACCGGCATGCGGGGTGGGGAGAAGGTCCTGGAGGTGCTCTGCGACCTGTACCCTGCGGCCGACGTCTTCACCCTGGTGCACGTGCCCGGCTCGGTGTCGCCCCGCATTGAACGGCACAGCATTCGGGCGTCCTTCATTCAGCGACTTCCGCACAGCCGGACGGCATACCGCCGGTATTTGCCCCTCTTCCCTTTCGCGGTCGAGCAATTCAACCTGGACCAGTACGATCTGGTCATCAGTTCCAGCCACTGCGCCGCGAAGTCGGTGGTCGTGCCAGGACGGGCGCGTCATCTCTGCTACTGCCATTCACCCATGCGCTACGCCTGGGATCAGTTCGATGCCTACTTCGGCCCGGCGCGCGCAGGCTGGATACGGAGTCGTTGGATCTACCGACCGGTGCTGGCGCGTCTCGCCAGGTGGGATGCCGCCACGGCGCCGCGTGTCCACCGCTTTGTTGCCAACTCCCGACACGTCGCATCCCGGATTCTGCGGTACTACGGCCGCAACGCCTCCATCGTGTGTCCACCGGTCGACACGGAATTCTACTGCCCCGCGTCAGTGTCGCCCGGAGACCATTTCCTGATTGTCTCTGCCCTTGTGCCCTATAAGCGAATTGATCTCGCCATCGCGTCGTGCCAGCGCGCGGGCGTGTCACTGCGCATCGTGGGCGATGGCCCGGATCGCGGTCGCCTCGAACGACAGGCCGGAACCACGGTCACTTTTCTCGGACCAGTGGGAGACGAACAGATTAGAGACGAGTACCGACGGGCGCGGGCGGTGATTCTTGCCGGGGAGGAGGATTTCGGCATCGTCCCAGTCGAAGCGCAAGCGTGCGGCTGCCCGGTTGTGGCGCTTGGCCGAGGCGGGGCACTCGAAACCGTCATCGACGGCGAGACCGGCGTGTTGTTTCGCGAGCCAACCGCAGACTCACTCGTCGATGCCCTGAACCGCGTCACCACCATGCGTGTGGTGCCGTCGCGCATGCGTGAGCACGCGTCGCAGTTCTCCAGGGAGCGCCACGCCGAGCGGATACGAGAACTGGTCACCCAGACCCTGGCATACCCGCCGGGGACGCGGTGGTGATCCATGCGGAGGAACCTCAATTCGCTGGTCCAGGCGGTGGCAAGGCGGATCTCCACCTCCCGAAATTGACCCGCGTTGGCGGTTCCGACCGTCGGGACGGCGTCTCACCCACCGGGCCACAGCGGGCGCGCGCGGCGGACGCAGCGCGGCGGGAGGCGCGCACATCCAGCACTACCGTGCGACAGGCCCCGGTCGACGGAAGAACACCCTGTATGCGCGAGGCGGATCGCTCGGCTCGAGTTCCGTGAACCCGAGACGCCGCACAAGACCCTCGTAGCCATGGCCGGCAAGCGTCTGCTGTCTGAAGCCCACGTATTCGGCACCGCTGTCCGCGAGGTAGCGCTCCAGTGCGGAAGCGTTACTCAACGACTCGGCGCTGATGTCGAGCACGGTCTCTACTCCGCGGAGGTAGAGGCGTCCTCCGGCCTGCCAACTCTGCTCGAGCGCCACCACGCGGGCGGGCACAGCATTCGCGATGAGCCGCGCGCCATAGACCGCGGCGTCGGACCTGCGAAAACGGATTCCGTCAATCTCGAGCACCACTGCCAGAACGAGCGCCGCCGCGACAACCAACCTCCATGTGGCAGGGCTCTTCAGCCATCTGGGCCTCCAGCCTTCCGTAAAGAGCAACCAACAACCCAGCCCCGCCAGAATCGCCGCAAACGGCATGGCAGCAACCAGATACCGAGCTTCCTTGTGGGGAAGACAACTCAGGAGCAGCACAGGAACGACAAACCAGGCAGTCACGTGGATTGGAGCGCGCCGCGCGCCATAGGCAATAAACGCCAGCAGCACCCAGTTGATCCACGCTGTTGCTGATGAGAAATAGTAGTGGAACGGCTGAACACCTCGGGACGACTGCTGTCGGATCAACGTAAAGTCGATGATATTGAAGAGCGACGCGAATGGCCTTCCCCAGTACAGGTAGTCCGCCGCACCAACGAATGCCAGGAAGAACCCCGTGGCGAGCAGACCGAACATCGCGGCCCGCATCGGCTGGCGTTGAACAGCAAGAGCCACAACGGCCGGCGCCACGAAGATCAGCTCGCTGAAGCGAAGCGCGGCGGCAAGTCCCATGAGCAGCGATGCGAACGCAAGACGTCTCAGCGTGGCATCGAACAAGAACAGGCTGCTCCCAAGCAGAAGGGTGGCGGCGACAGGCCCGGGAAGTTCACTGCTGCCGAATGTCGAGAACACCTTGCTGACCGCCAGAACGGTTGCGGCAACCAGAGCGATTGGCTGGCTCTGGAAGTATCGAACCGCGAGACGGTAAGTCAGAAAGATGCTCGCGGCGGAGAACCCCACGACGACGAGTCTGCCCACCAGGATGAGTGATTCCGGAGTGTCGACGCCGAGACGGACGGCGGCAGCCTGAACTGGATAGATGATGCCGAGCGGGTAGACCGCACTGCGGAGGTCCGAGGCCTTCCAGTCCAGACCAAACAGGCGCGAAAACGTCATCTCGTGGATCTCGACATCGTCGCCGCAGCAGAATCCGTAGTACCAATACGCGTTGAGGATCTTGCCGATCGTGCTCGCGACGATGATGCCCGCGAGGATGCGCGCGATGGTCCGCCGGTCCCATTGGCCGACTGCCGAGGACGCCAGGGAGCACAGGTTCTCGAGACGCGTCTTCAGGCGCGCCAAATCGACAACCCCGAGAAACGAGGGGAATCGCTCCACGGCACCGGCCCGCAGCAGACCCAGAACCGCCAGGGCGTAGAGGAGATTGCCTGCCGTGTAGGCGCGGAGCAGTCCGAACCGCGTCGACCACTCCCAGCCACCGGTAAGGAGCACGGCGAAGGCGACCAGCGATCCGGCCGCAAGCAGCACGTCAAGCAGCCCGACCGCAGATCTGAATGCAATCTGGAGCGCGCGTTTCGAAGCGGTCGGCTGTTGCGGAACGGTCACAATTCGATGCCTTCTCACCCCGGCAAACAACAGTCAATACTGGGAGAATCTGGCGCGCCCGTCCGGCGGGGCACCCCCCTCGCCAGCGATTGTATGGCAGCCAGCGCGGCCAGTCAGGTTTTCTGTGTCAGCAGAACTGGCAATCGACGCCGATTGACAATATGCCGGCGAATCTCGACAGTCTCTGAGTGGGTGGCGGTGCACGTCGCGCAATACTATAATCGTCGGGCGTTGGTGGTGGACCGACCGCTCTTCATTGAGTGACACGGGGAAGGCGGCCGGAAAGATCGCGCGGGATGTGGGAGTGCGGTCGGCGCTCGTCATGTTCGCAAGGGCCGATGCGGAGTGCCGGGCGTGCGTCGGGTCGAGCAGGAAGGCCGCAAGGCCGTCGTGAGGACATGGTCAAACGGTACAAGCGAACACTCGCCGCCTTCTACGTGACGACCGACGCCATGCTGGGGGTGGTTGCGTTTGCCGCAGCTTATCTGGTTCGGTTCGACAGCCGGTTGTTCCAGGTCACCAAGGGCTATCCTCCCTTCTGGCAGTATGCGGCCGTCCTGCCGATTGTGGGATTGCTGGTGCCGGTCGCGTTCTACTTTCAGGGACTGTATAGCGTTCGGCGCAACCGATCCCGGGTGGACGACTTCTTCGCGGTCTTCGTCGGCAGTACCGTAGCGGTCGTGCTCGGCGTGCTCACGACATTGTACGTCGGGGCGTACTACACGCCGGTCGAGTTGAAGGAACGCGGCACACTCGAGGTGTCCCAGTTGGTCTGGGGCCTGTTTCTGCTGTTCAACATCGCGCTGACCTTCGCATCGCGCGAGGCCGTCAGACAGACACTCGAACGCCGCTGGCGGGCGGGCATCGGCCTCAAACGCGTCCTGATCGCGGGAGCGGGCGCTCTCGGCAAACTGGTCGCCGACAAGATCATCCAGCACCAGGAACTCGGCTACCAGATCGTGGGGTTTCTCGACGACCGGGCTGAGCACGATCACCTGGGCTACCGCGGCCTGCCGCTGCTCGGCACGATCGCCGAGGCGTCTGACATCTGCGCCCGCGAACGCGTGGATCACATCTACGTCGCGCTCCCGCTCGAGGAGCACCGCCTGATGATGGAAGTCATCGAAGCGGCCGCCAAGGATCTGATTGACGTCAAGATCGTGCCCGACCTGTTGCAGTTCATCGCCCTCCGGGCGCGGATCGAAGACCTCGATGGCGTGCCCATCATCAATCTCAACGAGGTTCCGCTGCAGGGGCTGAACGCGCTGGTGAAGCGCGCGCTCGATCTGATCGTGGCCGTCGTCTCCCTGGTCATCATGGCGATCCCGCTGGCCCTCGTCGCGGCCATCATCCGGCTCACCTCGCCAGGCCCCGTGCTGTACCGCCAGGAACGGATGAGTCTCGACGGGTCGCCGTTCACGGTCTACAAGTTCCGCTCGATGGCCCCTGGAGCCGAGGAAGACACCGGGCCAGTCTGGGCGCGCGACGAAGACCCCCGCTGCACGCCGGTCGGACGGATCCTGCGCCGCTTCGATATCGATGAACTGCCTCAGCTCTTCAACGTGCTCCGTGGCGAGATGTCGCTGGTCGGTCCGCGCCCTGAGCGTCCGTATTTCGTCGAGCAATTCAAGCATCGGTATCCGCAGTACATGCTGCGCCACAAGGTCAAGTCGGGCATCACCGGGTGGGCGCAGGTCAACGGGTGGCGGGGCAACACCTCGCTCGAGAAGCGCATCGAATTCGATCTGTATTACATCGAGAACTGGTCGCTCAGTCTCGACGTGAAGATCCTGTGGCTCACCCTCGTCCGGGGGCTGGGGCTGTTTCACGGAACCACTGCAGAATAACCACCATGTCAAAACCGCGTGTCGTCATTACCGGTGCCGCCGGGTTCATCGGATCGCACCTGTCAGAGACGCTGCTCGACCGCGGCTACAGCGTCGTCGGCATCGACAATCTGCTGACCGGCGACATGGCGAATATCGAGCACCTGGCGGGACGGGACTTCCTGTTCATCAAGCACGACGTCACCAACTACATTTACGTCGACGGGCCCGTGGACTTCGTGTTGCACTGGGCCAGCCCCGCCAGCCCGATCGATTATCTCGAACTGCCCATCCAGACCCTGAAGGTCGGGGCGCTCGGCACGCACAAGGCGCTGGGGCTGGCCAAGGCGAAGGGCGCCCGGTTCGTCATCGCGTCGACCTCTGAAGTGTATGGCGATCCGCTGGAGCACCCGCAGAAGGAGACGTACTGGGGCAACGTGAATCCGATCGGCCCGCGCGGCGTGTACGACGAGGCCAAGCGGTTTGCCGAGGCGATGACGGTCGCGTACCACCGGTACCATGGCGTCGACGCGAAGATCGTGCGCATCTTCAATACGTACGGGCCGCGCATGCGGGTGAAGGACGGGCGTGCGGTGCCCAACTTCATTTCGCAGGCGCTCCGGGGCGAGGACGTGACGGTGTTTGGCGACGGCCGGCAGACGCGCAGCCTCTGTTATGTGACCGATCTTGTCGACGGCATCATCAAGCTGATGCTCTCCTCCACCAATGAGCCGGTCAATATCGGCAACCCGCACGAACTGACGATCGAGGACATCGCCAGAACCATTCTCCGGATGACCGGCTCATCGAGCCAGATCGTCTACAAGCCGCTGCCGACCGACGATCCGAAGGTCCGGCAGCCGGACATCTCGCGGGCACGGACCCTCCTGGGATGGGAACCGACGGTGCCGCTCGAGACGGGACTCGAACGGACGATTGCCTACTTCAGGACGAAGCTGGCGGTTCGTTGATGATCCGGCGCACGTGGACCACGTAGTGCGCGCCCGACACCAGCGTCAGTACCAGGCTCGCGTAGATCCCGACGTCGACCAGCACCGACGTCTGCTTCAGATAGTTGAACAGCATCACCACGATACTGGTCACGATGTAGGTGGCGGTAGCGGCCTTGCCGTAGATGGTCGGCTTGAAGACCCGTGGCCCCAGCGCCAGCGTGATGACCGCCACGGTCAGCACAATCACGATGTCGCGGCTGATGATAAGTACGGTCAGCCACAACGGCAGCCTGTTGGTCAGGCCAATCCCGGGCAGCGACAAGACGATGAATGTCGTCAGCAGCAGGAGTTTGTCGGCCATCGGGTCGAGCCACGCGCCCACCGCGGTCCGCTGGTTGGTCATTCGTGCGACGAGGCCGTCGAGCCCGTCGGTGATGCCGGCGACCACGAACACGATCAGCGCCCAGCCTAACTCACCATACAAGGTGAGGAGGGCAAACGCGGGCACGAGCGCCAGCCTGAGCAGCGTCAACTGATTGGCCAGATTCAACGGACCGAGAGTCCTCACCGCGCGCCTCCAACCATGCCTGTCTTCGGCTTCTTCGCCAGACGCTCCAGCCGTTCAACCACGTCAACCGCCTCGGCGCCGCTCAACCCGCGCGAGGGCCTGAACATCCTGCCGTCCACCAGCCCCATGATTCCCGACGACACAGCCATCGCCACATCAGGGTAGCTCAGGTGGTCGGCTGGGACATCAGGAATGGTCGGACGCATGAAGAACTTCGCCGACTCCGGCGCGACCATCGCCACGACGCGGGCGACCACCTGGGCCATGTCGACGCGCCGCACCGCCGCCGCCGGCTGGAACGTGTGGTTGGCGTAGACCTCCATCACGTTGGCCCGTGTGACGGCCATGATCCAGGTCGAGGCCCAGTGGCCGCGCACATCGGTCGCCACAACAGTGGGGCCACCGACGCCGGTCGCCGCCAGCACACCCTGCAACCGGAGACCGACGAGCGCCGCGACGTCGCCACGCGTGACCTGCGGCAGTTGCGCGATTGATCGATACTCGGCCGGGACGCGCGTCGTCGATGCCCGGTCCCGAAGGCGCTCCAGTGTCCGCCGTGTCATCTCGCCGCCGTCCAGCGCCACGGCCCGCTGGTAGGCGTCCACCGCGCCTTCGAGGTCGCCCTGCTTCTCCAATGCGTCCCCAAGCGCCGTGAGGGCTCGAGCGTCTCCGCCATCAAGCGCCACGGACTTGCGCAGGTGCGGTATCGCGTCTCCCAGCGCGTTGAGTCTGGTCTCAACGATGCCGAGGTCCCGGTACAGGACGGCGCTCTCCGGCGAGAGCTGGACAGCGTCCGCGTAGGCCCGGCGCGCCTCCTCCAGCCGACCCTCGTCGGCCGCCCGTTTGGCGGCGGCCACCCGTTCCCGGACTCGGGCGAACTTGATCACCTCGACCCGCCGCCCGAGATCGGGCAATCCGGGATCAAGCTTCAACGCCGTTTCGAAGCTCGCCAGCGCCAGTTCGCGTTGCCCCCCGGCGAGGTACGCTTCTCCCCGGCCGGCATACCCGGGCGCATAACGGGGGGCCACGCGGATGGCATGGTCGAACCAGGCGATGGCGTCCTTCACCTTGTGCTGCGCCAGCAACACATATCCGAGCCCGACTTCGGCAGGCACGTAGCCGGGTGCGCCCTTGACAAGCGCGATGTACTCGTTGTTGGCGCCGATCAAGTCGCCGCTCTGGAGCAGCTTCCATGCGTTTCGATGCTGGGTGGCGAGTCGCAGGTCGCCACCCTTCTCCTGAGGCTGAGGGAAAAGGTACTCGGCATACACCGGCGCTGACGGTGTGGCCGGAGGCGTGATCGATGGCGCGCACGAGAGCGACGCGGCCACCCACACGAGAGCGGCCGCACCCACCCATCGGCGGCACGACGTCGCCCGTCCGCGATCGACGACTGCCTGAATGTCTAATCCAACGTTCACGCCGCGCCCTCGGTGTCGGTGGAAATCGTCGTCAACGCGCTCGCTGGAAACAGCGCCAGACCTCGTCTCGGCACGTCCGCGTCGATGACGATCCGGGCCCCGATTGTCTCATGTCGAAGCACACGGGAGTGGCGATAGAGCCACGCGACCCTTCGTCGTCCCGCCTCACTTCTGGCGTCAAGGTTGACACGGACGCGCCGCGTGTCGAGCTCGAGGATGGCGATGATGCGCTCAAGCAGCGCGTCACGTCCCTGCCCCATGCTGGCCGACATGACTACCGGGTTGTTCAGCGCGGATGCGGCCCGCTCGATCTCGGGATCGGTCAGCAGATCGGCCTTGTTCAGCACGTCCACGCGGGGCAGGCCGGCCGCGCCAATCTCCTCGAGCACGGCCTCAACGGCGGCCATGCGCTCGCCGCGCCCAGGGGCGGCCGCGTCGATCACGTGAATCAGGAGATCGGCCTCCCGCGCCTCCTCGAGGCTCGCCCGGAACGCGGCGACCAGCGTATGCGGCAGTCGATCGATGAAGCCAACCGTGTCCGACACCAGCAACTCCCGGCTGTCGCCGAGCTTCACCTGCCTCACGAGCGGATCGAGCGTGACAAAGAGCGCGTCCGACGTCTCTGCGGCGCCGCCAGTCAGCAGATTGAACAGCGTGGTCTTGCCCGCGTTGGTGTAGCCGACCAGCGCCACGATCGGGACGTCGGACTTGTGCCGCCGGTCGCGCAGCCGCGCCCGCCTCTGCCGAACGCCCTCGATGCTGTCGGCAATGGCGGAAATCCGCTGGCGGATGCGCCGGCGGTCTGTTTCGAGCTTGGTTTCGCCCGGTCCCCTGGTGCCGATGCCTCCGCCAAGCCGCGACAACTCGGTGCCCGAACCGACCAGGCGCGGCAGCAGGTACCGCAATTGCGCCAGTTCGACCTGCGACTGGCCTTCCCTCGTCCTGGCACGGAGCGCAAAGATGTCCAGGATCAGTTGCGTGCGATCGATCACGCGCCGGCCGACGGCCGGCTCAATCTGCCGAAGCTGCGTGGGCGTCAGTTCGTTGTCGAAGACCACCAGCGAAACATCCTGCTCGTCGCACGCGAGCGCCAGCATCTGCAGTTTGCCTTTGCCTACGAACGTCGACGCGTCTGGCCGCGGCCGTTCCTGCAACGAGCGCAGTACGGCGAGCCCGCCGGCCGCGCTCACCAGGCCAGCGAGTTCATCGAGCGAGCGCTCCGCGTCGAGCCGACGTCGGCTCCCGGCGACCAATCCGACCAGGGCCGCTCTGTCGCGAACCCGCCGCGTGTCATGCTGCATGGTGTAAGGCTACTCGAGGCATTCTAGCACCTGCTCCCAGGGCGTCGCGCCGGGGCGAACCAGACGCGGCACCCCCCTGACCACGTCGACAATGGTTGATACTTCCCCACCCGGTGTCCTGCCGCAATCGAGCAGCATCGCGAGCGAGGACGCCAGTGACGTGGCGACGGCGTCAGCATCGGCCAGTGGCCCGCCACCCGAGAGGTTGGCGCTGGTGGACGTGATGGGATGCCCGAAGGCGTCACAAAGCGATCGGGCCACGAGGTGACCTGGAACGCGCACCGCCACGGTGCCGTGACCGCCATCGATTGCGACAGAGAGCCCTTTCCAGGAGGGAATGACCAGAGTCAGCGGGCCGGGCCAGAACCGCGCGGCCAGATCGAGAGCCAGCGGGGACAGTCCACCAGACACCGCGATCAACTGTTCGAGGCTTCCGGCAATCAGCGGGATCGCGACAGTCCGCAGCCGGCCCTTCGCGCGATACAGGCCCTCAACCGCCCGATCGTTGCGCGGATCGGCAGCAATGCCGTAGAACGTCTCAGTAGGATATCCGACCAGGCCGCCGCCGCGCAGCACGTCGGCGGCCCGCGCGAGCACGCCCGCGTCGGGACTTGCCTCGATGACTTTCACACGCTCCATCAGATGAACGACTCCTGGGACTGCCTCGCTATGACGCGGCGCCTCGTTATCGGCCTGGTTCGAGAAGCCACTTCGCGCATCGCCGCGTCGTGACGCGGCGCCTCGTTATCGGCCTGGTTCGAGAAGCCGCTTCGCGAATCGCCGCGTCACTTGTGCGGCTTGATCCTTCAGTGCACTCCTGCACGCCCGGTCTCCCATCCTACTCGTGGATGGGCGCTGCTGCGAAGTCCTGAGTGGGTAATCACTCCCGGAGTGATTATCCGCTTCCCGGGCTGCTATGCCGCTCTTCGT
>Ga0315290_10002722_pt1 | contig 12523 bp, 10 predicted proteins | sample YL17G12_0_MG_FD_203627 | JGI IMG/M metagenome (GOLD analysis project Ga0315290, IMG submission 203627) | Sediment microbial communities from Yellowstone Lake, YNP, Wyoming, USA - YL17G12_0 | ecosystem: Environmental > Aquatic > Freshwater > Lake > Sediment | place: USA: Wyoming | collected...
CGCGCGGGACCAGCACTACCTCGCCGAGAACTTCCTGGCGTTCTTCGACCACGACTACAACCGCGTGGCGCGGCTGCACATCGATTCCGGCTGGGTCCCGGGTCACGTGCGCGTGGACGAACTCGAGGCCGCGGTGCGCACGGTGTGCGAGCCGATCTTCAACAAGCCACTGTCCGAGATCTCCTTCGGCCAGGTGCTGGTGCGCGTGTTCGAGACGGCGCGCCGTTTCGACATGCAGGTGCAGCCGCAGCTGATCCTGCTGCAGAAGACGCTGCTGCAGATCGAGGGCCTCGGCCGGATGCTCTACCCGCAGCTCGACCTGTGGAAGACCGCGCAACCCATCCTGAAGGAATGGGGCGCCGAGCGCCTGAGCGGGCGCACGCTGGCGCAGCAGCTGCGCCGGCAGTTACCCGATCTCAGCGAATCCGTGCGCATGCTGCCGCAGGTGATCCAGCAGTTCGTGCAGCAGGCCTCGGAAGGCCGGTTCCGCATCACGGTGGAGCAGGCCGGGATCGAGGAGTTGCGCCGGGAGATCCGCCGGAGCGCCCGGCAGCGTGACGCGACGATCATCGCTTCGATGACGTTGTTCGCCGGCCTCGTGTGGCTCGCGGTCGGCCCCGGCTGGCTGGCCGGCATGGTGCTGACGGCAGCCGGACTGCTCGGCATGGTGCTCGCACGAAGGTGACTGACCAGTCCCTTGCCGCTCGCTCCCGCTCCATCCAGGTCGCCCGTGCGCGCGGCGATCGTGACCGACCTCATGCGTCATTCCCCCGCCGCGTGCGCGGCGCCGCAGCTCCAGCAGAGCGCGAACTGTCCCTCGATCGTCTCGCCGCAGCCCGGGCAACGCCATGCCGCCGCGGCGGGCTTCGCATGCAACATCTGCTCGAGCAGCGACCGGGCTTGCAACCAGTGACCGGTCTCGACGACCCACAACTCCGGCCAGCACTCGAGAAACGGGATCTCGCCGACGACCCCGCCGAGCCGGTCGTTGCGCACGACGCAGGCGATGCCGGCGGACTCGAGCACGTTGCGCAGGTGCGCGATGTCGACGCTCGACTCCGAGGTGTGAACCTTGCGCAAGGGTCATCCTCTCCAGAACCGGTCCATCTCGAGGTACGTGAACGACACGGACCAGCCGATCAGCACGAACCCCGTCAGGCTCTCCATACCCGTCAGAAAGCGAATGTTGCCGAAGGGCGTCAGGTCGCCGAGGCCAAGGGTGGTGTAGCAGACGGCGGAGTAGTAGACGCAGTCGAGCAGGCCGACCGGATGGGCCGCCACCAGCCTGCCGTGAGATACGTTCTGGGTGAGGCCCCAGTAACCCAGCCCGAACACCCAGATCTCCACGATGTGAATCGCGAGGATCGTGAGGATCATCACCAGGATGCGCGGCCGCGGCCGGATGCGGATGCGCTTCAGGATGCCGGTCAATGCCGACAGCGACTCGTAGTGCAACAGCACGCAGCCGATCACGATCGCGACGGTGGCCAGCGTGACGACGACGTACGAAGTTAATTCGGTGGGGTGCATTTCCGATCGGGCGCTGTTGCCGCTAGCATGGGCCCATGAGGCCCTCCCAGACTCTTACCATACTGTCACGCCGCTTCCCCGCAAAGCGCATCTTCATTACGGGCGCAGGCAGCGGCCTCGGCCGCGCCATGGCGCTCGAATTTGCCGCGGCGGGCTGGAACCTCGGCATTGCGGACATCTCGGCCGGGCGGCTGGCCGCGGCTGGCGCCGCGTTGCATACGGGCGGCGCAGCGGCAGTAGCCACCTTCGCCGGTGACGTCGCGTCCGAACCCTTCGTGACCGGGTCCGTGGCCGCATTTGCCGCCGCGCACTCCGGCCTCGACCTCCTGGTGAACAACGCGGGAGTGGCGGTGGCAGGGGCCGCCGACGTCACGCCGGTGACCGACTGGCGCTGGATCGTCGACATCAACCTGCTCGGTGTCGTCTGGGGCTGCCGCGCGGCGCTGCCGCTGATGCGCAGGCAGAACTCCGGACTGATTCTCAACGTCGCGAGTTGCGCCGGGTTCGCGGCGGCACCGCAGATGAGCGCCTATAACGTGACCAAGGCTGGCGTCATCGCGTTGAGTGAAACGCTGGCATCCGAGCTCGGCGGCACCGGCATACAGATCTCGTGCGCCATGCCCGGGTTCTTCCGCACGCACCTGCTCGACACCCTGCGCGCGCCGGCGGACGAATGCGCGATGGCGCAACAGCTGATGGATCACTCCGGTCACGACCCGGCGGAAGCCGCGCGCGCGATCCTCGGCGCCGTCGCAGCGGGCGATCTCTACATCGTATGGCCCCGGGAGTATCGGCTCGCCTGGCGCCTGAAGCGGTTTTTCCCGCTGTGGTTCCTGAAGCGCGTGCAGCGGTTTCGCGACGCCCAGATCAGGAAGGCGGCGCGTCGACCGCCAGGATGAAGCGGGTATAGATTTCGGGGAGCCGGTCGAGCACGAACTCCTTGCCGAGCATCTCGCTCGCCGCGATGGCGTGCCGCAGCACGGGGAGAGAAAGCTCTTCGATTGCACGGCGGGCCACCGGCGCATAGCTCAAGTGCCAGGGTTCGATGCCGGCGCCGCCGCGATCGGACCCGTAGGGCCGATGAAACCCGAAGTGGTGCATGTGCCGGTCCAGCCAGGGCGTGAGCCGCTCGAACACGCCGCCCGTCGCGTACTCGGCCGGCAGCAACTGCACCTGGTAACCGTCGGGCAGCGCGGTCGCGTCGATGACGTCGATGTCGGAGCCCCAATGGTGCCGGCTGCCGCCCGGGATCGCGGACCAGCAGAGGATCGCGTCCACGCGCTCCGGATCGGTGAGGGCAGCGTGATCCAGCTCGCGCCCGTCGCTATCGTACAGCGGGCGTTCGCCGCGCCATTTGCGATTCCACAGCGCGAGCTGCCGCTCGAAATCCCGGAAACTCGAGACGGCCCGCAGGTCGATCCCGGCCCGGGCCGCTGCGTCCCGCATGGCGAGGAACGAAGCGACGACCTCGTAATGCAGAGAGCAGCGCGGCTCGTCGATGTCGACGATGTGTGCGCGGGTGCGGCCGGTCAGTTCGAGTTCGTTCATGCGTGGTGGGTCTGCCCCGAGGGCCAAGGATACCGGAGCCGAGGCCCGCAGGCAGCGCAGTCACAGGGACGCCACTGTCGCAAGAATTCTCACTATTGCACCGTGACGACCGGCCGTTCCCGTCGCCTGGTGTCGGGCGTATGATCCGGCGCTGATACTGGGGCACTTGAAGCACAAGACGTGCGGCTCCGGACGGGGCCGCGGGGGTGATCGGCGACACATGACCGCAATGCGGCTTCGTCATCGGTATGTACTCGTACTCGCGCTGCTGGGCGTCCTGTTCACTGCGGTCGCAGGCGTACTGGCACTGATGGGCGGCCTCCACGAGCTGCGCGAGATCGACGCCATCATCGCAGCCATTCGCGCCGGCAGCGGCACCGCGGCGGGACCTGCGTTGACGCGCGTTCAGCAGGACATCGTCGCGCAGGTGTACGGCTCCCATTGGTGGCGCATGTGGCTCGTGTTCGGCGCCGGGACCGGGCTCACAGCGCTGGCCGCGTGGATCATCTCGAGTCGCATCGCGCGCATCGACCGGGCCATGGACGCGCTGATCGGCAGCGCCGAGCGCATCGGCTCCGGCTCGTATGCGGAAACCGTGCCACACAGCGGGGTCGATGAGGTGGCGCCTCTCGAGGGCTCGCTCGAGCGGATGCGCCTCGCGCTGACAGGCACGACGATTTCCCGCGACTACCTCAATCTGCTGCTGAACAGCATGAGCGATGCCGTGCTCGTCACAGCGCCGGACGGCAGCGTGCGTACCGAGAACGCTGCAGCGGCCCGGATGCTGGGCTACGAGCCGGGTCAGCTGCTCGGTCTCGAGTTCGAGTCGCTGATCGCGGAGCAGCATCGGCCGGCGTTCGGCATCGAGAAGGTGCTCGCCGAACCCGGCGAGACGGTCGTGCAGACGGCGCGGGGCCAGACGATTCCGGTCTCGGTCACCGCCTCCCTGATCTCGAGCGAGGATGCCGCCTTCCGGGGGCATATCTTCGTCATGCGCGACATCACCGAGCGCAAGCGGGCGGAGCGGCGGATCCGTTACCTCGCGCGCTTCGACGCGCTGACCAAGATGCCGAACCGCATGCAGTTCCAGCACCTCCTGCACCAGGCGATCACCCGCAGCATGCGGCAGTCGCGCGGGCTCGTGCTGCTGTACGTGGACATCGACAACTTCAAGGAAGTGAACGACACGTTTGGCCACTCCGCCGGGGATCGCGTGCTCGAAACGGTCAGCGAGCGGCTGTCGCGGGTGTTGCCGAAGGAATCGGTGGTCGGCCGCCTCGCGGGCGACGAGTTCGCGATCTTTGCCGAGAGCGTGGACGGCGAACAGGCCCGACACGACCAGGCTGGCGGACTCGCCCGGCTGGTGCTGCAGGAAATCTCACGCCCGCTGCACGTCGGCGAGCACGAAATCGAAGTGACCGCGAGTGTCGGCATCGCCAACTGCCCTGAACACGCCGACAACGTCATCGACCTGATCCGTAACGCGGACGCGGCCATGTACCACGCCAAGCGCGCCGGGCGCAGCTGCCACGTCTACTACTCGCCCGAGATGAACGCCGCCGCGGTCGAGCGGCTGCTGCTCAAGAGCAAGCTGCGCAGGGCGCTGGATCGCAACGAGTTCCTGGTGCGCTACCAGCCGAAGGTGGATCTCGGCAGCGGCCAGGTCGTCGGCGCCGAAGCGTTGCTGCGCTGGCGCCTGCCGGGCCACGGCGAGATCGCGCCGTCGCAATTCATTCCGCTGGCGGAAGAGTCACGTCTGATCCTCGACATCGGCGCCTGGGTGCTGAACCAGGTTTGCGGCGATTACGCGCTGTGGCAGAAGCAGGTGCCGGACCCGGGCCGCATGGCGATCAACCTCTCCCTCAGGGAACTGAACCATGCGAGTTTCATCCCGCGTTGCCGTTCGGTCTTCGAGCGGCACGGCGTGCTTCCGGCCTGCTTCGAACTCGAGATCACCGAGACGACGCTGATGCTGGATGCCGAACGCACGCTGCCGCTGCTCGATGAACTCCGGTCCATGGGCGTGCATCTCTCGATCGACGATTTCGGCACGGGTTACTCGAGCCTGAGCGCCCTGCAGCAGTTCCCCATCGGCACGCTCAAGATAGACCGCTCTTTCGTGACCAATGCGGCAACCGATCCGGACGATGCGACGATCGTGCGCACCATCATCGAGATGGGCCGCAGCCTCGGCCTGCAGGTGCTCGCGGAAGGGATCGAGACCGAAGCGCAGCGCCATTTCCTGCTGCAGAGCGGCTGCCAGTATGGGCAGGGCCGGCTGTTCGGCGAACCGATCTCCTCGGCGGATTTCCTCGAGATGATCCTGCGGCAGGCCACTGGGGGGCACCCCGTCCTGCGTCTGCCTGCCTGAATCCAACCGGACGGTTGCGGAGAAAAAAGAGGGGCGGAACAGGAGTCCGCCCGAGCGTGGGGGTCATCAAGAGCCCAAAGCCTGGTAAAGCTGGACTGGCTCGTCAAGCTTTAGTCCGGCTCTTGATTGTACAAGAGCTTTACAAATCCCCACCAACACCTATGCTTGCGCGATGTATTCGATCAAGGCTGTCTCCCAGGCTACCGGCCTGAGCGTCGAAACCCTGCGCGCCTGGGAGCGCCGCTACGGCATCGTAGCCCCGCAGCGTGACGACCTGGGCCGGCGCGTCTATCGGCCGGACGACGTGCTGCGCCTGCGGCGCCTGCGCGAAGCCACCGACCGCGGTCACCCGATCGGGCGGCTCGCGCAACTCGGCGACCAGCAATTGGCCGACCTGCTGGAGGGCTCAGGCAACGCGCCGTTACAGGCCACGTGCAACGCGTTCGTCGAGCGCATTCTGGAAGCCGCGCAGCGGTTCCGCTCGGCTGAGTGCGAGCAGTCGCTGACTCTTGCCATCGCGATGCTGCCGCCGCAGCAACTGACCCGCGACGTGCTGCAGCCGCTGCTGCAGGAGGTCGGCGAGCGCTGGCATCGCGGCGAACTGACGATCGCGCAGGAGCGGATGGTCTCGTCCTCTGTCCGCAAGCACGTTTCACTCGTGCTCGACACCTACGTCCGCTGCGCCCATCGCCCCGCGATCGTGTTCGCCACGCTGCCGGGCGAGCGTCACGAGCTGGGTTTGCTGATGTCCGCGATGATCTGCGCCAGCCTGGGGTTCAAGGTGCATTACCTGGGCCCGGACCTGCCCCCGACCGAGATTGCGCACTTCGCGCGCGAGGTCGGTGCGATCGTCGTCGCGCTGAGCGTCGTCATGCTGGATTCGCTGCCGACGCTGCCCGCACAGCTCGAAGGGCTTGCCCGGGAGATGGGTTCCGGCGTGCCGATCTGGCTGGGAGGCGCCGGCACGAGCGGCTTGTCGCGCCATGAGCTGCCTGCTGCCTGTGTCGTAGTCCACGACCAGCTGGAACTCGAACAGCGCCTCGAGATGCTGGAGGGCTGAGGCCGCCGAGCGGCCGGATCAGCGGCCCATACCGGCGCTCCCAGCTCGAATACGCGCCACAGAATCGCTCACCGCCGACTGCGACGCCTGCTGGAATGCAGCGACGAGCGCGTCGCGCCGGCTATCCGCCGCTGTGTTTGTCGCTCCCACGAGACTGCTTGCAACCTGCGTGCCTGCGCGCGCATCGACGACGGTGGCCTGCCACTGCAAGCGCACCGGCGTCGGCCATGCGGCAGTCGCCGGTGAGCCGCAACCGGCTTTCAGCCTCGTCGAACTTCGCCTGGAACTCCATGGGCCGCCGTGCTGCCGCTCACAGGGGCGAATGTGCCTTGGGTCGAATGCTAGCATCGGGCCTGACTGACCGTGAGGACCGATGGCAGGCGACATTCTTTCCCAGATCCTGATCCTGCTCGCGGGCTCGCTGCTGGTGCTGAGCCTCGTCCGTCGTTTCGCGCTGCCACCCATACTCGGCTATCTCGTCGTCGGCATGCTGCTCGGCCCGCATGCGCTCGCGCTCGTGGCCGACGACGCCTCCGTGCGGCTGCTGGCCGAGATCGGCGTGGTGTTCCTCGTCTTCACGCTCGGCCTGGAATTCTCGCTCGCGCGCATGATTGCGATGAAGGCGGAAGTGCTGGGTGTCGGCGGACTGCAGATGCTCCTCACGACCGCGGCGTTCGGCAGTCTCGCCTGGGCCATAGGCGTCGAACCCGCGCCGGCCGTCGTGATCGGCGGCGCGCTCGCGATGTCTTCGACGGCGATCGTGCTGCGGCAGCTCGGCGACCAGGTCGAACTGAACCGCACGCACGCACGCCTCGCCGTCGGCATCCTGCTGTTCCAGGACCTGGCATTCGCGCCGTTTCTGGCGCTCGCCACATCGATCAGCCAGACGGACGTGACGCTCGGGCCGCAGTGGCTCCTCGGCATGGTCGGCCGGGCCATCGTGGCTCTGCTCGTCGTGCTGGCGGTTGGCCGCTGGCTGCTGCGCCCGCTGTTCCAGGAAATCGCCCGCCACCGCAGCACCGAAACGTTCACGCTCACCGTGCTGTTCGTCGTGCTCGGCGGCGCGTGGGCTACGCACGCCCTCGGGCTATCGATGGCGCTCGGCGCGTTTCTCGCCGGGATGCTGCTCGCGGAGACGGAGTTCCGTCACGAGACGGAGGCCGTGATCAAGCCGTTCCAGGACATCCTGCTCGGCCTGTTCTTCGTCTCGGTGGGCATGCTGCTCGACCTGCGCGTGCTGTTCACCCAGTTGCCGCTGGTGCTGCTGGCCCTGCTCGTCCTGCTGGCGGTCAAGGTGGCGATCGTCGCGCTGGTCGTGCGACAGTTCGTGCCCAACACGCGCAAGGCGCTGCGCACCGGCCTCGTGGTGAGCATGGGCGGCGAATTCGGCTTCGCCCTGCTCACGTTGCTGCTGAAAGGCGGCAGCGCGCCGCCTGCAGTCGTGCAGGCGCTGCTGACGGCCGTGGCGCTCAGCATGCTCGCGGGACCATTGCTGGTTCGTTACAACGGCCGCATCGCCGATCGCCTGTTGCGCAGGCAGACGGTCGCTCCGTCGCAACTCGCGCTCGAGAACGCCGCGACGCGCGAACTTGCGCAGCGTGAGCACGTCATGGTGTGCGGGTTCGGCCGGGTGGGACAGAACCTCGCTCGCGTGCTCGAGCGCAGCGGCTTCGAGTTCATCGCGCTCGATCTCGATCCGCATCGCGTACGCGATGCGCGCCAGGCCGGCGATCCGGTCGTCTACGGCGATGCAGCGCACGTGGAGGTGTTGCGCGCGCTGGGGCTGGAGCACGCCAGCGTCGTCGTGATTTCCTTCGACGATCCGGCCACCGCTCTCAGGATCGTGCGCGCCGTGCGGCGCCTGCGTGCCGACGTGCCTATCCTGGTGCGGACCGAGGACGATACGCAGCTCGAAGCGCTGCAGGCCGCGGGCGCGACCGAGGTGGTTCCCGAGATTTTCGAGACCAGCCTGTCGCTGGTCTCACACGTGCTGCTGTGCCTGAAAGTTCCGGCGCGGGAGGTCGTCGACACCACCGACGCGATCCGTCACGAACGCTACGCGATCCTGCGCAGCGTGTTCCGCAGGCACGACGCGCTGACGCTCGACGACAGCCACAGCCATCGCCAGCAACTGCGCACGGTCGTGCTGCCGCCGGGAGCGCACGCCGTCGAGCGCAGCATCCGCGACCTCGGCCTCGATCGCGGCCCCACCGTCGTGACGGCCATCCGCCGCGAGGGCATCACCGGCCGGGATCCGGATCCGGGCACGATGCTGCGCGAGGGCGACGTGCTGGTGCTGTGGGGCACGCCGGAGGACCTGGAGAGCGTCGAGAGCCGCCTGCTGATGGGGTGAGGCTCAGCGATCCGCCTGCAGGTGCGCTTCCAGCAGCCAGAGGTTCTTGTCGACGCTGCGCGAGACCCCCGTAAAGAGATCGCTGGTGTCGGCATCGCCGGCCTTGGCCGCGTCGTCGATGGCCTTGCGCACGGCCTTGCCGAAACGGGCGGTCGAAGCGGCCAGCGCATCGAGGTGAGCCCGGCCGTCGGCGATGTCGAGCGGATAGGCGTCGAGCTTCGAACGGCCGGCCACGGCCTGCACCGTCCCTTCGGCCACGCCGCCCAGCGCCGTGATGCGCTCGGCCATGTCATCGACGTGACCGCCGAGTTCGACCGCCACTTTGTCGAACAGCTCGTGCAGGGCGATGAAGTTCGGGCCCTTCACGTTCCAGTGCGCCTGCCTGGTCTGCAGCTGCAGGTCGATGGCGTCCGCGAGGCGGGCGTTCAGCAACCCTATGATCCTGGCGCGGGCCTTGACCGAAAGGTCGATGCGGGTGGCGTGCATGGCAGTTCCTCGGCGATGCGGGGTGTTTGAAGTGGAGTGCATTGTCCGGTGCGAAGGCCGCCGGACCAACAGGACCTGTCGATGACCCCGATTTGCGCCGGCGATGGGGCTGCCGCCGCCGATCGAGCCGAAGGCGCTGGAGCAGAGGGACGCTGCGCTCGCGTGAGGACCAGACCAGGGCCCGGGGGCGCGCGCCCGGTCGAAAGGCGCAACAGCCGGCACCGGTGGGTCGGCTAGCGGACCGGCAGGGTCAGGATCGGCGCAGCGGCCGCAGGCGACGCCTGTATCTGCGACAGCTGCATCAGCAGCGCGAAGGTGTCCTTCGACCGGATGTCGGTATTGTCGATGCTGTAGTAGTAGCCGCCGTGCTGTACCCAGACCATGGCGTCGGCGGGACGCGAGCGCGACGCGCGTATCCGCATGGCGTCGTTGGGTACGGGCGGCTTCGTGCGGCCACTGTACTCGGCCGGGGTCTCCGTATTCGCGGCGGCGAAGAACATGACGTCGAACAGCGAGCGCACCTGCCAGTTGGCGACGGGGATCGATTCGGAGCCCGCCCGCACGACGGGCGTGCCGTGCTCGACGAAGACGCCGAGCTGGCGGGAATCCTGGGCTGCCTGCAGTGCACGCGTCAGTTCGACGAAACGGGCGTAGCCGGGGGATTTCGGTTCGTTGCGGATGATGTCGGATCCGATCACGACCGACTCGACCAGCAGGTCGCACAGTTTCGAGACCTTCCATCCCGAACGCAGGAGCAGCCCGAGCGTCTCGAGCTTGATCTCCGAAATGAACTGCTGCGCGAAGGCATTGCCCTCGATCGGCGTGTACGTGATCGTCGGCCTCGAGGCGAAGGTGTAATCGAGCTCCGCGCCACCGGCAGTGAAGTTGTCCGAATCGGTGCCAAAACGCACGTTGCCGCCGGCCTGGCTCTCATAGGAAGCCGACAGCGCGCCGGCCTGCAGGAACAACGGCGTCTCGCGATAGTGGAGACGGACGAGGTTCAGCAGCATCTGCTGGGTCTGGTTGAACTGGACGATCGAGTTGAAGACCGTGAAGTCGGAACGAATCGCCTCGTTCGCGACGGAGCAGCCACCCGCCGCCAACAGCGCTGTCAGCACCAGCGCCCCCCGCAGGACTCGTGGCCATGCTGCGGTGCGGCCGGTCTGGGAGCACGGTGTACCCGGCGACCTGCGGTGTCCTGCGGATTGCTGCGTCGACATCGGGAATGCGTGCCTCGTCTCGTGGCCTTTTATCAGGTTCGGGGCTTCGACATACCGTAGCCGCTGGCACCCGAGACGCCGACGTCGGCTCGATCCCGACGGCGGCCCGAATCGTCAACCCCAAGGCGGCTCCACGGCCGAGCCTAGCAGGCGATCAGCAACCCGACTCTATAGCCTGTGATCGCGGCCGTATTCAACTGCCCTGTCACACCGGCCAATGCTGCGGCGCAGCGTACGGCGTCAAACAAGGGCAAATTGCTTCGCCAGAAGCCCCCGCTGATGCCGCGGGAGATCTGGGCGATCCGCGTTCACGATGTTGCCCAGGCCTGCTCGGACATACGAAATTGGAGAGCACCGTCTGTTCCCTCGGGATCGAGGCCGACGAGGCACTGCAGATCGCCAGGCAGACAGAATTGTAACCAGGCTCGTCGGTGACGGCTGCCGGAGAACGGTGGTCGTGCAGTTGCGGCCGTTTCCTCACGCTTCGGTCATTCTCAAGAGCTGGTTGACGTTTCCGCGGCAACGTCAGTGTCGCGCCGGTGGTCAACGTCTCTACACGAACCCGGCCGCTACCGGCCGTTCTTCGTAGTCTTCGTCTTCGCCTGGAGTAACTGCGCAGGATCCAGTCCGAGTTGCTCGATCCGCGTCAACACACGCGGCCATTCCTGTTCGAGGAAGCTCTTGCGCTCGTCGAGCGTCAACCTGGCCCGCGCTCCGACCGTGACGAACATGCCGCGACCGCGCCGCTTCTCGACCAACCCCTCGTCGACAAGCTGCTGGTAACCCTTGAGGACGGTCAGCGGATTGAGCGTGTGATCCGCGGCGACGCTGCGCACCGACGGCAACGGGTCGCCATCGGCAAGGGCACCTTCCAGAATCATCGCGACGACTTTGTCGCGTAGCTGGCGGTAGATCGGCTGGTTGTCGTGCCAGTGAGAGTCCATGCGGCAGGTTTGGGGCCGAGGTGATGCGCTGCTGTACTGTAGCAGAACACCAGTTTCGACCCCGGATGTCAGTTCAGATTCCGCCAGACAAAAGCTACGGCCGCATCGAGGGCCACCGGTGCGGTGACCTTGTATGCCGTTGGTCCCGATGTGACCGCATAGCCTGCGTAAACCCAGACTGCGACCGCAATCGCCGTTGCGAACAACCTGCTTGAGACGCGCATGGGGATACCCTGTCTGCCTTGGTTCTGTTTGTGTGTTTGGTGTTATAGTTAACTACAACACCAAACACTTTGCAAGCCCCCCGGGGCCCTGATTTCCACCTGACGCCGCAGCAATGCGGCCGGGTTCCTTTGCAGCGCGTTAAAATGCTCGGCCCCGCCGCCGAACGGGCATAAGCCTACGGCGGGCCGGGAAAAAGACGCACCACGGAGAGATTTCATGAAGACCCCTGTCAACGTCGCGATCACCGGCGCCGCGGGCCAGATCGGCTACGCCCTCGCCTTCCGTGTGGCCTCCGGCCAGATGCTCGGCGCCGATCAGCCGGTGAACCTGCACCTGCTCGAAATCACGCCGGCGCTCGGCGCCCTGCAGGGCGTGGTGATGGAACTCAACGACTGCGCGTTCCCGACGTTGAACAGGATCGTCGCGACCGATGATGCAAAGGCGGCCTTCAAGGATTGCCACGTCGCGCTGCTGGTCGGCGCGCGGCCGCGAGGCCCGGGCATGGAGCGCAAGGACCTGCTGCTGGCCAATGCGCAGATCTTCTCGGCGCAGGGCAAGGCACTCGATGCCGTCGCGGACCGCAACGTCCGCGTGCTGGTCGTCGGCAACCCGGCGAACACCAACTCGCTCATCGCGATGAAGAACGCGCCGAGCCTGAACCCGAGGAACTTCACCGCGATGGTACGCCTCGATCACAACCGCGCGCTGTCGCAGCTTGCGGAGAAGACCGGCACGCACGTCTCGCAGCTGAAGCGCATGACGATCTGGGGCAACCACTCCTCGACG
>Ga0315290_10002726_pt1 | contig 12516 bp, 13 predicted proteins | sample YL17G12_0_MG_FD_203627 | JGI IMG/M metagenome (GOLD analysis project Ga0315290, IMG submission 203627) | Sediment microbial communities from Yellowstone Lake, YNP, Wyoming, USA - YL17G12_0 | ecosystem: Environmental > Aquatic > Freshwater > Lake > Sediment | place: USA: Wyoming | collected...
CAAGAAGCTCGTCGAGGACTACTACCGCGCCCTCGCGAAGGACCGCAAGAAGTAGCGTCCGTTCTGGGCGTGCCTGCCGTGTGTTGCGTATGGAGGCCGGACCATCCGCCTCCGCGTGAAGCTCCGACGGACCGCCGTAACCTCTGTGAAGGCGGTCAGGTCCGGCAGACTGGGTCGGCTACGTCGAGGGAGCCGTTTCACCCCACAGCGCACTCAGTTCCAACTCAATCGCCTCGAACGGCTCCGCGCGCACCACCTCGTTTCCCGCATGGGTTGCCAGAATTGTCCATCGCCCGCCTTCCAGCCGCAGCACCTCGAGCGTGCGGGCCAGCGGGTCCATAAGCCACACGTGCGGCACGCCCTCGCGCGCGTAAATCGCGAGCTTCTTCACGCGATCGAATGATGACGTGGATGGAGAGAGAATCTCGCACAGCCAGTCGGGGGCAAGTGTCGCGTAAGGCGTCTCGGGCCGGTGTGGCATCCGGGTGCGGCGCCAGCCGGCCCAGTCCGGCACCAAGACGTCTGCCCCGAAGTGCAACTCCGGCTCGTAGACAATGAACCACCCGCCGGGGCCGCCGCGTCCCCATCGGAAGGGAGGTACAAGCAGGCCACCGGTGGCCGACCCGGCCTCCGCATGGGGGAACGCCGGCCTCGGCGAGGCGTGCAGTTCTCCATCAGCGATCTCCGCCACGAGGTGGTCCGGCAGTGTGACCAGATCGTCGTAGGTGGCCGGGCGGTCGAATGGTGGGACGCGAGGCACGGGTTGCATTCTACATCGTCGTTTGCACGTCTCGTGCCTGACGGTGTATCAGCGGCTACTCCGGTAGAATGGCCCGAATTGTCACCGTAGCTGATTGACGTACGCAGAGACCGCCACATCAAAAGGCATTCGAGTACGCACAACCTGCCGCCCGCCGCGAGGGGCACAACACCGCATCGTGCACCCGGGCATCAGCGACACGGATTCGGATGTTCTCCGATTGCAGGCCGACCTCCTGCGTCGGGCAACGCCCGCGCGCAGGCTGCAGTTGGCGCTGTCGTTGACGGCCAGCGTGATCGACTTGGCCTACGCCGACATTCGTCGCCGGTCTCCTGGGATCTCCGACGACGACGCCCGCCCGCAGTTCGTAAAGATTCACCACGGAACCGAACTGGCTCATGCGGTCCGTGCCAGGCTCAGGGCGGACAGGCGGGTATGATGAGCTCCCACCTGATGACGGCGCCGACGCCAGTCCTCTCGGTATTCACCGAGTTGGGTGCCCGGCATTTCGAGGGCGGGTCCGTCGCGAGTTCCGCGGACGGAGTGGCGCGAGCAAGCCTCGACGTGGACGTCGTGGCCGAACTGGAGTCCGTTCACGTGCGGCCATTCGTAGCGGCGCTCCAGGACGCGTATTTCGTGGACGAGGCCCGTGTGCAGGCGGCGGCCATTCGAGGCCTCCTCGTTCGCCCGCGTGCGGCATGAAGCGCTGCGCCGCGAACCTGGCAACCCGAAGATCCCGCTGGCATCGGCCGAAGATGTACTGCTCGCGAAGCTCGAGTGGTACCGCCGAGGCGGCGACACCTCCGAGCGCCAGTGGGACGATGTGAAAGGACTGCTGCGCGTCGAGCCGGGCGCTCGTCTCATTCCACAAGGTGCAAATCCCCTTGACAACTCGGCGGCAGCGGCCATAATCAGTCCTGAGTCCGGGCTGTGCCCAGGGGCGGTACCGTCCAGGGGGGCGCCGACGCTGCCTGAGAAGAGATCTTCTGTTAACCAGGCAAGGCGCACTGGCGAGGCGCACCCCGCCAATCCGGCCGATCCTCCCCTGCGCTGGGCCGTCCGGCCGCTCATCGCCACGGCACTCTTGACTGGGCTGATCCTTCGGCTTGCCTTCGGCCTAGGCTACTGGATTGACAAACCGCTGACCCTCGACGAGCAGGAGTACCTGCTGCTGGCCCAAAGCCTGGTCGAAGGCCGAGGACTCACCTATCCGTCACCCTCTGTCAAGCCGGGCGGCGCGAGGCATTTCGAGCGGCCGCCGGGATACCCGGTCTTTCTGGCGGGCGTGATGACGCTCAGTGGTGGATTCGCAGGTGTCCGCCACGACGTGGGCGTGCCCCGCCCGGTCAAGGTGTTACAGTCGATCGTTGGTGTGGTGGCCGTGTTGTTGATCGGGCTCATCGCCCGCCGTGCCGCAGGACAGAGGGCCGGTGCGATCGCGGTGTGGATCGCTGCGGCCTATCCGCCGCTGGTCTGGTCGTGCGCGTACGTCTTGGCGGAGACGCTGTACACGGTGCTCGCCTTCACGGTCGTCCGGTTGCTGAGTGACGCGTTCGATCAAGGCCGGTCGAATGGCTGGAGGGTGTGCGCCGCCGGACTCGTTACGGGTGCCGCACTCCTGACCAGGGAAGCCATGGTCTTCTTTCTTGTCGTGAGCGTGCTGTGGCTGGTGGCACACCGCCGGTGGAGGCTGGTTGCCGCATTTCTGGCGGGCGCACTCGTGATCATGTTGCCATGGACCATGCGCAACGCGTTCGTGCATGGCGGGTTCGTCGTGGGTGCGCCTCATGGCGGCGTGACGTTCTGGACGGGCAATAATGAACTGGCGCAAGGCGAGGGCGACATGGCCGCCAACCCGGTACTCCGGCGGCGGTCACGGGAGATCGAAGCACAGAACCCAGGATTGAGCGCGAGGGAACTGGATGCGTTGTACTATCGGACGGCCCTCGCATTCATCACCAGCCGCCCGTTCTCCTGGGTCTGGCTCGAAGTACGCAAGGTGTTCTACACGATCGTGCCCATCGGGCCATCCTACCGGCTGCACTCCCCCTTGTACCTTGGCGCGTCGGTCGTATCGTATCTAGGCGTGCTTCCGTTTGCCGTGGCCGGATTCCTCAGGCTCGTGCGGCGCGACCGGCCTCCGATCGCGCTCTTGCTAATGGCGCTGTCAGCCGTGTTGCTGTCACTCGTGTTCTTCCCGCAAGAACGCTTTCGCATTCCCGTCATCGATCCGGCGCTCATCGTCTGTGCGGCCTGTTGGTGGGGCTTGCGAACGGCACCAGCGGCTGTTCCAGGCGCATCGCCGCGCGCATGACCGTCCTGATCATCGTCCCGACCTACAACGAACGCGAGAATCTGCGCGTGCTGCTGGACGACATCCTGGCGCACTACGACTACCGCGTGCTGGTCGTCGACGATCAGCCACCGGACGAGACAGGCGCGGTGGCAGACCAGTACGCGCATCGACACCCGGACCGCATCGAGGTGATGCGCCGGACTTGGCCACGCGGCCTGGGGTGCTCGTATATCGATGGTGATGCCGTGGCGCCTGGTCTGGCGCGGACTCTAGCGGGCGGGCTCCGGAGGCTCCAGTTCGTGACCAGGCTTCACGTGGTCGTGATGGTGGAGACGTCCTCCCCCGGACTTCCACATGACACCATCGAGACGTTCACGGAACCGATCGCCAGATGCGTCGCCTCCAAGGAACACGTCGTTTTCGCCGATGGCGATGCGTAGTAAGATCCGTTTGGCATGAACATTCTCTGGGCCAGACTCGGGCCTGGCGTCGACATGGTCAATGGGCACACGATCAGCCGGTCGGGTCCGATGCCTCGCGTTAGCATCGGCCGTGTCTATCACCACACGGTCACGACGCTCTTTGATCTGAAGGGACGGGACGTCGACTGCGTCTTCAGACTGATGCGCCGTTCCACCTGTGACACGGTTCGCCTCGAGAAGACGAGCGCCGTCATCTGCCTGGAGATGATAGACAAAGACCAGGATGCCGGATTCGCCATCGTCGAAGCGCTGTGCCCGAGGCATTCATGACTACCGGCTCGCGCGGGATGACGGTCGTCGGCTGGTTCGCCGCCTCGCGGCTCGCCATCGCCGTGCTGGGGGTCATCGGTGTCGCGACGTTTGCGACGTTCGTCGATCAAGGTACGCTCGTCTTGGACAACCCGGCCGCGCTCAATCCGGTGAACGTCTGGCACAAGTGGGACTCGATCTGGTACCAACGGATTGCGGAGTACGGGTACGGGTACGAACTGGACACGCCGCAGGGCCAAGCGACCGCCGGGTTCTTCCCGCTCTACCCGCTGACGATTCGGCTCATCATGACGCTGGTGCCGGCGCTGTCGTTCTTCTGGGTAGCGACGATCTTCTCCAACCTGGTCGCGCTCGCAGCGTTGCTGCTCCTGGCGCGCAGCCTGATTCCGCGCGACGACATGGTCGGCCGTGTGATGACGATCATGATGACGTCGGCGGGGTCGTTTTACCTGTCGATTCCATACACCGAGAGCCTGTTTCTCCTGCTCGTCGTCGCCACGATTGTGGCGACACGACGTCGGCGCTACGAACTCGCCGGGCTTCTGGCTGGGCTCTCAGCCACAACGCGCGCGCATGGACTGGCGCTCGTCGCGGTTCCGGCGATCGCCTGCTGGTTGGATGCGACGCTGGCCGCCCGCGCCCGCTGGACGCGTGTGCTGATGACGCTGGCGCTCTTCGCCGTGCCAGTCGTGATCTATCTGGCCTACTTGGAGAACGTGCAGAGCTCGTGGTACGCGTTCGTGACCCGGCAGCAGCTCTGGGACAACCCTTCGCCGTACCCGTTCCAGGCGCTCATCGGGTTGATTGAGTTCCCGCGCCGAATCAGTGGCTGGGTGCATGGCGCGTTCTGGTTGCTCTACCTTGGTTTACTGGTCCGGTACTGGCGACGGCTACCGCTCGGGGAATCACTATTTTGCGCGGGCGTCTTTGTCATCTCCACCCAGCAGGAAGCGTTCCACGGCGTGTACCGCTACATGGTGCCGCTGGTGCCGCTCACGCTCGCACTCGCCGACGATCGCGCCGACGTGCGCCACGCGATCATCGCGATCAATCTGGTGTTCGGCGTCCTGATGATCCTTGCGTTCGTCACGCATAACCGGCTGACGGTGTAGCGCGGTGTCCACCGCCTCGCAGGCGGCTGAACCGCTGTCGTCGCCATGACTCTCGTCCCGTTCGCCGCGTGGGTCGCCGCGCTCCGGCACGACGTGCGTGCCCAAGGCCCAAGGAATACGAATCGAGGCCGTGCGCGGGCCGCAGCGGTGATCGGTGGGTGCTAGTACAGCGAGGCGGCGCGGCGCTTGCCGACGGTGGATCGTGAGACGGCGTATCTGTTTACCCAGTCGGTGCAGTCGGCGATCATCGACGGCGCCGTGGCGCAGCGGGCGGTCGCGACCGTGACTTGGGCTGCCGGTAACCGCACCCAGGCCAACTGGCTCACGGCCAGCGCGGACTACTGGGAGGACAATCGACGACGCACGGCATTCCTCCGCCGGGGCGAGACCGACGCGTACGGCATCTGGACGACGATGCAGGAATTGAAGGCGATGACGGGAGGCAAGGACCTCTTCGAACTGACGAAGACCCTGTCGGCGTACTGGCCCGCACTCGGCGCGCGCTAGTTTACGGACTCGTTGCCGAACACATATAATGTCCTCTTCGTGCGTCGCGATGATGACTCAAGTGTGCCCATGAGCAGGACGTCGATCTCGGTGTGCGTGTGGTTGGTGGCGTTGTGGCTGGCCATGCCCGTGCCAGTTGCCGCGTATCTGGACCCCGGAACAGGGAGCATGTTCCTGCAGGGGGCGATCGCGGTCATTGCCGCGACGCTGGCAGCAGCCGGCGTGTACTGGCGTTCCGCGAGGGACTTCATCCGCCGCATCACGGGCAAGACCTCCACGTCCGATTCCGACCGGCCGGGCAAGTCGTGACACCGATGGAATCCTCGTCGGCGGTGGACGCGGGCTCGTTCAGGGACCCGTCCGGGACCGTCCTGTTCGCTGAGGGACGCGTCTTCCGGACCGTTGAGCCGCCAGCCTGGGACCATGTCGATGCGGTGCTGGCCGCTGGCGTCCTCGACCGGCTGATCGCGGCCGGACGGGTGATCGGCACGTGGCCGATCGAGATCGGTGACGCCCCGGCTGGGCTCACCGACGGCCTGCCGACAAACCCGCGACGGCTGTTCGAGCACGAGTGGATTCCGTTCGTCTCGTACCCGTATGAGTGGCCGTTCTCGCTGCTGAAGCGCGCGGCGCTGCATCATCTCGACCTGCACCTCGATCTGCTCGAATCTGGCCTCACCCTGTCCGACGCCTCCGCCTACAACGTGCAGTTCCGGGGCACGAAGCCCGTCTTCATCGACATCCTGTCCATGCGCCGGTACCAGGAGGGCGAGTACTGGGCCGGGTACCGCCAGTTCTGCGAGCAGTTCCTCAATCCGCTGGTCCTCACGGCGATCCATGGCATCCCGCACCATGGCTGGTTCAGGGGGAACCTCGAAGGTATACCGGTCGAAGACATGGCCCGGATTCTCCCGCTGCGCGCCCGGCTTTCCATGCGCACGCAACTGCACGTCGTGCAGCACGCCAGGATGACAGCGAAAGGGCGCAAGGCCGAAAGGTCGGGGCCCGCCAATCCGCGGCGCACGCCGATGTCGAAAGCCGCCCTCGCCTGGATGATGAAAGGGCTACGAAGGTGGATCGCCGGGCTCAAGCCGCGCGGGGTGGGTCCGACGATCTGGGGAGACTACGAGCACCACTCGTCCTACGCGCCTGGAGAAGCGGAAGCCAAGCGCTCGTTCATCACGCGGTACGTGGAGCAGCGCAAACCCATCGACTTATTCGATCTGGGCTGCAACACCGGCAACTACAGCCAGATCGCCCTCACGGCTGGCGCGAAGCGCGTGATCGGGTTCGATTTCGACCAGGGGGCGCTGGAAACCGCAGTGGCCCGGGCAGACGCCCAGCGCCTCGACTTCCTGCCACTGTTCCTGGACGCGATGAACCCGAGCCCGAATCAGGGCTGGGCTCAGCGGGAGCGGCGCGGGTTCCAGGATCGCGCGAAGACGGACGGGCTCTTCGCCCTGGCGTTCCTCCACCACATCGTCATCGGCCGCAACGTGCCGTTGGCCCAGGCCGTCGAGTGGCTGGTCGCGCTTGCTCCGTCGGGTGTGGTCGAATTCGTGCCCAAGCAGGACCCGATGGTGCAGCGCATGCTGGCCCAGCGGGAAGACATTTTCCCCTGCTACCACATCGAGGCGTTTCGACACGAACTGACGCGCAGGGCGCGCGTCGTGAACGAAGAGGCCGTGTCGAGTTCCGCCCGCACGCTGTTCCAGTTCCAGCGCTAGTCCTGACGACCTCTTCGTCGTGCCCCTTAGGCCTGCTTTGTGCCGTGAAACCTGCTTTGTGCCTTCAGGCCCGCCTCAGCGAAGGATCACTTGCGTGAGGGCGACGCCCAGGCGCCGTCGGTCGTGGTCACCAGGCCGGACCGTCTCGCTCAAGAATCGAATCGTCATCCAGCGGGCGTTCGGCAGGCAGCCTCCGATTGTGAGGTCCTTGGACCACGTCCCGTCGGGCATCGTGACGGTCGCCACCTCACAATTGTCGATCAGGATCCGCAGCGGCATTCTCGCCTTGGCGGACTGGAGCACTCCGACCGACAGCATCTTGGGTCTGCGCCCCGATGTGAGGGGCACGCGGATCGAGGAGGCGCCGTTCGTCCAGCGGAACGGCTTGCCGCCCGCCTTCTCGATGTGGTGGAATCCTTCGTACTCCACGCCGAACGCCGACAGATCCTGAAACAGCAGGTCCGCGTTCGGCGGGAGCTGCCGGCGGACAATCGTCCGCACGAGGCGTTGAGGCCGTGCCGGATCGACGATGAACACTTCGAGGTCGTTCCGCCCTTCTCGCAACCGGTCGGGAGGCAGCAGGGCCCTCCAGTCGGCCTTGTCGGACCACGTGCGCGTGGTCGCGACGATGTCGCCGTTCAAAGCGACGGCCAGGTGGACTGACGAGAGATCCTGGCCGGCTGGCGCCAGGACGCGCCCCTTCACCAGAACCGGGAGCGATGATTCCCCGAGTTTCACATCGTCCAGCGCGAATATGTTGTCAATACTGAGCCGCAGCGGGCCGGATGGGTTTTCGGGTTCCAGTGATTCGACGGATCGGCCAAGCAGAGACTCGAGTCCAGGTGGACTCGGCAATGGCCATGTTCCGGTCCCGAACAGCGCGAGCTTCCGCTGCTCAGCGGCGGTGCGAAGCCGGACGATCTCTTCTGTCGTGAACTGCTTGAGCCCGACGTTCTTGTTGAAATAGATCCGCTTCTCGCTTCTGGGCGGCCCCTGCCGCAGTACGGACGTCCCATCCACCGGCCACGGCAGGTTGATCCCGAGACCGTCGGCAATGGTCGGCAGGATGTCGATGGTCTCGACGTTGCGGTCATCGACCGTGCCAGCGGGGAGTATCTGCCGGTCGGCAGACATCTTGACGATGAGCGGCACCGGGAGGATCTCGCCGCCGTTGGTCGGAGTGAAATCCCGCATCTTGTCTCCCGGCCTGAACGACAGGCCGTGATCCGCCGTGATCACGATCATCGCGCGGTCATAGAGTCCAGCCGCGCGGAGGCGAGTTTGGAGGCGGCCGATCAGCAGATCGGCGAGCCCGGCTTGGACGAGATGCCCCTGCTGGTACTGGATGACAGGCCATTCGGTGGTCGTCCACACCAGACCGGGCAGAATGCCCGGAGGCAGCGTGAAACCGGCAATGCTTTGTCCGGACGCCAGCCACCTCGGCGGATGATGCGACACCAGCGTGTGCATAAAGTAAAGCGTCGGCTGGGAGTCGCCGCTGGTGATCCCATCGACGAAGGCCATGGCCGTCGACCGATGGTCCACGTCTTCTCCCCGTTCCCACACCCATGGGAACTCGGCTTCCTTCGCGTCGAATCCGGCCCAACCCTGGGTGATGTCGGGCAGTCCCGTTCGAGCGTCCGGCGGCAGCAGGACATGTGACGCGACGATGCGCACGTCGGCGAACACCCGGGCCTGGCGTTCCCAGAAGGGGCCACGAACTCTTCCGCTCAGCGAAGCCGGACACAAGGCTGTGAGGGGCTCCATCACTTTCATGCGGTGGCTAGTGGCGAGCAGGGTGAAGAGCGTGTCCGGGTGATCGCCGGGCGTCGGGACACTCAGGCCCCTCGGAAACCTGCCTGACAGAATCGCGGGCAGGGCCCACCTCGTGTAGTCGCTTACCGTGGTCGCATTTCTGAACCAGACGCCGTCGGATGCCAGCGCCGCGATGTTCGGATACCGCTTCGCATCGAGCCCCCCGCGTTCGTCGAGGAACGTGACGAGCGGCAGTTCATCGAAAACGATAAGCACAACCGGCGCGAGTTCGCCGGCCGAGCGCGTGGTTGCCTTTACGGTACTCTCACGCATGACCCCACGGATGTCCGGGCCAGTCAGGAATGCGACAGGGACCACGAGCGCGGCAACGCTCATGAATGTCATCGCGAGTCTGAACGCACGCAGTATCAGCCATGCGGCGCATGCGAGCGCGGTGGTGGCGATGGCGATCCACGCCGCGGCCGTCCAGCTCGATGCGCCGAAGCGGTAACTGACCTGAAGGACGAACACCGCGACGAGCGCGCCAACTGCGATTCCAGTCACGGTCATCGTCGAGCGGCGCCCGATCAGCGCAGCGACACCGACGACTGCCCCTACGGCCATGGGCGGGACCAGTATCGACAACGCGACGAACGCGAACATGTCGAAGCGGTCGGCGTCGTGCGCGACGAAAAATTCGGGACCGCGGCTGAGGAGATCAAGCACGGGCTGGGCTACCGCGACGGCCCAAAGACCAGCCACAGCTGCCGTACACCCCATCCAGAGCTTCCAGCGTGAGGAGGACATGCGTCCGGAAATGTTACCTGATCGGGGACGGCGGGTCCTAACGCCGGCCTTTCGCGGAAAGGGGCCGCCGCGGTCGTGGACCCGGACGGGGCGTGCGGCAGACAATGCCGACGCCGCAGCCCGCCAGTCTGCGGGCATGCGGCGCTCACACCATGCCACCGACATCGCCACACGATTCCACCGACGACATCGCCGACGCGCTCGTAGACGCCGTCGTCGAGCCCCGCACGTACGGGATCCGACAGTGGTCGGGCTGGATTCTCGGCCCCGTCCTGCTCGACGCGAGACTCCTGCTGCAGCCCCCGCAAAGACTGAGCGTGGAGGGCTGGCGTACGGCAGGCGCGGCCGCCCCGTACTCGAACCCGATCATCTACCTCTTCCTCGGCGGGTTCATCATTGCGCTCGCGATGCAGCGGTGGAACCTCCACCGGCGCGTGGCCATCACGCTCATCTCGGCGCTGGGAACGCGTCCCACCCGGATTATCGCCGACTTCCTCCTCTCGCCGGCGCTGGTGAGCATGTGGGTGAGCAACACCGCCACCGCGCTGATGATGCTGATCATTGCGACCTCGGTGGTGCTGCTCCCGCCGGCCGGGTCGGACGCGAATCCGGGCCTGCGGGGTTCAGCACGACCCTGGTGTTGTCGGTCGCGTACGGCGCGACAACGGGAGGCATGGCGACGCTGATCGGCCAGGCCGCGGCGAACTGGCCGTCGGGATCGTCTTCCTGCTCACGGCGCTTGGCTGGGTCTTCCAGCCGATCCTGAGTCGCGTCATTCCGCTGGTGTCGGATACGACAATCGCCATCGCGGGCGCGGTCGTGCCCTTTCTCATCCCGATCGACGCGCGGCGCGGCGAGTGCGTGATGAACTGGCAATCCGTCCGCGGCTTGCTGTGTCTGGGCCGTCCGGTGCTCTGGGCATCCGGCCCCGGGCCGTCCGATAACGGGCGTCAACTCGGCCCGGCTAATGCTTCCTCATCGGTGATCACTTAATGACCTCTATCAGGACCAGCCCTGCCCGGAGGCGTTCCGTGCGACGATCACGCTCGACGTTGGGATGTCGTGCGTTCGCGAGGAGGTAGCCGAGCCCCCGTCGGAGTGCCCGCGTCAGACCGATCCCGACGAGCAGGGCCGCGACGAGGGCCTCCAGCATGCGGTGCGCGCACATCGCGACGCGCCGCGTCGCGATCGCGATCCCATGTCCGACGCGTTGCGGGGCGAGAAAGCGTTTGAGAATGGCTGCGCACAGGCTCGCCCACATGAGTCCCTCGGCCACGTGCGGGTTCGCCGTGTTGAACGTGTGCAGATTCGCGTACGATGTCCACTCCTTGAAACAGCGTTCTCTCTGCCACCGAACGCGGGAGAGCCGTGCAACCAGGTCGGCGGAGAACGGCGTACGCGGCAGATTCGTGCACAGTCGCGTCATCGTCCGGTCGCGGCCAGGGAGGACCATGACGCGAAAGCCGATGGCGGCGGGCCCCGCGCGCGAACTCGACGTCGAGGTCCAGATGGCGTCCCGGATGCTGGGCGAGCATGCGCGACAGCCGCAGCCGAGGGGGGACGACGGCGGCACGCCCCTCGACCCACGCCGCGCGCACCCATCGGCCGTAGCTGCTGGTGAGCCGCACGATGAACGAACCGCCTGCCGCCGCCACCGCTTCGAAGTACGGCACGCTGGGGTAGCCGCGGTCCGCCAGGAACGAGCACCCGGCCAGAGCCGCCGGTTCGGGCAGAAACTGCCGTCCCGCGTCACAGTCTGGAGCGATCTGGACGGTCTGCACCTCGTCTGCAAACCCACTGTCGGTGGCGTGGATTTCCACCGTGGCGGGCTTCAGCACGATGGGATTGCCCGCAGCGACCGCCGGTGCCAGCTTGTGAGCCGACAGGTTGAGCGGGAAGTTGAAGGGCGAGATGGCCGAGACCGGGCCGAGCGGGAAACGGCGCATGATGGCGAAACGCCCCTTCCCATGCGGGGCGAGATCCAGGGGAATCACCTCGCCGCCAAGCCGCCGCGCTTCCTCGCTCGCCACGTGGAAGGTCGTCGCGGCGCGATCGACCTCGGTGAGGGCGTCGCGAATGGGTTTGCCGGCTTCGCCAGCGAGCACGCGACCGAGTTCCTCCCGTCGACGCGTCAGAACGCCAGACGCCCTGGCGAGAATCGCGCCGCGCTCGTACGCCGGCAGGCCACGCATCGTCGCGGCGGCCGACACGGCGGCGGCAATCGCCGACTCAACGTCGGCGTCGCCCGCCAGCCATGTCGAGCCCACGAGGGCATCGTCCCAGGGGTTCGTGACGGGCAGCGTGTCCGCGGACCGTTTCCAGTGACCGGCGAGGTAGAAGGGGTATTCCTGGGCCATCGTGGTTGCTCCGGAACTGATTCTGGGGCGGATCCCGAGTGGGGGCGAACGCGTCTAACTTACTGTGGGATGAGATGATACACACGATCAACAGGGACAGGGAGGCGTCCTCGGACCCCAAATACCCTGCCGGCAGGCTATAATTAGATGATTGCCACGTGATGGCTTTCGGAGGAGTTTCCCGATGGTAAACGTGTCCACCACGGCCGCGACGAAGATCGCCGAGTTGCTGGCCGAAGAGCAGAAGTTGCAGAGCGGTCTCCGCGTGTTCGTGCAGGGCGGCGGCTGTTCAGGGTTCCAGTACGGCCTGATGATCGAAGATGCGCCGGGACCGGGCGATCAGTCGGTCGAGTCGAACGGCGTGAAGATCTTCATCGATCCGATCAGCGCCCGGTACCTCGACGGCGCCGAGGTCGATTTCGTCGATAGCGTGACGGGCGGCG
>Ga0315290_10002727_pt1 | contig 12514 bp, 11 predicted proteins | sample YL17G12_0_MG_FD_203627 | JGI IMG/M metagenome (GOLD analysis project Ga0315290, IMG submission 203627) | Sediment microbial communities from Yellowstone Lake, YNP, Wyoming, USA - YL17G12_0 | ecosystem: Environmental > Aquatic > Freshwater > Lake > Sediment | place: USA: Wyoming | collected...
GAAGGGGTGAATTTAGAAATCCGTCTGGAAGCTTTTATGCATCAGGCTGTTTCTTATCCTGCCCGCCGGCAGGCAGGTAATGCAGCAATCCCCAGACACCGTAAATGAAGGCAAATAGCACCATCCACTGCGAAGGGGTTAAGCCGATCCAATGGATCGGGCTGAAGCGCAGGAATTCAACTAAAAAGCGGTAGATCGAATAAAGGATCAGCCACCAGAAAAAGATCTGCCCGTCGAATTTTTTCTTCCGATAGATCCAAACTAAGACAACAAATACTGTAAGCATCGAAAGTAGGGAATAGATCTGGGTGGGATGGAGATGTTCGCCCGGAAAATAATTGGAAGCCAGCGCCACCGGCGGGAAGACTATTCCCCAGGGGAGTTTGGTGGGCAATCCAAAGCAGCAGCCGTTTAAGAAACAGCCAATGCGGGCGATCGAATACCCCAGGGCCGTCCCCGGCGCCAAGGCGTCGAACAATTTTAAAAGCGGAATGTTCTTAAAGCGGGCATAAAGGATGACTGCGAGCAAGGCTAGGAGAAATCCTCCCAGGAAAACCAGGCCGCCTTTCTGCACCATGAAGATCTCGATCGGCGCGTTGCGGTATTGCTCCCATTCACCGATCACGTAAAAAAGGCGCGCCCCAATGATGGCCGAGATCAGGACAAAAATGGCCAGATCAAATACCATATTCGGATCAAGCCCTTCCCTTTTCAGATAGTTATAAGAGATCCAGATGCCAAAAAGAAAAGCCAGTGCGATAAAAAAACCGTAAGCATGGACAGAAAGCGGCCCCACCTTAATCAGAATCGGATACATTTTTCTCCTCCTCTTCAAACAGTTTATAGGCCAGCAGGATAACGCCGATATTGATCATGACATCCGCCAGGTTAAAGACCGGCCAGATAGTTATATCCATATAATCGATCACATAACCGCGGGCAAAGCGGTCGATCAAATTGCCAAGGCTGCCTCCCAGGATAAAGGCCAGCCCGATCTGGACCAGGTAATTATAGAAGGTCAGACGGTAATGGAAGTAGATGACCAAACCCACCACCAGCGTGCCGACGATCGCCAGATAGGGGGAAAAACCGACAAAGAGAGAAAAGGCCACCCCGGTGTTGCGGACGTAAGTTAGTTTAACCACTTCTCCAATCAGCGGAATGGATTGGTTCAAGAACATGTGCTGATGAACTATAATTTTTAAGATTTGGTCCGCCACTGCGATCAGGGCGGCAATAAAATAAAATAACATCCGTTACCTGACTTTCGGCGCCTGTTTGATATAAGTATCGATCAATTTTGCGATCTCTCCAAAATAATAACCAAGAACCGGGAAATCGACCAGCTTTGACAGGATCACCGTAAGTAAATAAATCACGATCCCCAAAAATATGGTGGTCCCGATCGCAAAGCCGACTCCCTGTGCTATCCCGTTCAGGAAAGTAAACCAGATATAGCGCCACGGCTCATGTTTGTCGCGCCGGACCTTTTCGATCGCCTCGATCAATTTCTGCTCTTCATCCCCCACTTAGGTTCCCTCCTGCCAGCTGGCAAGATATTTTGCCTGCTCCGGCGTCAACTGGTCGATGCGGATCCCCATCGATTTTAATTTGGCCGTCGCTACCCAGTTTTCGATCTCTTCCGGGACATTATAAACTCTGGCCTTTAGCTTGCCAATATTATCGATCACGTATTCGGTCGCCAGCGCCTGGGTGGAAAAGCTCATGTCCATCACCGAAGCGGGATGCCCTTCGGCCGCTGCCAGATTTACCAGCCGGCCCTCCGCCAGGATATAAACCGACTTGCCACCCGGCAGGATGTACTGGTCAACAAAGTTCCGGACGTTCTTTATCTCCTGCCTGGCCATTTTCTTTAATCCTTTGAGATCGATCTCAACGTCAAAATGGCCGGAGTTGCAGACTATGGCACCCTCTTTCATTTTTTCAAAATGTTCAGTGCGGACAACGTTGACATTCCCGGTCAAAGTACAGAACAGGTCGCCGATCGGCGCCGCTTCTTCCATGCTCATGACCCGGAAACCGTCCATCGCCGCCTCGATCGCTTTAACCGGATTGACTTCGGTCACGATCACATTGGCGCCCATTCCTTTGCAGCGCATGGCAAAACCTTTGCCGCACCAGCCGTAGCCGGCCACGATCACGTTCTTGCCCGCCAGCAGAATGTCGGTGGCGCGGATGATGCCGTCGACCGTGCTCTGCCCCGTTCCATAACGATTATCAAACAGGTTCTTGGTCTGCGCGTCATTAACGGCGATCACCGGGAACTTGAGCGCACCATCCCGCTCCATTGCCCTCAAGCGGATCACGCCGGTGGTCGTCTCTTCCATGCTGCCGATGATCTGTTTGGCAATCGCCGGATATTTGGCGGAAATGGTAGAAACCAGATCGCAGCCGTCGTCCATAGTAACGACCGGCGAATGCTCGATCGCGGCGACCAGATGCTTATAATAGGTTTCATTGTCTTCGCCCTTAATGGCATAGACCGGAATATCATAATCGACTACCAGGGAGGCGGCGACATCATCCTGGGTGGAGAGCGGATTGGAAGCGCAAAGAACGATATCCGCTCCGCCCGCTTTGAGCGCTCGGACCAGATTGGCAGTCTCCGCCGTGACATGCAAGCAGGCGCTCATCTTTTTACCTTTGAGCACCTGGCTTTTGGCGAACTTTTCTTTTACCTGGGAAAGGACCGGCATATCCCGCTCCGCCCATTCGATCCGGAGCTTTCCTTTAGCCGACAATTTTAAATCTTTAACATCCGATTTAACCATTTCCCCCCCCCAATTCATTTACTACTTTAGCACAGCGGTCGCAGAGTGTCGAATGGGTCGGATCTTGCCCGATCGTTTCTTTCCACAGCCAGCAGCGCTGGCATTTTGTTCCCGGCGCATGTGAGACAACCGGTTCACCTTCCCCTTCCTTCAGCACTACTTTGGAAGCGATCAGGATCATGGGAAGCATTTTTTCCACCGATTTAAACAGATCAAGCTCATTGCCGTGCGCGGGGATTTCAATTAGGGCGTCGATCGAGCCTCCGATCGTTTTGGCGGAGCGCAGGACTTCAAGTTTTTGATAAACCTTTTCCCTCAGTTCGATGATCTTATTCCACTTTTCTTCAAATGCCTGATCGGTATATTTTTTTTCAACCTTCGGCATATCCAACAAGAACACACTTCCTTGTTGTGATTTTGCCTTGCCTGCCGGCAGGCAGGGATTTTGGGTTTTGGATTTAAAATATCTCAAAATATCTTCGGCGGTGAATGAGAGGATCGGCGCCATCATTTTTATCAGGGCCTGCAAGATCTCATTCATAGCGAATTGGGCGGATCTTCTTTCGATGGAATGCTTGCCGCCGCAATATAAGCGATCCTTGGACATATCAAGATAGAGCGAAGAAAGGTCGTTGGTGCAAAAATCGTAAAGCCCATGGTAGACCAGATGAAATTCAAATTCATCATAGGCCTTGGTCACTTTTTCTATTAACCGGTTAAGCCGGGATAAGATCCAGTGGTCGATCTCGAGAAGTTGTGCAGGAAAAACCCTCACCCCCTCTTCTCCCCCTCTCCCATTGGGAGAGGGGGATGGGGGGTGAGGGCTATTTAAATCAAAATCATAAAGATTACTCAATAAAAACCGGCAGGTATTTCTAATTTTAGAATAGGCTTCCTGTACCTGCTTCATGATCTTTTCCGATGCCGCCATATCGTTGCGGAAATCGGTCGATGCCACCCACAGCCGCAAAACATCCGCTCCGTAGCGCTTGACCACATCCTGCGGATCGATCACATTCCCCAGCGACTTGCTCATTTTCTTACCTTTGTCATCAATGGTAAAGCCATGAGTTAGGACTGAATTATAAGGGGCCCTCCCCTTATAGCCGATCGAAATTAATAATGAAGACTGGAACCAGCCGCGATGCTGATCTGAGCCTTCAAGATAAAGATCGGCCGGCCAGCGATGGCCTTCTCTGGTTTCCAATACCGCGGCGTGGGAAGAGCCGGATTCAAACCAGACATCCAGAATGTCGGTTTCTTTGTCAAACTCTGCTCCTCCGCAGTCAGGACACTTGTTCCCCGCGGGAAGAATATCCCGGGCATCTTTTAAGAACCAACCGTTAGTCCCTTCTTCGCGCACCAGTTTTCTGATCGCCTGGTTAAAAATTCCGGTCAGCTGCGGTTTTTTACAGCTCCGGCAGTAGAAAGCCGGGACCGGAACTCCCCAGGAGCGCTGACGGGAAACACACCAATCCGGCCGGGTTTCGACCATTCCCCGAATGCGGTTCTCTCCCCAGGAGGGGAACCACCGGGTATCGCCAATGGCCTTCAATGCCTGCCCGCGCATATCATTCTTATCAACCGCGACAAACCATTGTTCGGTAGCGCGAAAGATGACCGGGTTTTTGCAGCGCCAGCAGTGGGGATAGGAGTGTTTGATAAATTCGAGCTTGAGCAGTGTTTCGTCGGTCTTCATTCGTTCGGTGATGAGCTTATTGGCTTCATCGTAATGTTTGCCTTTAATAAAATCAGGGACCGAATCGTCATAATAACCTTTATCATCGACCGGCATGACCACCGGGAGTTTATATTTCAATCCAACCTGATAGTCTTCGATCCCATGGCCGGGAGCGATGTGGACCAGTCCGGTCCCCTGTTCCAGCGTGACCAGCTCATCCAGCACCACCGGAACCTGGCGCTCGACAAACGGATGCTGCGCCAAGATGCCTTCCAGATATTTCCCTTTAGTTTTATCAATAATTTTGTGTTCTTTCAGATCCATGCGCTTGACAAAATCTTCCATCAATCCCTCGGCCACGATATAAACCTCGGTTCCCGCGTTCAGGAAAACGTATTCATACTCAGGATGGGCCGCGATCGCTACGTTAGCCGGCAAGGTCCAGGGAGTGGTAGTCCAGATGACAAAATAGACCGAATCTTTGATCAAATTTATGGGCGATTTTTTATCCGGCGAAAGCGCTTTGCTGTCAACCGCTTTAAATTTTACATAGATAGAGGGGGATCGATCATCCTGATATTCGAGTTCCGCCTCCGCCAGCGCAGTTTTATCGGTCGGGCACCAGTGAATTGGCTTTAAGCCGCGATAAACATAGCCCTTCTCCGCCAGGGTACCGAACAGCTCAACGATCTTCTCTTCATAAGAATGATCAATGGTAAGGTAGGGTTTATCCCAATCGGCAAAGATCCCCAGCTTTTTAAATTCCCCGCGCTGCAGATCGACATATTTCAAGGCGTATTCTTTGCATTTATTCCTGAATTCTATCTTGTCGCCGCTTCCCTGATCACCGGAGGCCTTAATCTCTTTCAGCAGCTGGGTTTCGATCGGCAATCCGTGGCAGTCCCAGCCCGGAACAAAAGGAGAATTGAAGCCCTGCATCGATTTATATTTAACCACAAAATCTTTCAGGGTCTTGTTGAGAGCGTGCCCGAGGTGAATATCCCCGTTGGGATAAGGAGGGCCGTCGTGGAGAATGTAGCTTTGCCCCTGCCGGTTTTTCTCCTGCAGCTTGGCATAGATATTCTGCGCGTGCCAGAAGGCCAGCACTGCTTCTTCAACCTTTGACAGGTTGGCGCGGATCGGAAAATCGGTTTGCGGCAGATTTAAGGTCGATTTGTATTCCATAAGAAATTCTATTCTAACATTTTACGCGCGAGGCAGGCAAACGGTAAAAGTGGTCCCTTCACCGACGTAACTGTCGACGTAGATCGATCCTTTGTGCTCCTCTACGATCTTTTTGGTGATCGAGAGGCCCAGGCCGGTCCCGGTTTCCTTGGTGGTAAAGAAGGGATCGAAAATATTCTGCAGTTTATCTTTGGGGATTCCCGGTCCAGTATCGGCCACCGAAATCCTTATTTCTTTTTCTTCCCGATGAATGGTGATTGAAAGATCCCCGCCCTTTTCCGCCAGCGCCTGGATAGCATTGGACAAGATATTCATAAAGACCTGGGTCAGCTTGTTTTTGTCTGCCAGCGCCAACGCTTTTTCCTCACCCTCCCCGCCGTAATTCTTCACTATAAACACCTTATTCTTGCTGATATCGTAGCCAAAGATCAGTATTACCTTATCAAGGATCTCGGCCACATCCAGCGGCTCGAGGCGAAGCTCATGGGTTTTGGAATAATCCGAAAGCCCCTCGATGATCAGCTTCATCCTCTCCACTTCGGAGGGGAACATCTTGACCACGCTCTCTCTAAAATTATCTTTATCCCAGTTGGCTTCCATAGAGTTGGCCACGGTCAAGAGGTAGGTTAAAGGATTCTTAAGTTCATGGGCGATGCCGGCGATGGTTGACCCGAGGGCCGCCATCTTTTCGGAGCGCAGCACCTGCGCCTGCTGTCGCTTGAGCTCTTCCAGAATAAAAGTATATTCAACGCTGATGGCCGATTGATTGGCAATGGTCCGCAGGAATTCAATGTCATCCGGTGTGTAGACTTCTGAGGAGAGTTTTCTTCCCAGATTAATGGTCGAAAGCAGGGTCGGTTTGTTAAAATATTCGCTTTCCGAAACACTCGGTATGATCAGGACCGATTTGAGCTGGTCCATTTCGGCCAGGACCATGGATAACCTTTCTTTTTCCGCCCCGGCCAGCGAACTGTTTTTTAATCTTTCCGCGATCTCCTCGCGATCGATCTCATTGTAATGGACGGTTATCTCTTTGATCAGCGCCGAATCTTCGGAAATAGGGAGATCAACCGCCTTCTCACCCTCCCCATCGCCCGCCCGCACCAGATATTGATGTTTTTCGCGGTCGAGGACCATGACGGAGGTGCCGGCCAGCTGCATCGATTTGCACAGCAGGTAGGAAGCCATTTTGGCGTATTTATCCAGATCAGTGACCGGCCGCGTCAGGGCCTTGCTGTATCGGCCTAATATCCGCTGGTAGTCATAACCCCGGCTGAAAAAGATCCGGTCGGAAATCTTTTGCACCAGCTCGCGCAGCGGCTGGAAGAGCAGCGCAATGACAAAGGCGGCCGCCATGCCGGCCCAGAGCGAATGCGCGCCTAAGAACAGCTGGCCGATCAGCAGCAGGGAAATAAAGACGACAGTTAGCAAAGCGGTCAAGACCAGATACGAAGTAGTTTTTTTAACTGAAATTTTCATATGTCGTCGAATAGATTATCCCACAAAAAAAATTGTTAAGCAATCCGTAAAATGCTATTATCGGAGGAAAGTAACGCGAGCAGGAGATCAGAATGAAAAAACCATGGCTGGCAATTATTTTATTGATCCTTTTATGTGCCGCGGGATTTATCCTGATCAGCAACTGCGGCGGAGCGCAGCTGATAAAAACCACGGAAGAAACCAGCAAAGGTTGGCAGCTGGTGGGGGAGCGCGAAGTTTCATCTTATGAAGTATATTTTACTGGCATCTCCCTTTTTGTTTATCACGGAACGCCTTACATTGCCTATAATGGCTCGCATCTTTCAACTATAATCGGCCCAAATGTGGCAAAATACAATGGAACCACTTGGGAAAGTGTCGGGGATTTATCGTTTCCAATTGGTTTTATTACGAATCGGATCGCCGGATCCGCAGCGTTATTTGTTGACAACGGCGTTCCCTATCTGGCCTGTATCCAGCCATTTATTATCGGCACAGATCCAAAAGGAAGTCCCATAACCGAAATGATGTCCTGTGTTCTAAAAAATAATGGGCTCACCTGGGAAGCGGTGGGCGGATCGATCTTTACTGCGGGTGTAGCGGACTACATTCCGCTTTACGTCTATAACGGGACGCCCTATGTCGCTTATTCCGATCCAGCTCAGGCGGGAAAAGTAGCCGTGGTAAAATTTAATGGCAGCAACTGGGAAACCGTCGGCCCAACCGGTTTTGCTCTGGCCGGCCCCACCGACGTCGGGATGCTGACCGGTGTTGCTTTATGTGTTTACAATGCTACACCTTATATCGCTTTTAAGGATGCGGCAAACGGCAATCGAGCCTCGGTCATGAAGTTTAATGGCAGCGATTGGGAAAATGTCGGCACGCCAGGCTTTTCTTCCGGCGAAGCCGCGCATATTTCTTTTACGGTAAACAATACCGTTCCCTACATCGCTTTTGAAGACAAGAGTGAATATCAAGATAAGCGCGGAGTAACCCAAGAAACCTACACCACTACAGTAATGCGGTTTAACGGCGCCAGCTGGGAAAGAGTCGGCGATCCCGGTATTTCGTACGAGCAGGCCGAGGCCCTATCGCTTTCCGTGTATAACGGGATCCCCTATATTGTTTACGAAGATATGGAGGTCCCGAGCATCGGGGCGGCATCACTAAAACGTTTCAATGGCACGGACTGGGAATATATTGGCGGCCGGGGATTTACTTTCGGGCACGCCGCTATGTACACTACCCTTTTTATTGATAACGGCATTCCCTTTATCGCCTACCGCGACGGCACGAGCGGCAAGCTGACGGTGATGAAGTATATCGAATAGACAAGTTTAACCGCCCTCACCCATTCACTTAAATAATTTGCCTCTATTCTTATTTGTGCTACAATTACTCCATGCAGAGAAAGAAACCGATCTTTTCGGGCTTCGGCAAACCGGGCGAACAGGTCGTTGAAAGGCAAGACTCATATTTGCTCTCCGGCAAAGGGACCGACCTGGGCTGCATTCTGCAGGTCGGTGAAGAAATAAAACGCCCTTCCCTCCTCTCGCTCGAAATTCAGGGTACTATCATAAAACAACAGCCCTGGTCAAGATTGCGGATCGAAGTTTTTGACCGGGAAAAGCCCGATCTGCCGGCCACCACCTTTGAAGAAGAATATCTGATGGAGGATCTCTCGCCGGAACATTTCAAATCTTTTTCCTTCCCCATTTTGGGGATCGTCAAACAGCCTTTCAAGGTCCAGATCATGGTGGTCGGGCCGTCAGAAACTTCGCTCGAAATCAGGAATGTCCACCTCAATTAAAATCCCCGGCGGCTGCGCGGTGGGCGCCTTTGTCAACGGGATGGAAAATATTGCCCCTTTTCAAAAAATGATCGGCAAAAAATTGGCCGCGATCCTCTGGTATAACCATTGGTTTCAACCCTTTCCGGCGGAAGAAATTAAGCTGGTCGATGCTAATGGGAGCCTGCCGCTCATAACCTGGGAACCATGGGTAACTGATCCTCTGGGAGCGCTGGATGCGATCAGCTCTGGGAACTTTAAGCTTTATGTTGAAAATTTTCTGCAAGCAGCCAAAAAATGGGGCAAGCCGATCCTCTTGCGCTTTGCCCATGAGATGAACGGCAACTGGTATCCCTGGGACGGCTTCCACAATGGAGAAAAGGCCGGGCCAGATAAATATAAACGAGCCTGGCATTATATATATGATGTAAAGCGCCAAATCGGCGCTGACAATGTCCAGCTGGTCTGGTGCCCCAACCATTCCAACCAGCCGGAAGCGGAATGGAACGCGCTTGCCAATTATTATCCCGGCGATGCGGTGGTCGACTGGGTGGGACTGGATGGCTACAACTGGGGCTATTCTGCCTGGCAGGATTTTGATTCGATCTTCAAAGCCCCTTATAATGTTTTGGCCAATCTAACCGGCAAACCGATCATGATCGGAGAATTCGGCTGCGCTGATCAAGGCGGCAGCAAAGCCGATTGGATCACTGACACCCTGGCTAAAATAGAGACGAACTATCCGCGCTTGAAATTATTTTGCTGGTTCAATATTAACAAAGAAAGAGATTGGCGGGTGGATTCTTCCGCCCCGGCCGCGAGCGCTTTTAAAAATTCCTTGCAAAGCGATCACTTTTTAGATAAAATACCAGCTTGTTGTATCTAAACACCCAGTGAGGTCGCGGGAAGAAGGGTTGTTTTTTTTGAAGCGATCAAAAAAAGAAGTTAAAAAAAGTCTCTGGTCACGAATAAAACAATATCGTATTGCTTACTATTTTATTGCCCCCACCATCCTGGCGATGATCTTTTTACACATCTCTCCCATTCTGCAGGGAATTTACATGTCATTCCTCGATCTCAATCAAATGACCCTGCGCAACTATCTGCTGGCGCCTTTTGTCTGGTTCGATAATTACTACAAAGTCCTGATCGATCCCAACAGTCCGATCCGGATCGGATTGTTCGAAGCGGTCCGTAACACCTTTATTTATACCGTGGTCGTAACCATAGGAACCCTGGCCGTAGGAATGGTTGTGGCGCTGATGCTCCACCGTAAATTCTTTGGCCGTTCGCTGGTCAGGACCCTCTTTCTCTTTCCCTGGATCGTTCCCACCTACGTCACCGGCCTCTTGTGGGGGATCATGTGGCTAAAATCAGGGGGGCTCGTCAATGTCATGCTGGTCGACTGGCTGCACATTCTGCCGTCCAAGCCATCCTGGCTCTCCGGCCCCAACACCATGTGGGCCATCATTATCCCGACCATCTGGCGCTACTGGCCGCTCTCGATGCTGATGCTTTTGGCCGGGCTGCAGACCATCCCGGATGAATTGTACGAAGCGGCGGATATCGACGGCGCCGGCCCCTGGACCAAATTCTGGATGATCACCTGGCCCATGCTGCGGCCGGTGTGGTTCATCCTGATATTATTCGGCTTGATCTACAACACCTATTCATTTAATATCGTGATCATGATGTTCCGTTTCGGCGCCGGCTTCCCGGGTGAATGGGGCGACTTGATGATGACCAATATCTTCCGCAATTCGTTCCAGCTGTGGAATTTCGGCACCGGAGCGGCCGCCTCGGTCCTGCTCTTGATCGTTATGGTTTGTATCGTTAATGTCTGGTTCAAATATTTCAAACAGGCGGAGGAGATGCGATAGCAAACTTAAAACTTAAAATTAAATTTATGTTTAACATGCCGTATTATGTAAGGAAAAGAATAATCGATATTGGTATCAGCATCATTATGCTGGCCTTTTTGGCGCTGACCTTGCTGCCGGTCGGCTGGATGGTCTTTTCATCGCTCAAGAGTTCGACCGACATCGCCATCGGACGGGTCGGCCTCTCCCACAATCTAGAGGGAAAGATCGAAGTCCGCTGGAGCAACTACGTCGATATGTGGAAAAACGTCAACTTCGGGCTCTATCTTAAAAATTCGATTGTTATCTGCGGCTCCACCATGATCATCGCCATGATCTTCTCTACCCTGGCCGCCTACTCGCTCTCCCGTTTCCGGTTTCCGGGATCGGACCTCTTTAGCAACGGCATCCTGGCTACCCAGATGATCCCTGCCATCATGTACCTTATACCGATCTATATCATGTTCGTTAAAATAACTATGATGACGGGTATTCCGATCAAGGGGACTTATTGGGGAATTGTCCTGATCTATTCCGCTTTCTTCATTCCCTTTTCTATCTGGATTCTGCGCGGGTTCTTTGCTTCGATCCCCAAAGAGCTGGAAGAGGCCGCGCGGATCGACGGTTGTAACGCGCTGCAGGTCTTCTGGTATGTCGCGTTGCCGCTGGCTATTCCCGGCATTATCGCCACCGGAATTTATATTTTCCTGACCGCCTGGGATGAACTGATGTTCGCCTGGGTCCTTACCAATGCCGATACCATGACCATCCCGGTCGGTATCCGGCTATTTGTAGGAAATTACCAGAACCGATTTGACCTGATGATGGCAGCCGCGACGGTCGCGACCATCCCGGTGGTAGTACTATTCTTTATGCTGCAGAAGCATATCGTGCGCGGCTTAACCGCCGGCGCGGTAAAAGGTTAAATAAAGAAAGGGTGTTTACATGGTAAAAAGATCTTTGGTTATTATAGGTTTATTGATCGTTTTTGCGGGCAGTGTGCTGGCCAGGGAGGTTTATCTGGGTGTTTTCCGCGAAGGCGCGCCTAAGAACCTGGGTTATATCAAACAATTTGAACAGCAGGCCGGCAAGAAACCGGCCATGATCATGTGGTATCAGGACTGGGCACAGGAATTTCCCAAAGACGACGCTATGGCCGTAGTTACTTATGGCGCTGTCCCCCACATCGTCTGGGAACCATGGTACTGGAGCGATCATGAAAAAGTCAAACTCAAAGATATTATCAGCGGAAAGTGGGACGGCTATATCCGCAACTGGGCCAAGGCGATAAAAGACTTTGGCCACCCTATCCTGCTGCGGGTTGCGCATGAGATGAATATGGAAGGCTATCCATGGGGCATTGTGAATAATGAGAAAAATCCCGAAACCTATATTAAAGCTTTCCGCCACATCGTTGACATTTTCAAAGGCGAAAATGCTGTCAATGCCAAGTTTGTCTGGGCGCCAATGAATTATTCGTTCCCGAATGAATCATGGAATGACTGGGTCAAAGCCTACCCTGGCAATGACTACGTAGATTGGGTTGGATTCGACGGTTATAACTGGGGCAACACCCAGAGCTGGAGCGATTGGCAGGTTCTCAAATACCTGTTCCGCGACCAGGTCCGCCGGGCGCATAAACTCTGGCCGTCCAAGCCGGTCATGATCGCCGAATTTGCCTCTGCTGAACAAGGCGGCGATAAGGCAGCATGGATCAAAGAAATCCCCG
>Ga0315290_10002729_pt1 | contig 12510 bp, 6 predicted proteins | sample YL17G12_0_MG_FD_203627 | JGI IMG/M metagenome (GOLD analysis project Ga0315290, IMG submission 203627) | Sediment microbial communities from Yellowstone Lake, YNP, Wyoming, USA - YL17G12_0 | ecosystem: Environmental > Aquatic > Freshwater > Lake > Sediment | place: USA: Wyoming | collected...
CAACAACAAGTAATGGTTCCTGTAATAATTATGCAAAATACACCCATCCTGCAAGTAACAAGCTGGATAGTCATGATACTCTGTTTCATCAATATTATAAATTGTATATTGGTTCTCATAGATTATTCAAGAATGAAAGAGGGGGGGGGGGGGTGAATCAAATTGAACTCTGATGGATCTTCAGCTCTTATAACAATATTTCTCATGATAATGATACTAGCCATAGCAGCATTCGGTTTTATTATACTGGTTTCAAAAATGGATGAAAATGCAGCAATTGTGAATAGTGATCCTGTAAATCTTAGTGGAATATCTTATACAAGCGATATGTATAATGCAACCAATTCAACTGTACATGGCTTATCTGGTATAATGCCAAATTTCATATGGATCGTAATTATATTTATGATTGTAGTAGTCCTTGCATTGATGGCACTCGCATTAAAAAGATGATCACAAAGGTTAATAACCTTTACTATTAATTTATAGATATGTTATATAATTTAACTGAACCAAATACAACATTGGAAAGTATCCATATGATCTCTCCGTATACATTTACTTTTAATGGACTTATTCTTTTATTTACGATTGTTATAGTATTAACACTGATAATAGTTATATATGTCAAAAAAATGGTTTAATCTTTTATCAATGTACCATTATCACAGGCAGATTCAGTTGTCTTTATATATCCAATCACATTTTCATCTTTATCTGATGAATGCAAGAAAACCCCTGCCTTTAGGCTGGGGATGAATTGCTGTGTACTAAATTGATCGCAACCTTTAATAACAATATATAAGATGTTATAGTTTATAATAATTGCGTTCATATAGTGAACTATAATTTATTTATAACTATTAATAACAATTATAATTAATATAATTAGTATATTGTATTATATAATTTATATACTCGTTGTATAAAAAAGTTTATATAGTAGAACCAAAAAATTTGGTTAAAATTTGATCGAAATCCAAAAACTGGGAAAATTTTTATGCCAATTATAGGTCATTTATAACACTTAGCAACATCTCTCAAATTGCTTTAATTTTAAAATTATGGCCGATATATTTTTATTTAGATATTAATAGAATAATAGAATTATATATATGATCTAGATGTAAGGATGGAACACGATTTTTGAATCGGTTTTCTTTTTTTGATCTTGGAAAAATTCCAGAAAATAAAAAACTCCTTATTATTACTATATACTATATATATTTTACTAAGCCTCGCGATTTATATATAGAGTAATAGAAAGTTTTTTTGATCACCCCATTTCTGGACCCAAAAACAAAAAAAACTAATCGATTGAAAAATCGTGTTCCATCCTTACATCTAGATCATATATATAATATTACAATTATAATTTTAGTAAGATAAACTTAATTTAAAGTTTATTTTAAAAACAGACTATTTATAGAGATGTTGCTAAGTGTTATAAATGATCTATAATTGGCATAAAAATTTTCCCGGTTTTTGGATTTCGATCAAATTTTAACCAAATTTTTTTGTTCTACTATATAAACTTTTTTATAAAATTATTATGTAATTAATATAATAGTTATATTAAATTATAATTATTATAAACATAAGATGATTTTTGGATCAAATACCCTATAACAAATATTAACAATTAGTACAATAACTCTTTTATATAGATGAGTTGAAGATAATACTTAATTTTGAATGAGGTTAATGAATTATGGCAAAACGTAAAGAAGAAATACCTGTTGAAAGTGATGAGGCCGACGTCATGGAATTTTTTGAATCTGAAGAAGACGCCTTGTTTGCTAAAGAATTATTGGAACAATATAAACGTGAGACGGGAGAAGTAACACCCGGTGCTGATGATTATGGAATGCCTATTACCCAGAGAGGAACTACAATGGTCATGGATCCGATGGATGATGTGTATGGATCCCGCCTTACACCACGTCAGGTAGACACAAGGTATCTGCTTGAAACCAAAGATGATATCCCAAAAGATATTAAAGTCTCGCACTGGTTGCTCGGTAGTCATCACAATGAACTTCTTAATATTCAGGATCACCGCCAGTATGCAAAGTATGCGCGTGAGAACCGTGATGTGGTACGCACAACCGGGTGGCAACGGGAACATAGAAAGACTGCTTATTCCGATGTTGTTCAGATTGAACATTATTCTAACAGATTGTTAACTAAATCATGGAAGCATGGGGAACGTTTATTACAATCAACAGTCATCCAGAGAAGTCAGAGTGAGGAAGTTGGAGAGCGCGCGCCTGATGCTGATGGTGGACCTGCAACAAATGTGGCAGGTGGATTGATGGGACGACTTGGTAAGATGTTCGGCGGAAGGTGATATAAGTGGATGACTTACTATGGATAGGATTAATCGTTATTCTTGGAACCGTCATTATGAGTGTATTCGTCGTCGCGTATGTATGGTTAACTCCTGTTATGCCATATATTCGTGCGAAACTGGATAACAAGGATCTGGTATTCATGTTGGGTAAAGATAATAAAATGAGACTTGTTCCTGCCAAATATTCGTCCAGTGTTTATTCAACAGCCAAATTTCCTTATTCATTCATTCAGCGTGAACCGAGATCTTTCAGGTTTGGTGATCTTCAGGCAGTATTTGTTCTTGATAACTGGGGAGTTATTATCGATCCGCTCATGGTAGAAGCATTAAAAGAACTTGAAAAAATAGGGATTAGTAATTATGAAGAATTAGAGTATGCAATGCGGGCATGGGCTGAAGATGAAAAAGCGGGTCTGCCATATGATAAGCGGCGAGGTCTGGATCCTGCAAGTAAGATAGCCGTTCATGCATTTACTGATATAGATCTCCAGAAATTATATGATTATATTGGTAATGTAACACCATCGGAGATACGTGCACATCTTGATGAGAAGATCGCAATTATTGTAGAAGAATACCGGGATCTTGGTGGAAAGAAAGAGAGTGGCACTCCATGGATACTTATCATTTCTATTATCGGGTTACTTGGAATAGGAATTGCCGGTGCAAAGATGATGGGTGTTTTCTAATCAGATTATTTTTTTCCAGTAAAGATTTATATATGATCAGATCATATTACTATTTAAGATTGAGGTGCTGAATGGTTGATATTGCAACAGGAGAAGATATTAGAAATATGGATAACGAGAGAGTCCCTGATAAGATGTATCTCGATGAGAGTGGTTTAAAGCAATTTGAAAAAAATCCACTTAAAAATATTGATTTCGCACGTGCACAGGCATTGGCGCTTGCTAAGTTTAATGAGAAGAAAGGAAAAAAGGATGTAAAAAAAGAATTTGAACTTAAAAGATTATTCTTAAGATATGTTATAAAATATGCCAATAAATGGGACGCCATGCAGAATTACCCGAAACAGATCAAACAAAAACCAGCGTGGTTTGATCTGGCATTAGGTAAATTTGATGAGAATGAATTATCAACATCCGAGAAGAAAAAAATAAACGAGGTTTTTAATTCATTGTGGGAATACAGGGATAAATTCTTACCAGAACGGATGATGGGAGAAGAAGAAGCGAATCGTCAGTATGGCATTAAATCTCCTTATTATGCACAACCAGAAGCACCTATGGAATTACAGTCAGAAGAAACATTATCAGAAGATATAGCACCTCAGGTAAGTTATATGCCGGCGGTTGATACTACGGAACAATCTGTCATGAAACAACCTGAAACCGGGAATGTATTTGGTGTAAGAAAAATTATTCCGTCCGGTGAATCATATTTATCCGGATATATCATACCTATGCGTAAATCTACAGTAAACACAACTCCTGTCGTTAAACCTCAAGCGGGCAATCTTACCGAATATGGAATTCCGGCGGCCCAGAAGCAAGGTGGAAGTGGTGGCGGAGCATTCAGTATTGGAAAAAGTATGTTGTCCGGGATTCGTGGTGGAAGTTCTTTACAAGGTATTATAACTCAACGAGCGCCGCAACCAGTTGTACAGGCTCCTGTATCAGAACCGGTCCAGCCTGTTCCGGCTGCACGTAAACAAAAATCTAATCACCCATCTGTTAACAGGAAGATAAGTATTGTACCATCAAATCTGGCACGGTTCAGGTCTATAGAATTACCAACGATATCAACGAAAAAGAGTCCGGTATCAATTTCGAAAAAACGATCGGGGGTTTTTCAGGGCAAAATTAAAACATCCTTTACGTTGAATAAGCAATCTGTCGGAAATATGTCCAATGATATAAAACATAATGTCAGTGGGGTAGTTGATGGTATAAAGATGTTAAAGAAACAGGTAAGAGGTGAATTTAAAGGTGGGAGCTCTTTAAAATCCATTAATATAAAGAACATTAAATCAAAAAAATCCTACGGTCATAAAGATTTGGATGTATTGAAGAAACTTAAATCTGAAACTCATTCGCAGATATCGCGTGAAGCATTGGAATGTAAAATGATTCCGAGACTCAAGGAACAATGTGATAAAGTATTTACCAGAAACCAGATAACGAATGAAGTTTCAAAATTCAGGAATGAATTTAAGGATATTTCCAAGATGGTTCCCACGGTTAAAGGAGACAAGGCAAAATTAAATGAAGTTTCGATGCTTGGAAAAAGTATTGCTCATGGTGTTGATGGCGCGCATGTAGAAGATGTACGTTCAATGTATAGAAATTCTGGAATGTCAAAACAGATGAAGATAGGTACAATGGACTATGATTATAGTTTTATTACAGGAAAAAAGAAAGTAAAACCATTAGAGGAGTATTATGAGGAGGAATAATCCGTGGCTGATGTTACACCCGGTATAGCCGGGCCATTAACACCCGGAGCAGGTGCTGCGACTCCACTTATACCGGGAATATATCAGGATGTATCTATTGCAACCTCTCCCGGAGATGCTACGGTAGCAACAAATGTCAGTGTTGCACCTACTTTGTATAATGTGATGCTTACAGAGCAGCAAAAAAATTATCAGGCTGAACAGGTTAAAGCAGATCGCCAGACTGATGTAATAAAAATGAACGAATTGCTTGGGGCAGTCAAAGTCAAAGAAAATGAGGATAATTTGAAATCAACATTACAATCTGATGAATATAAAAAAATAGCAGCGCAAGAGCAGGCCGATATTGCAAGTACACGTGCTATGGAAGCTAAACGCTCAAGAGAGGGGTTCGGGGCAATATATAAACAAATTGTTCCAAGTATTGATCAATATAATAAAGAATTGATGACTGAGCAGGAAACACTGGATGATTTGAAAAATATTGTACAGACGAGTGACAATGCTGATGAACGGGCAGATGCCATGAGAAATATCGGAGAACAAGCTAAAAGAGTTAATGAACTATTGACGATATCTCCTCAGGATATTAAAAATAAGTATCCGACAAAATATGTTGAATATACTGCGAATGAAAAAGTGAATATGGCCGGATCAGCAAGAGTGGCATCAGATGTGGTCAAAGTGACAGGTTATACACCTTTGACCGTATCTCAGGAAATAGCACAAGCAAAGGCCCGTGGCGAGCCTTTATCGGCCACTCAGATTGCCGGGTTGACAGCTAAAGAAACGGCTGCTCAGAGGGGTACACCAATAACAGTTTCTTCTTATACGCAGGCAAAAACAGATGAAGAAAAAATTGCTCAGGATGCATATAACAGGCTTTTAAATGATAAGACGGCTTCTCAGGCAGTAAAGGATGCGGCGCTCAAGAATCTTGAAACAGCAACAAAATTAACAACCGCAGGAGTAGCTCAGGATCGTGCGGCGGCTGTAGCGCGGGGAGAAGCATTACCAGTATTGGGTTCTGGCCCCGCGATTCCATCTATCCAAAATATTATAACAAAAATTGATGTTAACCCACATGATCCGACTATAACACTTGCGGATAAAACAGCATATACATTAATTAAACAACTCGAATCACCAACAGTTCAATATTCTGAATCAGGCAGGCAGGAAATACTTAATAGAGTCGCCCAAATATACGGTGTAGATGCGACAATGGCATATTTTCAACCAATATATGACGAAGGTGGATTTAATAAAGGTTCGGCAGAATATCAAAGATTAAAAGGTCTGGCAGATATTACCCCATCATTAATTGCTCGTATATCACCAAACATTGCCCCATCTCCTGTGGCGGCTCCTGCGGCATCTCCTGTTAATAAAGAACTTGGAATTGAGTTTACTTCTATGACCCCGGTTAAAATAGGGGCAGTGACCGGGATAAATATTATTCCGGAACCTGCGAAGGGTGCATCTTATACAAATAAGATTATTTCTTCTGATGAGGTGGGCAGGTTTACTGTAAACCCGGTATCCACAGATCTATTTAAAAATTTCGGTGCAGGATTTTTATCAAAAGAGCAGGAGCCCAAATTTGGAATATCTCCCGGAGAGCGGGTTGTTGTATCATTGAGCGAATCACTTAAACCAACACTTCAACCCGGTGAACCATATACGAAATCCAGATATGGCGAAGTCGATCTTACCAGATATATCGATACTGTAGTCGGGGCTGCTAAAGTTGGCGGTGGAATCGTAATGAAAGGTGTCGAACTAAATAAAAAATTACTCGAACCTGTAATTACGAAATTTTCCGGTGATGCAAATGCAATCGTTGGGGGAGCGGGTGCTTTAATAACAAGTGCCAAGCCTTATTTTGCTCCGATTACCAAGCCTCCATCCGGCGAATCTGTACAATTGGGGAAAGGTGGGTTAAATATTCCGATCGCCCCGACAACAGATACATCTAAATTACAATTTGACGTACCGGGGCTTCCATATGTTAAACCTGAGCCGAGAGCTAATGTAATTCCTCCGGATAATTTAATGGGGCAGATTGGGGTGGCCGAGCGTGCCAGTAATTTAATAATCGGTGGTATTGGTAATTTGATGACTGCTGCCAAACCTTATTTTGCACCGATCGGGATGTCAGCATTTGGATTGGCTGGAGAACCCACGACCGGGTTAATTATTCCTGAAAAGGTTAAAGAAGATATAACAGCATTGCAAAAGACTGCGGCACCGGAAAAAATATATAAAATTTCATCCCCACCTGTACCATCTCAACCGATTGATTTAACCGGGGCGATCCAGCGTGCGGCTGAATCAGCTACCAGTAAAAATACATTCCTTCATCCAACAGATACTCTTATGAGACCAGAAGAGATGTTAACTCAATTACAACGTGATGCAAGAAAGACTCAAGCGAGTCAATATGGTAAATTAGATAAAGAGAGTGTTATCGATATTACCAAATATGCTTTCAAACCAATTACTCAGACGCCATCTGGTGGAATACAAATTGGTGGGACAGGCGAATTAATAATTCCTGAAGCGGGCAAAAGGTATGTAACAGCATTAAAAGAGACCGAAGCACCACCTGTAAAACCATATAAGGGTTTACCACTCTCTGATGGAGTTCCGTCAGTCGAAGAAATTGAACTTCGCAAGTATCTTAAAGGTACTTCTGAATTGGTTGGTGGGGGTCTTAAATTCACGGCGGGACTTTTAACACCTCAACCGATTACCCCGCCTACTGGAGAGGGGGAATATGTTACAGAGGGTAAGTTAAATTTACCTAATATATCTGATAAGTTTGTATCAGGGAAATCATCGGCTCCTGAAAAAAAGAAAACTACAGTAATTCCTCCGGGTGATATAAGTGGTCAGATTAATGCAGTTCTCACTGCGGTTGGTGGATGGGAAGGTATTGGTACAAATTATGCTGGCGCGCCAACTTATGCGGATAATGTTATTCCGGGATCGCCTTCGAAAACTGATATATTATCGGGAGGGGGAGATCTCGGAGAGGGAACGATATATGGGTTAAAGAATGCGGCTCCACCATCTAAAAAAGTCAATAAAGTTGTACCTGTCGAAGATGTTTTTGGTAAATCTATTTTAACATTGGTGGGTATCGAAGCACTGGGAGCAAAAAGAATTTATGAGAGTGCTCGTAATCTTGTAGAGAGTGCTCCGAAGTCGGCCGGTGCCCTCGATTTTTTAAAATATCCTGTTGGAATAATACCAGCTCCTTTTACAAAAGATCATGTTGTAACTTCAGAAGAAATAGCGAAATTAAAAACCGGTGAAATTAAGGTTCCCGGAGATCTCAGGGATTATAAGATAAATGCGAAGGGGGAATTGGAATATAGTCCACCCGTTTATGTGCCGCCGGTTACATCACAGAAAATAACAGCACCAGTTACAATTGGAAAAAGTGTGGTGGCGCAAGTTCCAGTCGTTCCGATAAAAATACTCCCTGTACCAGATGCATCGTATAATACTAAATTAAATTCTGTAAATCCATTTAATAAATTACAATTTAAAACTGATAAATCAGAACGAATTGTCGGAATATTTAATAATCTTGATGGAGATATAACTCCATCTCAAAGATCTGATATAAATGATGAAATACGAAAATTACCCTCATCGGATGCTGATATGGCACTTCGTTTTGTAGATTTGTATGATAAGAAGAACACCATTTATAATAAATTAAACGAAGATTTTAAAACATATGATTATTCAGATGTTTCGAGAGCGGGAATTATAAATGATATAACAGAGTACTCGAAATATTCTCCGGACGGTGCTGATAATTATATTCAGATGTTAAAAGATATTGATACCGGAAGACAAATTACAAATAACAATTTACTTATTACTAAATTATCTTCTGAATCATCTGGAGATCTTAAATCTGCAATTACTGATCAACAAACTCTGATTGATAAAATTAAAACACCGGTGATAAAAACACAATATCGGGAATTTGTAGATGATGCAGTCACTCTTGGAGAAATAAGAAAACAATTTGACACACCAACAATAAAAAATATTAATTCATTTGGAATCCTTGTCGATACATTAAAATCTATCACACCTGACCAAAAAGATGAATATAAAAAAGAATATTCTAATTATGCAGAAGCTCAGGTAATATCTGACAAAGCTGATATATTGATAACGCATGCTGCTGTTGGTGGAATATCAGATAAAGATTTAAATGAGATTAAATTCTCTCTTAATACAAATCCGGTATTATCTTCGACAGATCTAAAAACCGGTAAACCATACTCTGACGAAATTATCAATGGGTTGGAAAATGTTAAAAAGGGTTATTGGTCTGAAGAAGATTATAGAAATGCAATTCCGATTGATTTTATTACAGGAGTTGGATTTTCATTAAGGGAAGAGGCATTAAAGAGTACGAAGGCCGAAGGACCGAATATTATTAATGTGAGTAAAGGTATTGTTGGGAGTGTAATGGCATTACCCGGTACGACTATTTATGGTACATACCGTGCGAATGAGGGATTGTGGGGCGGATCACCTGCTCAGGAAACCGCCACGCAATCTGATAAGACGGCAATTCCAATGCCATCGCTTGGAGGAGTTTTGAATGTAGGAGACATACTTGTTCAGAATAAAATATCCAGTTCCCCGATTGCATCGGATATACAGAAAGGTGGGATCTATCTAGGTGAGACAGTTGGAAAATTTGCCGGGGAAAATATTATAGGGCAGCCTATTGATGTTGCGACATCATTGCTTTATCGCAAATCAACACTCGATACTGGTTCAAAAGATTATTGGGGTCGTGTCGGTGCTACAATGCTATCAGAGATTCCACGAAAACCAGTCACATCACTTTATACATATGGAATTGGTTATGGCATTGGTAAAGTATTCGGTGGGATATCAACACTCAAGACCGCGAAAGTTATAGAACCATTGGTTGCAAAGAATGCAGAAAAATTAGTTGCCGTAGAATTAGAACTTGCTGAAAATGCACCAACAACACTTAGTCAAAAATTAACATCGACATTAACTTTAAGTCCCGATGAGGCATTGGCGCATCCGGCTGCCAAAAATTTTGTAACCACATTAGAATCGGCTGCTGCGAAAGAGGAAGCTGCAAAAGCAATAACACGCGAGGCATTACTTAAAGAGGGGGACAAGATAGGAAGAAATATAAAACTTTTAAAAGCTGCCGACACAGGTATTGATTTAGCTATTGGTGCCCCGTTTATGGTTCCTATGGTTGGTGATGTATGGGCATCGAGAGAAAATCCTGAAGCCACTGGGGAGAAATTAACAAATCTTATAATAATGGGCGCCGGGGCGGAGAATATTCTTGGAAAGCGAACATTGATGACTTCTAAAATAGCTGAACCCGGTACCGGTGCAGCAGATTGGACAGCAACCACACTTGGATTAAAAACTCTAGGAAAAGGTGGAGAAGTTGAATATTTCAATCCTGTAGCGTCATTGGTGAAATCACCGACAGAAGGTATAAGACTTCCATTTACAAATAAAGAATTTGGGTATAAGTTGGAGTTCCACAATCCATTAAGTCAGATAAGTGGTCCAACAATTTATTCTGATGTACGTGATATTCAGCCAGCTCGTAAAACAATAGAACCCGCTATTCAATTACTCTATGATACTACCAGAAAAGAAATTATAAATGATGTGAAGGCATCACTAACAAAACCAGCTCGTGTTACACAGGTAAATACTTTGACAGAAGCTATGTTAAAGGAATTAAATCGTGTAGATAAGACAAATTATGAGCGATTGCCTGCGGGTGAACTCGAATCAATCGCCAGATTATCAGCAAAATATAAAGATATTGGAGTAAGCGGGAAAGCCGAAGGGTATATTCATCCGGGTGTGATGTCCGCCGAACTTGTAAGAAGTGGGGTATTTTCTGATGTGAATAAACTCTCCCCTCTCGGTAAACAAATATTATATGAAACTATTATTGAGTCTAATACTGGTAAAGCACTCACTCCTTTAAGCAAAAGTCTTGTTAATGCGTCAGATCGCATATCAGGAAAAACACCTACTTATGATTATAAAACATTAAATCTTTTACCAACATCAGGTGAACGTGTTCTTAGATCTGCGAATCTCTGGAAGAATGTAAACCCGGTTGTAAGTAGAGTTGGTGCGAAATATACTATACAAGCAGAAGCTGCTGATGCTATTGCAAAATTAAAAGCAGAAAGCAAGAATATTATAGATTTACCATCTCCCCCAAAAGCAGAACCAGCAGTTATTACACCAGTCGTAAAACCAGTAAATATTTCAAATATTAGAGATTTGGTTAGTACTAAACTCACATCTTTGCGAGAGACTATAGCACCAAGGGCACCGGTCGGTTCTGAGGCCGAAAAAATATTATTAGAACGATCCCATGGTGAGACTGCGGCTGGGGTTGGTTTAGATTTCAGAAAACAAGTACAACCTGCAATACAAGCAATGCTTGAAGAATGGAAAGTGCCGAATGCAAAAAATGTCTCTTTAGATATTATTAAAACTTTTGAAAAGTATGATGCAACATTATATGGATCAATAGTTCAGGATGCTGTAAAGCGAGTAATGAAAGAGGAGAAATTACCATTCCAACCACCGATCGGAAGAAAACCACGTGATCTTGATGTGCATTTATCGACTCCATCTATTGCCGCACATCGTCTTGTTGATGCTATTAATAAAGCAGCAAAAGATGAGGTTGTCTCTCTCGATTCACATGGAAATCCTGCATTCACAGCAAAATATTCAAAGACCAAGGATCCATTATTTGATTTACATGATAAGGATGTTCCCGGAATGGGTTATGAAGAATATCTGGGTCAGGGTTTTAAACAACCTTCACGTTTACCGATGACGAAAAATTTAATTGGAAATAATTTCGATGTTATTACATTAATGGAGCAGTCGATGAGAAAAAGTGAAGGTGCAACGATTTTTACAGAAAAACCACGAACTTTAGTAACTGAAGATACTGGATTGACTACAAGTGGAAGGTGGGTGCCTGAGCATGCAGGAAGAATAAAAGATATAGCTGATTATTATCAAATAAGATTATTTCAGGCAGATGTACTGCAAGCACGTGGAAAGTTATCTCAAGCCACAAAACTTAGATTTGAATCAGAAAAATGGCTTGATCTTTATGGAAAAGGTGTCGCGAAGGAAGCACGGTTGCAGGCAAAAAATAGTCGTAATGCGTTTTTTAATGATGTTGGATTAAGTGTGAAAGATAAAAATTTGAAGTTACCTAATATACCTATTGTATTACCTGTTCCTCCACAAGCGCCCCAGAAAAAAGCAAATATGATTCCAAGAGCTGCATTCGAGGGTGTGCAGATTGCTGATAAAGGAATACGACTTGTAATGGAAGAAGTATACAATACACGAACAGGCAATTGGGAAAAAACAAATGCTGGTCTGGTTAAAGAAACACCATTAGAGAATATTGACCCATTTATTAACAGAATGCCACTTCGATCAGCATCAGTAAAAAATAAAATATCAGATATAATTCTTGGTAAAACTATAATCGAACCAACAAGAAGTCCATCTATGCAGTCTTCTAATATAAGATTATTATCATCTATTCTTCCAAGCACAAGTATAAGTCCAAGTATAAGTCCAAGTATAAGTCCAAGTATAAGTCCAAGTATAAGTCCAAGTATAAGTCCAAGTATAATTCCAAGTA
>Ga0315290_10002730_pt1 | contig 12510 bp, 12 predicted proteins | sample YL17G12_0_MG_FD_203627 | JGI IMG/M metagenome (GOLD analysis project Ga0315290, IMG submission 203627) | Sediment microbial communities from Yellowstone Lake, YNP, Wyoming, USA - YL17G12_0 | ecosystem: Environmental > Aquatic > Freshwater > Lake > Sediment | place: USA: Wyoming | collected...
CCGCTGCCTTGTTGACTGAACGCGAGCGGGTTACTTTCCATCTTCGTGGATACGAAGTGCTCGGTTTGGCGGTATCTTACGGCCATAAACAACCCGGTGAGTTGGTTGCCCTGGTGGACAGTGAAGGCTTTGTTGAGATAGCCATCGTTAGCGGCAGCGCTGCAAAAACATTAGGTATCCAGGTCGGTGAATTGGTTGAAGTGGTAGAATAGAAACACCCTTTCATCATTGGTGTTAAATTTAATATCATGCCCGAGCACCCCCTTTTCGTCGATAACCTCACATTCCGTTACCGCGACCGGGAAACGGCAGCCATCCGCGACCTGTCCTTCTCCGCCCTGGCAGGCGAGATCCTGTTGATTGCCGGTGCCAGCGGCTGCGGCAAGACCACCCTGATCCGCTGCATCAACGGCCTGATCCCCCGCTCTTATAAGGGCGAAGTGTCGGGCCGTGTTCTATTGCATGGCCAGGAAACGGCCGGTTGGCCGCTGCATAAGATCTCCCAGACGGTCGGGACCGTGCTGCAGGACCCCGAGCGCCAGATCCTGGGTTCCAAGGTCCTGCACGAGGTGGCCTTTGGGCTGGAAAACCTGGGCCTGCCGCGTGAGGAGATCCTGCCGCGCGTCGATGAGGCGCTGGCCTTCCTGAAAATCTCCGACCTGCGCCTGCGCGAGACCTTCCGCCTGTCGGGCGGCGAGAAACAGAAGCTGGCCCTGGCCGGGGTCCTGGCTATGCGACCCTCCATTCTACTTTTGGACGAACCCCTGGCCAGCCTGGACCCGGCCTCGGCCTACGAGACCCTCGACATGGTGCGCCAGCTGGCCGACCAGGGCATGGCCGTGGTGTTAATCGAGCACCGGGTGGAGGACGTGCTGCGCATCCACCCGGAGCGGGTCATGTTCATGTCGGACGGCGGCATCCGCTACCTGGGTCCGCTGGACGGGCTGGGGGCGGCAGTGAACTACCGGGAGGTCAAACTGCAGGCGCAAGTCGTCATGCAGCTGGCCGCCAAGGACCCCGCTCCGGTCGAGATCAAGATCCTGCCGAGCGTAATTCCCTCGACGGGGCTCGGGACAGGCCCGGGGTCCGCAGCCGAGGCGCTGGTCAAATTCGAGCACGTCGCCTTCGGCTATGACGAGCGCGAGGTCCTGCACGGGATCGACCTGGAGATCCGGCGCGGCGATGTGATTGCCGTGCTCGGTCCGAACGGTGCCGGCAAGACCACCTTCGTCAAGCACGCCATCGGGCTGCTTAAACCAAAGTCCGGGCGGGTGCTGGTGAACGGCAAGGATACGAAGGAAGCTAGCGTGGCCGAGATCGCCGCCACGCTCGGCTATGTCTTTCAAAGCCCGAGCCATATGCTTTTCGCCCCAACGGTGCACGAGGAGCTGGCCTTCGGTCCAAAGAACCTGCGCCATCCGAAGGAGGAGATCGAGAAGGAGGTGAAAGAGGCCCTGCAAATTGTCAACCTTTCAGATAAGGAAAAGGACCCACCGTTGGCGCTGTCCTTCGGGCAGCAGAAACGGGTCAGTATTGCGGCCATTCTGGCGATGCGGTCTCGGATCCTGGTGATGGACGAGCCGACCGCCGGCCAGGACTACCGGAACTACATGAACTTCATGGATGCCATCCTGCAGATGCCCGGTTTCGAAGCAATCTTGTTCATCACGCACGACATCGACCTTGCGGTCATTTATGCCAACCGGGTGCTGCTGGTGGCGGACGGCCGGCTGGTGGATGACGGTTCCCCGCACGAAGTGCTGGGCGACGCCCGACGGTTGGAGGCCTGCCGGTTGGTGCCCACTTCGCTTCTGGCGGAAAATCTGCAGGCCTGGCCGCGGACCAAGCGTTTCTTGCGCGCCGAAGCCCTGGCGCATGTCTGATCCATCCCTCGGACCTGACCCCTCCCGGTCGGGAGAGGTGCAGGGAAACCTGATTACATAAGGAGAATGTGTATGAATAAGAAATTGGTTGGAGTTGTCGTCGCACTGGTCGTCATCCTGGCCATCTTCATGCTGTTCGTCTGGCTGGGCGGCGGTGTGCTGGGCGTTTCACGCTTCCAGACCGGCGAGAATCCCGTGCTGCGCTTCGTCTTCGTCATTGTCGGTCTGCTGGTGGCGCTGGGTGTCTACCTTGGGACCAAGGAAAGCAAGGCCTGGGAAGTCGGCACCCGCCAGGTGGTCTGGATGGCCATCGGCGCGGCCCTGTACGCGGTCTTCTCCTGGCTGTTCAACGGCACAGTCTTCGTCGTCCCCTCGGTCAGCCAGGTGGCCCTGCGCCCCGCCATCGCCATCCCGATGTTCTTCGGCTATGCCTTCGGGCCGATCGTCGGGTTCTTCACCGGCGCGGTCGGCAACATGTTCGGGGATGCCCTGACCGGCTTCGGCCTGTATCCGCAGTGGAGCATCGGAAACGGTCTGATCGGCTTCATCGCCGGCCTGCCCATGTTGTTCGCGGATAAGAAGAAGAGCCTGGACAGCGTCCTGATCGCCGGGGGTGTGCTGGCGGCGGTCGCAACCGTGATCTATTTCTTAAACCGCAACGAGATTAACCAGCTCGTCTACCCGTTTGATCAGCCGGTATCCTTAATGGCTGGAATTTCGATCCTGTTCGGCTTCATGCTGGTGCTGGTCGTGCGCTTTGCCTTCGGCAAGAACATCGACATTGCCGCGGCAGTCACCTGGGGCATGCTCGGCAACATCCTGGGCATCGGTTTTGCCGCCATCTCCGATATCTGGATCAATGGCTACTCCCCGGCCACGGCGATCGTCGGCGAGTTCCTGCCGGCGGCCGGCCCGAACCTGATCTTCGCCGCCATCCTGGTCCCGCTGCTGGTGGTCGCTTACGCGGCTGTCCAGCGCCAGTCTGGACGTTAGTTCATATTGTCATTGCGAGTCCCCACCTGCCACTCGGGGGCTCGCAATGACGGGATAAAATCATGCTCGTCTCCTGGCGTTACCGTGACCGCAAGTCCCTGATCCAGTGGTTTGACCCGCGTGCCTGGTTGATCTTTTACGCCTGTTTTCTGGTCTGCACGCTTTTCTTCTGGGATTTGCGGTTCCTGTCCTTTTTCTTCGTGATTGCGGTCGTGGTTCTGGTCACCTCGGGAGTGACCTGGAAGGAAATGCGCCGCGCCTTCTTCTTCATCATCGGTTTTGTGATCTTCTACGCCCTGCTGACTTTCCTGACTGGACGGGGAGGGGTGGAGGCGTATAAACAGGAGCACCTCATTCGCAGCCTGGCGGCTCCCTTTACCGTTTTCGGATGGCGTCCGACCCTGAACATCAGTGTGGAGCGCTCGTTCTTTGCCGTCAGCCAGCTGGCGCGTGTCTTCAGCGTCGCCATCATGACGATCCTCATCCCGTACACGCTCAATCCGGCCTTGTACGGCATCACCTTCCGCGGCCTTGGATTCCCGGACAAGATTGCCTACGCCATGGACCTGACCATGCGCTTCATCCCCACCTTCGGGCGCGACTTCCAGCTGACCATGGACGCCCAGCGCGCCCGAGGCTACGAGCTGGACAAGATCCGCGGCGGTTTGATCCAGCAGGTGCGCAAACTTGGGCCTATTATTGTACCGGTCACCATCCACGCCATCATCGGCTCGGAAGACATCATCGACGCCATGGACCTGCGCGCCTTCGGGATCGGACCGCGCTCCTGGCTGGAGCAGCTGATCTACCGGAGGCGCGACCGGATCCTGATCGCAGCCGGTGTGCTGCTACTGGTCCTCTCGTTCGCTCTCCTGGTACTGGGTTATGGATCCTTCTGGGTGCCTGAGTTCCTGGTCCGGTTGGCGGGTGGCTGAACGAGGATCAGGGTTGTGCCAGTAATACTCTAATCTCCCCCTTCTTCCTTTGCTTTTAGCTTAAATCTGAACCATGCGATTGGTATTGAGATCGAACAAGCCAGCGCGGTGATCCAGAAGGGCATCTGTGGATTGACATGTTCCCATAATTGCGCCCCAATCCACGGCATCGGCAGCGACAGAATACCCAGCGAAGTACCAAAAAATCCAAAGGCCAGCCCGCGCCTTTCCTCCGGAACCACTTTCGAAATGAGCGCATCATAGGCTGGCATGAGCATGCCGACACCCAGCCCATTGAGGCTGCGTGATGCAAAAAAGGCAATCGGTGAACGAGCCAGGATCATCGCAACCAGCCCCAACATGACAAGTAGAAAGCCGCTGGAAATGATCGTTCTTTCACTGCGCTTATCAGTCAGCCAGCCGCCAAGGAAGGCGCCTGCAATGCTTGCCAACCCCCAGCAAGAGCCGACCAACCCGATCTGCTGGACGGAAAGCCTCCCAATCGTTGAGAGGTAAATCGGATATAAATCGCCCGTGAGGTTGTAGGATGTATCCCCGATCGCATCGGTGATCCAGATCCAGGTGAGGATGCCGCCCGAAAACAACAACCCGAATACCACGCCCAGCTGGCTTTTCAATCCGGATAACGTAGGTTTTATGGCCGCGCGTTTGGGAGTGAACCGATCAGCCGTTGCCATCCAGATCCGCACAGCTGTTGCGAACGCATAGAATACGAAGGCAATCTTCAACATCAGGCGAAAATCAAATTGCTGCACGAGCAGACCTGCAAGGGCAGGACCAATGACAGTAACCACCATGAAAATACCGCGAGTGATTCCGTACACCCGCCCACGCATGGTCTCATCTGACTGTTCAGCGATGTAAGCCCCAAAACTTGGGCCGACAAAGGAGTTCGATATGTACTCGACGCATAGACCCAGCATGACCCACGGCCAGGAGGGGGAGAGGAAGAACAGCAAATATCCAAAAACGGCAAATGAACTACCAATGGCAATTGCTCTCAACCGACCGATCGTATCCGAGATCCAACCCCCAAATATCTGGAGCACCATTGGAACGACGGAGGCCACCGTGAAGACCAAACCAACCTGGCTGACACTGGCACCCATGTCAATCAGATACAACGACAGCATGCTGTAAGCCATCGCCCCGGCAATGTTCGCCAGGATCATCGCCAGCAGGAACCAACGCAGGTTGATATTCAGAATTGATTTGGCTTTACCATTCATGCCAGCATGGATTCCCAATCCAGTGTCTCAGCAGTTTTATGCAGGCGGTGGTCATCGTCAACGATGATGAAGTTCAGATTGCTAAATACTCTTTCCGCCAGGTTCCGCGCAGCCTCCCATGGGATCAACTCATCCTTTGTGCCCTGAACAACAATGGTTGGAACATGGATCGGATCCGGCAGGTGATCGGCAAACTCGGGCAGGGTCAAAGCAGGCGCGAGAAGAATGAGTTTCTTCACCTGACCCGGAGCCTGCGCGGCAAACAGCGTTGCCATCAATCCTCCCAGGCTGGAACCGACCAGCATCCAATCCTTCTCATTTCCAAGCAGACTTATTAATTTCGCCATCCGTGTCTGAATATCCCCTTCGAAATCGGGAGTCAGCATTCCGGGAAACCTGGTCCGCAGTAAGACAGCCTTGTAAGTGTTGCTCTTATCCCCGCTTGAACCGTGGATGAAAACGATGTGGGAAGTATCCATGCATGAATTATAAAACGAACCGGGTCGCTGTGAAGAAACCCGGCTCGGTCGCATTTCAATGAAATTTACTTGGCAACCACAAATACAACCGCGACCATCCCAGCACCCGTATGTGTTGAAAGACCTGGATTCAAGTCAACATGGATGATTTCAGCCGGGCAATCCAGTCCCGCCCGCAGAAGCTTCTCGAACCTACGTGCATCCTCAGGACAGTGGACATTCATGATGGCCATCTTTTCAATCCCTTTTCCGCCGGCTTTCTCTTTCGATAATTCCACCGCCCGATTCCAGGATTTGCCCTGGGTACGGATCTTCTCCAGAAGTTCCAGCTTCCCATTCTGCAGGGAAAGGATGGGTTTGATGTCAAGAATATTGGCGATACCGGCCGCAAGAGAGCTGACTCGTCCGCTCATGGCAATGTATTTGAGAGTAGCAAGAGCTCCAAAAAGAGAAGTCCGGCTGCGGACATCTTCGGCCAGACGGATGGCTTCCTCGATGGAGGCGCCATTGGCTGTTGCCTCGGCTGCTGTCAGGACCATGTAACCTTGTCCCATGGCAAGGCTGCGCGTGTCGAGCACCTCAATGCGCGTGCCAGGGAATAACTCAGCTGCCTGTCGTGCAGATGCGTAGGTGGCGCTCATCTCGCTGCTGATGTTCATGCAAAGGATCGCCTCGGCGCCGGAAGCAAAGGCTGCTTTGAAAGCCTCTCCGAACTGACCCGGTGAAGGAGCTGAAGTAGTCGGAAGTTTGCCTTCTTTATCGATCCGGGCAAAGACGGTTTTGTTATCGATATCGTAGGTGTCCCTGAATGAATCATCCCCAAATTGGACAAGGATGGGAACCTGAACTATGTCGAATTTTCCTGCCAGGTTGTGCGGTAAATTTGAATCGGTATCAGTGATAATTGCAATTTTAGCCATATTTTCCTCCTTACCAGGGTTGTAATAATTAACACAATTGAATGGAACAAGGTTCGTCTTGTCCTGTGGTCTACAAATGATCCTCCATTCAATTATAGGATAAAAGAGAGGAACGGAGGTTTATTTTAATATTAATCCTTCCCAATAACTGATCTTAATCTTGACAATATGGAGTATTATGGGGTAATATTACTTACCCCCTCCCCCCCGGGGGGATAGGAGTGAGAGATGAAACATGAAGAAACCTTGAAACGGCTGAAGATCGTCGAAGGCCATATGGGCGGCGTGATACGTATGCTGGAAGAAGATGCCTACTGTATTGAAGTGATCCGCCAGATTCAAGCGGTTCAGGCTGCCCTCAACAAGGTCAGCGCAGGCATCCTGGAGAACCATCTCAACTCCTGCGTTACAACCGCCATCCGCGGTGAAGATCCCGAAGAGCGTGAGCGTGTATTGAAAGAAATCACGGATGTGTTCGAGACCGCCACGAAAGTATGACGGTTATTACTTTTTATTCATAAGGAGAAAATAATGACTACCGTATCTTATAAAGTACCTGCGATTAATTGCATGCATTGCGTCCACACCATCCAGAGCGAGGTCACTGACCTGGCAGGCGTGAAGTCAGTCAAAGCAGATGCCCAGAGCAAATTAGTAGAGGTCGTCTTTGAAGCACCGGCTTCCGAGGAGAAGATCAAGGCATTGCTGGCGGAGATTAATTACCCGGTTGCCGTGTAGGATTATCCATCTTCAAACATGGCAACCCCTTCCGGATCCCTATTCAGGCATTGGGTTGTCATATTACCCGTATTCATTTTTTCAACTGTATTACCCTATCCTGAAACGATCAGAAATCGACTTGGTAAATTATGGCTGACATTAAACAACTCACAATCCCGATCACCGGCATGACCTGCGCCAATTGCGTTGCCACTGTCGAGCGTGGCTTGAAGAAGCAGGAGGGCGTGACGGAGGCGGTCGTTAATCTCTCCTCCGAACGCGCCACAGTGGCATTTGATCCGCTGACAACCGGCTTGCCAGACCTTGTGGCACGCGTGGCACGCGCTGGCTATGGCGTCGCTACCGGTGAAGCAGACTTGGCCATCAAGCGTTTGGGGGATGACAATGATGCCCGTCGCCTCGAGAAAAACCTGTTGAAACTCGAAGGCGTACTTGCTGTCACGGTCAGCATAACTACCGATCACGCCCGGGTAAAGTACGTACCGACAGTGGTGAGCCAGGCTGAAATCCGGGCAGCCGTGAAACGCTCCGGTTTTGATACTGAAGAAGTAGGCAACAATGCGGAAGATGCTGAAGCAAAGGCACGCGAGCACGAAATCTCCCAGCAATTGCGTTTTCTGATAGTCGGTATCATTTTTACCGTTCCGCTCTTCCTGCTTTCAATGGGCAGGGATTTGGGCTTCCTGCCGGCATACGCATACCTGAATAATTCAGATGCCATGGCATCAACCATGCGCCAGGCTCAACCCTGGTTGAATTGGTTGCTACTGGCTCTAGCGACTCCGGTGCAATTCTATGTGGGCTGGCAATATTACAGTGGAGCATTCAAATCCCTGCGCAATGGTTCCGCAAACATGGATGTATTGATTGCAATGGGTTCATCCGTTGCTTACCTTTATTCCATTCCGATCACTCTCGGCTTGTTGAGCGGGGATGTCTATTTTGAAACCGCAGCTGTCATCATCACCCTGATCCGGTTGGGAAAATACCTGGAGGCGCGCGCCAAAGGGCGCACCAGCGAAGCAATAAAGAAACTGATGGGCTTGCGTGCCAAAACCGCCCGGATCGTTCGGGATGGGATCGAAAGCGAAGTTCCGGTGGATGATGTGAGGGTCGGGGACCTGGTCCTTGTCCGTCCCGGTGAAAAGATCCCGGTGGATGGTGTCGTAATCGAAGGTCGTTCTGCCATCGACGAGTCGATGCTGACCGGTGAATCTTTACCTGTCGAAAAAGGTCCTGGTGACCCTCTCATTGGTGCAACCTTGAATAAATTGGGTTTGCTGAAATTCGAAGCCACCAAAGTGGGAAAAGAGACCGCCTTGGCACAGATCGTCCGCCTGGTCGAGGAAGCCCAGGGCAGTAAAGCGCCGATTCAAAAACTGGCTGACCAGGTGTCAGCAATATTTGTCCCGATCGTGATCGGTATAGCAACGGTCACCTTTCTGGCTTGGTATTTCATCGCTCCGGTCAATCCGGAGATCTCCCAATTTACTCGCGCGCTGATCAACATGGTTGCAGTATTGGTGATCGCCTGTCCGTGCGCCATGGGTCTTGCTACGCCAACTGCCGTCATGGTTGGAACGGGTCGCGGTGCAGAAATGGGTATCCTCTTCCGATCCAGCGAAGCGCTCGAACGCGCCGGCAAGGTCTCGGTCGTGGTTCTGGATAAAACCGGAACGGTGACGAAAGGTCAACCCGAAGTGACAGATGTCATCACGGATGGGAAAATAGGAGCGGCGGACTTGCTGAGATTGGCTGCCTCGGTTGAAAAAGGAAGCGAGCACCCTCTTGGCGAGGCGATCTGGGCTGAAGCCACGAAAAAAAATCTCAGGCTGGCGGGACTGAGCGGGTTTAAAGCCGAGGCAGGATTCGGGGTCGAAGCGGAGATCGAAGGTCACAAGGTCACGGTTGGAAACTTGCGCATGATGAACGCGCGCAATTATCTTCTCAATGGATTGGTAAAGGAAATCGACCGGCTGCAATCTGAAGCTAAAACAGCCATGCTCGTGGCAGTCGATGGCAAGGTGGCTGGGATCATTGCTGTAGCAGATACGGTCAAGAATGGTTCGCAGGAGGCTGTCTCTCAACTCCACCGCATGGGTCTGAAAGTGGCGATGATCACTGGCGATAACCATAAGACTGCTGAAGCGATTGCAAAGCAGGTTGGGATCGATACCGTTCTCGCAGAAGTGCTGCCGGACGGGAAATCCAGCGAGGTGAAGAAATTTCAGCAATCCGGGGCAGTCGTGGCGATGGTTGGGGATGGAATTAATGACGCCCCGGCATTGGCGCAGGCGGATGTGGGCCTTGCGATAGGTACCGGTACAGATGTGGCGATGGCTGCCGCCCCCGTGACGCTCATCAGTGGGGATATTTCTGGTGTAGCGCGATCTATCTCTCTTTCCCGTAAGACCCTTCAGACGATCAAGCAGAATTTGTTTTGGGCGTTCTTCTATAATGTAGTGCTAATTCCAGCTGCTGCTCTTGGATATCTCAATCCGATGCTGGCAGCCGGTGCCATGGCATTCAGCAGTGTATTCGTTGTCTCTAACAGTCTGCGATTGCGAAAATCCATTATTAAATGAAAGTATGATGAAATGAATCAATTATTCGTAGCCTTTATCACAGGTCTCACTACCGGAGGCTTGAGTTGCCTGGCTGTGCAGGGAGGTTTGTTAGCCTCCTCACTTGAACAGCAACTGGAACAGCAACTTGACCGGCAGATCGAGGCAGACATCGCCGCGCGCCGATCCAAGCGACCTAGGAAATATCGAGATCGGATCATTTCACATCCGAGGCTGGCATTGCCCATTCTCTTGTTTCTCGCAGCCAAACTCATTGCCTATACAACCCTGGGCTTCCTGCTTGGAGCGCTCGGATCCGTCCTGCAGTTGAACAGCATCACCCGCGCCATCCTTTTAATCGCTGTTGGGATATTCATGCTTGGCAATGCCTTGCGGATGTTCAATGTGCACCCGATCTTCCGCTTTTTTTCCATCGAGCCACCCAAGTTCATCACCCGTTTCATTCGCCGGAAAGCCAAGGACGGAGATAGTGTCTTTGCACCATTATTTCTTGGCGCGCTGACTGTATTTATTCCGTGTGGCGTCACCCAGGCGATGATGGCTGTGGCAGTTGGCAGCGGTAGTGCTTTGCAAGGCGCTGCGCTCATGTTCGCGTTCGTCATTGGCACCAGCCCGGTGTTCTTTACGATTGCATATCTCGCCATGCGGCTGGGTGCCCAATTGGAGAAGTGGTTCATGCGTTTCGTGGCGGTTGTGCTGCTCATCCTGGGATTGGTATCCATAAATTCCGGTCTGACGCTGATGGGGTCACCGTTCTCAATAACCGGGCTCAGCCAGGCTGCGAGGACGATCCAAACATCCAATCAAGAGCTGTCAGCTACTCCCGGTGTGGAGCTGACCTTGAATGCCAGGAATAATGGCTATTCACCTCAAAGGTTGGCAGCGAGGGCAGGCGAACCGATAGTGCTCAATGTGGTCACAGCAGATACCTTTTCCTGCGCGCGTGACTTTGTCATCCCGGCAATTGGATTTGAAACCCTGCTGCCGCAAAGCGGTTCGGTTCAGGTGAACATCCCTGCCCAACCTGCCGGAACAGTATTGCGTTTTACCTGTTCGATGGGTATGTATACAGGCGTGATCGAATTTTCGCAGTAGGGAATGTTGAGGAGATAACATGATTAAAAAGGTTTTCCGCCTGGAAGGGATGCATTGCTCGAACTGCGCCATGAATATTGAAGCGATCGAGGATGACCTGCCGGGCATCAAGCAGGTATCTGCCAGTTATCAAAAAGCACAGATGACGGTTGAATTTGAAGAGCAGTTGGTCAGCGAGGCGCAGATCCTTTCCGAGCTGGAGAAGCGCGGTTACCGGGCTTTTCCAGCATGATTTGGGGGTTAATCCGGGACCTTTCCTGGCTTACAACTAAATACAACCAGGCACCGAAACTAGGTGAAAGCCTGATCAACAATCAAGAACCAAATCAAAAAGGGAGGGTATGTGACTATGGGTGTATACTTGCCGCTTGCGATGGAGGTCGCTGTCCGTGAATAAAGGCGTCTGGTATGCCCTCGGAGCATATATCATCTGGGGATTATTCCCGGTCTACTGGATATTACTGGGTGGTATTCCTGCCCTGCAACTATTGAGTCATCGAATTGTTTGGTCATTCCTGTTGCTGCTGGGCATCATTCTTGCAAGGCGGCAAGGTATCACTTTATGGGGAAAATTGACCAGGCGAACCCTTCTTATTTATTTCGCCGCTGCAGTTCTCATCGCCATCAACTGGCTCACTTATGTATGGGCAGTGGGAGCAGGGTTTATCGTCGAGACCAGCCTTGGTTATTTCATCAACCCATTGCTGAGCGTGCTTCTAGGTGTTCTTTTCCTGGGCGAACGCCTGCGACCATTCCAATGGCTCCCTATCGGGCTGGCAGCAGCAGGCGTGCTTTACCTCACCTTTGCTTATGGGTCTCTGCCGTGGATTGCACTCACACTGGCATTCACTTTTGGCTTCTACGGGCTGGTCAAGAAAACTGCTCCACTTGGTTCCCTGCATGGTTTGACGCTGGAAACCGGAATCCTGTTCCTGCCCGCACTTGGATTCCTGCTGGTTTCCGAATTCACCGGCAGCGGTGCCTTCTTGCATGCCTCCCCGCTCATCAACCTGATGCTGGTAGGCGCAGGCTTGGTGACGGTGGCACCGTTGCTGTTGTTCGCTTCTGCAGTGCATCGCATCCCATTGACTACAATGGGCATTCTGCAATATGTCAACCCGACCATGCAGTTCCTGTTGGGTGTGGCGATCTTCAAAGAGCCTTTCGATCAGCACCGGTTGATCGGTTTCTGTGCCGTCTGGGCAGGGCTGATCCTATTTGGAGTGGAAGGGTTCCTGGCAAAGCGCAAGCCCGTTCTTCAGGTATGACCACTCACTCGAACCTCTACAGGTCATAAATAAAAAGATCTCGGGTTTTATTCCGAGATCCTTTTATTGTGGCACTGATAAGGTTTATTGATCGGGGGATTCAGGCGCGCGTTTCAGAAATGCTGTCACAACCAGCAGGATACCCAGGACCAAGACAATTGCCGGAACAAGCAGGCGTGTTACCCAATGGGTAGAGAAAAGGATGGTGGACATGGCAGCGAATGCCAATCCTGCGAAAATAAGCAGGATGATGCCGGCTTTTTTTACTCCATCGATCTTCTTAGCCATACCAATCAGCAGAAGGGGCAAGCCGACTGCGAATGGTTCAACAGTCCAGAGGACAGCCCAGGAACCCCACCCG
>Ga0315290_10002731_pt1 | contig 12509 bp, 7 predicted proteins | sample YL17G12_0_MG_FD_203627 | JGI IMG/M metagenome (GOLD analysis project Ga0315290, IMG submission 203627) | Sediment microbial communities from Yellowstone Lake, YNP, Wyoming, USA - YL17G12_0 | ecosystem: Environmental > Aquatic > Freshwater > Lake > Sediment | place: USA: Wyoming | collected...
CCTTACGGTATTTCTTGCCCAGATTGGGATGGTTTCGGGGCCGAAGTTCATCGCCACGGTTCAGCAGTTGGGGCCGCTCTTTCTGGCCTTGGGCGCAGCCATAATCCTCACCCCGATGCTCTTTAATGTGCTCGTCGGGCATTTCGTCCTCAAACTGCGATTCGATGATCTCCTCGGCGCCGCGGCGGGCGGGGTTGGCGGCAACCCGGCCATCCTGGCCTTCGGCTCCAAGCTCGTGCCGACCGATCGCACGGATATCACCTACGCGACGACGTTCCCGGCCGCGACCATCACGAAGATCATTCTCGTCCAGGTGATGCTGGCCATGATGGGAAGTTCATAATGGAAAGTCTGGACATCGCGCTCAAGGTATCGTTGGTGCTCTTTATGGTGGGCAACCTGCTGCACATGGGGCTCAGGCTCAAGCTTCAGGAAGCCTTCGCGGGTCTGCGAAATACGCGATTCGTGGTGCAGAGCATAGTGTGGGGGTTTGTCCTATGCCCGGCCTTGGCCTACTTGCTCGCGAAGATCGTGCCGCTAGACCCGGCGTACGGCATGGGCCTTATCTTGCTGGGAATGGCGCCGTGTGCGCCGTTCCTCCCGCCTATGGTAGAAAGGGCCCGCGGGGACATGGGTTCTGCGGCAGCATTCATGATACTGGCCTCGATCGTCACCGTGGTCTACATGCCCATCGCTGTCCCGGTGATGGTCACGGGGTTGAGCACCGACGCATGGACGATTGCGAAGCCACTTCTGTTCTTCTCAGTGGCAACAGCGGCTTCCTATGGACTCAGTTTCGGCCTTCCCCGGAGCCAAAAGAGCGTTTTGGCCCTTGGGATGTCCACACGAAATCTCGGGGCGGCGTTAGCGCCGCTGTTTGCCGTTCAGGCGTTGGATCAACGCGCCATCGTTATGGTCGCACTCGGGGTGCCCATGCAAAGGATCTTTTCATTGCTCGCAGCACGTTGGTTTAGGAAGCAGGCCGAGATGGCTGAACCGACCAAAGCGCCGACCGCTGTGCCAACAAAGGGTCCGCATGAGTAGTGACATCAGGAACGACTAACAAGGGAGACTCCAGATGCGCAAGCCCCCAGTGAACACGGAACAGAGACGCCTCGCTGAGGCCGAAAAGGGAATCCCTTGGAAGAAGTGGGGGCCCTATCTGAGCGAAAGGCAATGGGGCACTGTCCGCGAGGACTACAGCCAGGACGGGAATGCCTGGAGTTACTTTCCCCACGACCACGCCCGTAGCCGCGCCTATCGCTGGGGTGAAGATGGTCTGGCCGGTTTCTCCGATGAAAAACAACGGTTGTGCTTTGCCGTCGCATTGTGGAACGGCCAGGACCCCATTCTCAAGGAGAGGCTGTTCGGCCTGGCGAACAGCGAGGGCAATCACGGCGAGGACGTGAAGGAATACTGCTTCTACCTCGACTCGACGCCCACCCACTCCTATCTGAAGTGGCTCTACAAGCACCCGCAGGCGGCGTTCCCTTACGCGGATCTCGTCGAGACGAACCGGGGCCGCACGCGACTTGAGCTTGAATACGAACTGCTCGACACGGGCGTCTTCACCGATGACCGTTACTTCGACATTGGCGTGGAATACGCCAAGGCAACACCCGAGGACATTCTCGTCCGCATCTCCATGCCCGACAAGTGGGAGTATCCATGGTACGCGGCTTGGGATCTCGCCTTCCACACCATCGCCCTTTCGACGGTCGATCTCGACTTTGCCAAGCAGCAGCTCGACTTGATGCTCACCCAGATGTACATCCACCCCAACGGTCAGATTCCGGCCTACGAGTGGAATTTCAGCGACGTGAATCCGCCGGTCCATGCCTGGGCAACACTTTCCCTTTATCGAACGGAGCAGGCTCAGCGTGGTGAGGGCGATCTCACCTTCCTCAAGCGGGCCTTCGGCGGACTCTTGACCAACTTCACCTGGTGGGTGAATCGCAAGGACCGCTTCGGCAAGAACGTGTTCGAGGGAGGCTTCCTGGGGCTGGACAACATCGGCGTGTTCGATCGCAGCGCGCCGTTGCCCACTGGCGGGCATCTTGAACAAGCCGACGGCACGGCCTGGATGGCGTTCTTCAGCCAGAACATGCTGGAACTAGCGTCGGAAATTGCCGTGTACGACCCGAGCTACGACGATCTCGCCGCGAAGTTCGTCGACCACCTGCTGTGGATCGCCCATGCCGTGAATCACGTCGGGTCTGATGGTCCGTGGGACGAGGAGGATGGGTTCTACTACGACGTGCTACGTCTCCCGGATGGCACCGCAACCCGCCTGAAAGTCCGCTCCGTAGTCGGCCTCCTGCCGCTCTGCGCTACGTCGGTCAGTGAGCCGTGGATGCGCGATCGGATACCAGGAGCCATGAAGCTGTTCGCCGAACGAAACCGTCGCACGCCCGAGTTGCTCAAGAACGTCTACGAGGGTACAGGCTATGCCGGCCGGTGTTCGGAAACGTTGCGAAGTTCCAGTCCGACCCGCATTGGAGAGACAACATCTTGTTCCACGAGTATTTCCACGGCGATACAGGTGCCGGCGTCGGTGCGAGTCACCAGACCGGATGGTCCGGCCTCGTGGCCACGCTCATCGAAATCTTCGGCAACCTCGACGCCGCCGAACTCCTGGAGCAAGGAAAGAAGAGCGTCTTTCTCCGGAAACCATCAGAAACGTGAATTCGCCACGACCCTCGTGACAGATCATTAACCCCAGAATAGAGGAAGTCGTAAGATGAAGGCCATTACTTTGGAACCGAAGAAACCAGGGACCGTTCGTCTGGAGGAAGTCCCGGAGCCTGACGTGCAAAACGGCTCGGTCCTCGTGGAGGCGATCGCCGTCGGCGTCTGCGGAACGGACGTCGAGATTGCGGAGGGGAAGTACGGTTGGGCCCCTCCCGGCAAGCGGCGCCTGATCTTGGGTCACGAATCGCTGGGCCGCGTGATCGACCCAGGCCCGGCGAGCGGACTGAAGAAAGGTGACCTCGTTGTGGGGATCGTCCGCCGTCCCGATCCGGTGCCCTGCCCAAATTGTGCCGTGGGCGAGTGGGACATGTGCCGCAATGGCCAGTACACTGAGCGCGGCATCAAGCAGATCGACGGTTATATGTCTGAGCGCTGGAGGATTGAAGCCGAGTATGCGATCAAGGTTGACCCTGCCCTGGGGATTCTCGGTGTGCTGCTGGAGCCCACGACGGTTGTCGCGAAGGCCTGGGAGCATATCCTCGCGGTGGGCCAGCGGGCCTTCTGGGAGCCGCGGACCGTGCTTGTGACCGGTGCCGGGCCAATTGGTCTGCTGGGCGCGCTTCTTGGAAAGCAGCTCGGGCTGGAGGTTCACGTCCTCGCACGAACGACAACTGGGCCGAAGCCCGAACTCGTGCGCGCTCTGGGCGCGACTTACCACTCCTGCAGCGTCACAGACATAGGGTTCGAGCCCGACGTGATCATGGAATGCACTGGTGTGGGGCAGGTCATCTCCGAGTCGATTTCCGTCGTCGGGGCAAGTGGCGTCGTGTGCCTCACGGGCGTTGGGCACGGCGGAGCGATCCCGAAGATCCCGACGGCAAACGTGGCATCTGACGCGGTGTTGAAGAACAACGTAGTCTTCGGCAGTGTCAATGCCAACAAGCGACACTGGTTCAAGGCCGGCGAAGCCTTGGCGCGTGCGGATCGATCGTGGCTGGCGCGTCTTGTCACGCGGTGCGAGCGTCCGGAAGACTTCGCCAAGGCATTGGAGCGGCGTTCTGAGGACATCAAGGTGGTCATTCAATTCGCCCAGGTGTAATCACGGCGAACCGAAACAGTGAAAGTCCTGCGGCCAGCGGAGGCCAAATGGGTCGAATTGTCCCCTGGCAAGTCTTTGTCTCCGAACTGATCGGCACAGCATTGCTGGTAGGCGTCGGCTTGTCAATGGTGATTTGGATGTTCGGTGAAGGCACTCCCATGGCAACGCTCGTGCCCAGTGAAGGGTGGCGGCGGCTGATCACTGGGTTTCTTTTCGGCACGACGGGGGCTTCGATTGCGCTTTCGCCCGTAGGGATGCGAAGCGGGGCACCTATCAACCCGATGGTAACGCTGGCCTTTCGCCTGATGGGCAAACTTGACCTCCCGACGACGCTCGGCTACATCGGCGCCCAACTCTTGGGCGGCATTCTCGGCTCGTTGCCGCTATTGGCGTGGGGCGCCATGGGGCGAAGTGTGGCCTTCGGCGCCACATTCCCCGGCGAAGGCTGCTCCACCGAGATGGTGCTCCTGGGCGAAATGGTCACCACCTTCATCATGGTTGCAGGTCTATGCGTCTTTCTTGGCTTTCGCACGCTTCGCGCTTTTACGCCGGCCATGTTCCCGCCCGTTTATGCCGTCATGGTATGTCTCGAATCGCCGATCTCCGGCACGAGCACCAACCCCGCCCGCAGCCTCGGACCGCCGGTCATCTCCGGGCAATGGGAGGGTTGGTGGATCTATTGGGTCGACCCCATCCTCGGAAGTCTCGTAGCATGCCTGGTCTGTAGCTATCTTGCCAGGCGGATCACGGTCGCCAAGTTGTACTACTGTGACAGCGACCAAGACCGGCTCTTTCGCCAGGTAAGTCCGCCGGAAACCATCACCCAGTGACGTAAGCCGCCTGTGACGAACAACGGCGAAGCGGCCACCAGTGATATGAACAGTCGTGAACTCTTTGCACGGAACGGTCCACTCGGAGTCGCGGCCAGGGATGGCTTGCTCAACTTCAGTATTTTGTTGGGGACTTCCACGGGCGTGAAGTTCCTGTCCGTTGATCACGTGGACGGCTCCCGCCCTCTAGCAGAATATCGTGGTAAACCAAGGGGTTTCGTGGTAATTTCGTGGTAGGCTTCTCGACCTCTTGGCTCCGTGCCAAGAGGTCAGCTAGCTCCGGCCTCGCGCCGATTTCTGATGTCAGAGCCGCGCTGGGCCCTCAACCTGGCAAAGCCCTGCTGGCCTTGCATGGCACTTACAGGACACTTGCATCGCAAACCGCTTCCCTGTAACGGTAAACGGCGATCCAGTATTCGCCAAAGCACAGTGACACATCTTGACATCCGCCGATCCTGGAGAATGCGATCTACCGCATCACCGTCACGCTGCCGGGCCGCAGAGGATGAATCTTCTACGGGCGACTTCTACTGACGGCGGTTGTAGTCCGTGTAGCCGTTTTCGCCGATGGGCGAATACCAATCGGACATCGGTGCGAGTGGAGCAAGGGGCCAGCCATTCTTGAACCGCTCAACGAGATCGGGGTTGCTGATGAATGGCCGTCCGAAGGCGATCAGGTCGGCGTGTCCACCGGCAATCACCTTCTCGGGCGTCTCCTGTGTGTAGCCACAGTTGCCAATCAGCGGCCCGTGAAACACGTTGCGGAACTCGGCCAACGTCATTGGCTCGCCGGGCTTGTGAAAGCCGAACGCCAGCCCGTCCATAACGTGCAAGTAGGCCAGACCGAAGCGGTCGAGTTGGCTGGTGACAAAGGTGAACTGCTCTCGGAAGTCCGGTGATCCCACGTCGTTGAAAACACCGTTCGGAGAGAGACGGGCTCCAACTCGGTTGGCGGGCCAGACGGCCGTAACCGCTTCGATGACCTCCTTCAAGAACCGGTAGCGGTTCTCCACGCTCCCGCCATACTGATCCATCCGCTGATTCGTCTTCGACTGAAGAAAGGTGTCGATGAGGTAGCCGTTGGCCCCGTGCACTTCTACGCCGTCAAAGCCAGCCAGCTTCGCTCGTTCTGCGGCACGTCGGTAATCATCCACGACTCTTGGAATCTCGGATGTTTCCAATGCCCTGGGGACTTCGTGCGGCTGCTTCCCGGTGGGCGTGTGGATGTACTCCTCATTGATCTTGATCGCTGAGGGAGCCACGGCAGGTTTTCCCTTGTGGAAGCTGCTGTGGGAATAGCGTCCGAGATGCCAAAGCTGAAGGAAGATGACGCCGCCCTTCCCATGCACGGCGTTGACGGTGTACTTCCAGCCTTCGGTCATTTCGTCCGTGTAGACGCCCGGCGACTCGTTCCAGCCATTTGCTTCCTCCGAGATGGTCGTGGCCTCCGTGATGAGCAGGCCCGCCGAGCTTCTTTGGGCGTAGTATTCCGCCATCAGCCGGTTCGGGATGCGAGAGTTCCCAGCCCTGGAACGGGTCATGGGGGCCAGGACTACTCGGTTCGGCAGGGTGAGGTGGACCCCAGAAACTGGACCACGACTTTGAGTCGAACCCGTGGTAGGATTGGTCCAGATGTTGGGAGAAAGACATGGGAGCGAAGCGGCGACGGATCGAAGCGGCCTTGAAGGCCAAAGCGGCGTTGGCGGCGGTGCGGGGGGATCGGACGGCAAGCGAACTGGCTTCCCAGTTCGGCGTGCATCCCACGCAGATCGGACAGTGGAAACGGCAGTTGCTCGACGGCGCAGCGGAGTCGTCGAAGTGGTCCAAATCAACACGACATCGCGCGCCACAATGGGGAAAACCAAGACATACGCACGATACAGTCGGACTAACGGTGTGACGGCAGCCTTGATCGCATACTTCTCATCCGTGGGAACGCCGTTTTTCACGTAGTACGCCTGAACGAAGTCGTCGTACTTGACGACCAGGGCGGCGATGGTCGGCCTCTCCCCCGCAGGTATGGTTATCGTCGGGGCTTGGCCGTTTCCGCAATTCTCGGCGATGAAGCGAGCGTACGCCTGTTTGCTCTCAGAAGACCCATAGGGACCCAGGTAGATGTCGCGTCCATTGACGCGGACACGGGCTTGCCCAGAGGCGGGATGGGGCAAATAGGAGGGGATTTTGTTCTTTGGACGTGCCATGATGCGACTCCTTCCAGGAGTTTCGTGGTAGGTTTACCACGAAATCCCGGACCTTCGAGCCGCACTTTCCGGCACGGAAAGGTGTTCCTAAGTCTAGGAACCGGCAGGTTTTACATCAAAGTCGGGGCGACAGGATTCGAACCTGCGACCTCTTGGTCCCGAACCCACGAGCCACACGCCGTAAGTGCTATGGACAAAGCACTTACGCCAACGCCTGCGCCGGTTTGCACCAGCGTTTGCACCAGCGAAGGCCAAAACGCAAACGCCGGCACCCCCGAAGCCGCTTCGCTCGGCACGCCCCCGCACGCCCCAAGACGCAACAAGAACGCGACCAGGCCCCGTTGGGATGTACGCGCGGCCTTGGCGCGGTTGGTGACCCTGGCTCATGCGCTGTCGTCGGGGAGCGGGACAGCCCGGGCACCTGCCGAGGCCGCGGGAGCGAGAAGACTGAAGGCGGGAGGGTTACCTGCCCGATGGCCCCCCAACCCGCCACCCGAGGGACTTTGGGCGTGGTTCGCGGGGCCGGACTCGAGCCTCGAATTGGGGTGGTTCTTCGGGACTCCGCAAGAACGGCTGATTGCCGAGTATCATCGGCGAGTGGCCTGGTTGGAGCGGGCGGTGGGTGAGCCGAGAGATACGGCCCCATGATTGCCTCTTGATCCTCAAGGCGTGAACGGCCTCCCAAATGCCGGACGCCGCGGCACTTTCACGTTGGGGCGTTTCGAATTTCGCCGCGATCCATGTCCGCAACCCGTCTGTGCGTGACAATTCGGAGGTTGTGTGGCACTTCTGTCCTCCAGGGCTTATTCTTATCATGTGGTCCTGTCTATTTCAGATGTATGAAGGAGATACGTCCCATGAACGCCGCATGTCCGGTCCTGCTCACGGCAATTCTGTCTTTCGGAACGTGTGTTTCGGCCAAGGAGGTGGAGATTCGCGTGGATGGCAGGAAGAGCCGACAGCTCTACGAGGGGTTCGGCGCGACGACCCTCAGCCTCGTCCATTCGGGCCATCTTGGCGATACCCTCGGTCCGAAGCTTCGGCCCCAAGTGCTCGATGCGCTTTATGGGCAGGTCAAGCTGAACATGGGCAATCTCTCGGTCGGTCTGCTGGAAAGCCCCGGTGGATGGGACCATCGACGCAATGACAACGACGACCCCAGAGCCATCAACTGGAAAGGCTTTGACACGTTCCAGGCCGACAGCATGTGGAAGTACGTAGTGAAACCTCCGGCGACCCTGGGCTTGGACAACTACGCGCTTGAAGGGAAGATCAACTGGAACTGGGCGAGTCCGTGGCTGCGAGAGACTTACCGAACGGATCGGGAGCGGTGTCTCGACGAATGCGCCGAACAGGTGGAGGCATCCGTCACCTACTGGCACAAGATCGCCGGAAGCCTCCCGCGATATGTCCATCTTTTCAACGAGCCGACCTCGGGCAACTGCGAGATCGCCGGTGCCGACGCGGAGATGGTCCGGGATATCATCAAGCGGGCGGGGGATCGACTCCGGGCGGCCGGATTCAAGGAGCTGAAGTTCATCGTTCCCAATGAGGAGACGGTCGAGCGTTCGATTGCCGTGGCGAAGGTGATTCTGGAAGACGCCGATGCGCGCAAGTACGTTGCTGCCGTTGGATACCACGTCTACCCGTACGGTTCGCCGTATGCCTCCGTCCCGAAGATCCTCGGGGCTTCCGGCAGCGGCGAGCCCGACCCGGCTTCCGTGGAACAACGCCGCCGTCTCCGAGATTTGTGCCGGCAATACGGCCTGCCCGTCTGGATGACCGAAGTCTCCCACGCGGAAGTGGATCCGCGATCGTTCGACCACCTGCGCGGCCGGGCAATTCATATCCACGATGAGATGGTCTATGCCGATGCCTCGGCGTTCTACGGCATGAATGCCATGTGGGACACAAGAACCCATGCCGAGCATTTCGCAGGCAGGGGTGGGGAAAAGCCAAACGCATATCTCACCGAAGAGGACACCATCGTCTTGGCGGACAACGACACCAATACCGTGCTGATTACCGGCATGGGCTATGCGATCGGCCATTACGCCCGGTGGCTCAGCCGTGGCGCCGTGCGACTTGAGGCCAACAGCGACGACAGCCTCGTGCTGGTGACCGCTTTCAAAGACGACAAGACGCGGCGCGCGGTGCTGGTGATCGTCAACAACGCTCCTGACGACCGGACCTTGGGCATTACCCTTTCGGATCTTCAAGTGAAGGGACAGGTTACGGGTGAGCAATCGTACCGCCACGCTCGGTGGCAAGCATTGAAGCCCGTCGCCTCAGAATCCGCCCAGCGGATCAGAACGATCATTCGTGCCATGAGCGTGACAACCCTTTCCGTAGCGTTAGCAGGAAACCATGGGTTGGAATCACCCTTACCGACCAGCGACGACAGCGGGGCAGCCAAGACCAGCGTGCGGATCATCCCCGCACCGGACAAAGCCCTCGTTCCTGACGTTGCGGTGGATGCCAAGGGCACGTTGCACATGGTCTGTGGCTTGGGCGACCATGCCTGGCACTTCCACTCCATGGACAACGGCGGCAAGCGCTTCGAACCGGCCAAGCAGGTTTCGCCCATGCCCGGAGTCGATGGAGCGACGATGACCGCCGACGGCGAGGGCAACGTGTTGGTCTTCTGGCACGTCTTCGAGCCGCCGCAGGAAGAAGTGCCGAACGGGCATTGGATCTACCTGTCCCGCTCGACCGACAACGGAGCCAGTTTCGCTTCCGCGGAGCGTGTCGGGATCGGCAACATCAAGGACATGGCCTGCTCGATGTGCATGATGCGCGCCCGCATCGGCGGTGACGGCAACGCCTATTTGGCCTTCCGTTCGGCAGAGAACAACATCCGTGATTTCTATGTGCTGCGGGGTCGCAAGACCGAGAACCGCTTCACTGCCCTGCGCGTCAATCAGGACAACTGGGAACTGAAGACTTGTCCCATGTGTGGCCCCGAGCTGACATTCGACCATCAAGGCCGGGCGTTCTGCGCCTTCATGAGCCGCAATCGCGTGTACTGGTCGGCGCTGGCCCCAGGTGGCTCGACATTCAAGCTTCACGTTGCGACGCCCGCCAATGAGCAGGATGAAATCTATCCATCTGCGGTCGCCAATCGCAAAGGCGAGGTGCTGTTCTTGTGGCAAGTCGGGCCGATGTCCGTCACGGGACGGGCCACCGTGAAGCGGGCGATCTACCGGCAGGACGGAACGTTCCTCGGCCAACGGGGAACCATCGGGGTCTCCGACTCGGGCACGAAGGCCACCGCGCTGGCCGGCATGGACGACAATTCCTACATCATTTCTACTGCGAACCAGCCTCGACCGGACGCAGCCACCTGTGTGGTCGAGGTCGCCTTCGATCTTGTGCAGCACCGCGCGAACCCAGACGGCCGTGGGGTCATGGTCAATTCTCCCCCAACGATCAGGCATATTCAGACAAGTCGAGTCTGAAAGCAGGCAGTATGACTGGAGCTACAGTCTCCAAGACGACTGTTTTCGCACGAGCGAGACCCGTTTACCTTTTCTGTGCCGCCAAGGTGTCGGGCAAATCCGCGCGGTTAACCAGCCACGGGTGCTCCAGGAGTTGCTTGGCGTTGTGGTTCCGTCCGAGGCTCCATCGGTTGTGCCAGGCAAGGAAGAAAGTCGTCTTGGGGAAGTGCTTCTGGACGCCGTCAAGGAAGCGAAGATAGTCGTAGTTGCCTGGAGGATTGTGCGGGCCGAAAGGGCCGAACTCCGTGAAGCCGAATGGCTTCGGAAGTTTCGCCACGGCGTCGTAGCCCTTGATGTGCTGCGGATCAACGAAATCGGTGTAGGCGTCCAGCCCGACGACGTCCACATAATGGTCTCCGGCATAGTAGGCGGCTGTCTTGGCACCGTGATTGGGCGAGTAGACCCACAGCAGGTTGTTCAGGCCCTTGGTCTTCGTGAAGTAGTCGAACATGTGCCGCCAGACTCGGATGAACGCGTCGGGCTCCTTCGCGCCCCACCAGAACCAGGCGCCGTTCATCTCGTGGAACGGCCGCCACAGGACCACGACGTCGGCATCCTGCAACTCCTTCAGCCCTGTGGCCATGATGTCCAGCTCTTTCATCCAGCGGTCCTGGGCCTCGTTGCCGGGCGCGAGGAGATGCCTCATGTCGACGCCTTGGTCCCGAAGGCCGTCGCCCTTGGGGTTGGCCGGGTTGTAGAGGTGGGCCGAGATCGTGACGAGACCGCCTTGCCTGGCATACTCGATCGCCACACGGTTGACGGTCTTGTACTCCAGGCCGCCCTTGGCGAAGTCGGCGTAGTCCAAGCCGATCATCGCCGGCCAGTGCCCAGTTTTCTCATGGATCTCCGCACACATCGCCAGTTTGGCGGCGGGGCCGGCGTCCGTGAACTGCCCTGAGAGCAGCCGCTTGTCGGCTCGCTGGGGAAGTCCCTCCAGATAATCAAGGATCGCGCGGGCCTTCGCGTTGGCTTTCGGATTGGCGGGCTCCAGGGCACGGACCGAGTCTGGGCCCGCGACGAACAGGATCGCGACGATGAAGAACAGGTGTTTCACAAGATACTCCTTCTCCGTGAGGGCTGTCGAGCGGCATTTCGTGTCCCGATTATGGAACATCTCTGCGTGGCTTGCAACCATGGCCGGAGTGTGCGCTTCGCAAACCGAAGTCGAGAACGTCGAGCTGTCATTCAGTTCCTCGGGCGTTCCTGATGTTCGGCGTCCTGTCCGCAGAGGCCGGGGAGTCTGTCGCAAGAATCCTTCCTATCTCGGCGCGCGACCCGCGGACAGCCAACTCACGCGGTTCCCGCGGGAGGGCCAAGCCCAAAGAACCGCCCGAGGAATCAGACCAGCATTTGTCGCGAGCAAAATGAGACGTGGTTCCAGCCCAATCTCGGAGACCCGCCTCGCCCCATCCGACGGAGACGCTCGACTCATGCGATCTTCGGGGACAGACGCCGAAGAGTGCCCCTTGACGACTGGCGCGGGTGGAGATCGACGCTCTGCGCCAGCCACCCCTTGGCAGATCCTTAGACGGTCCTCTTGGATGCCTGTGAGACGGCCGCCGCTGTCTTCATCATTGCCAGGCCCTTGAGGGCAGGGTCGCTGATCCACTCCGTGCCTTCGGTGTGCACCAGACGCCAGAAGCCATCGACGGCCTTGGCGGCCGGATTGTTGTTGTCGAACTTCGAGTTGTTGTAGAAAACGTACCGCCCCTTGAGGGTCGAGTTGGTCGTCCTCCCCGGTCCAGGAAACGAGGATGTCGCGGGCACGGAAGAGCTGCGGCAGGAAGCCGGCCTGCGGGTCGTCGGGATAATCGCCGGTCACGGGATCGACGGCGTGGAACCACCAGTCGATTCGCCCGGTCTCGGGATCGAAGGTGCCGGTGATGTCCACCGCCAGATTCATCTCCGGCCGGCAATCGACCCGCGTGCTGACCGTCTGCCCGCCCGGCAGCGGCCGATCCCACTTGAGGAAGCCCACGCGGGTGAACTGGAAAGTGCTCAGGTCGAAGACGTTCGGATCGAGCACGTCGTAGATCGTGGCATCCTGGGTGGGTGCCGGCGCCTCGGGCTTGTTCCACATCTCGATCCGGTAGCCGAACGTTCCGCCCGGCGTGACGTACCGCCGCTCACTTCCGGCGGGAGTCTCCGGGGCGTCGTACCCCGCGGGCCCCCATTTGTCCTCGGGGGACAC
>Ga0315290_10002735_pt1 | contig 12507 bp, 9 predicted proteins | sample YL17G12_0_MG_FD_203627 | JGI IMG/M metagenome (GOLD analysis project Ga0315290, IMG submission 203627) | Sediment microbial communities from Yellowstone Lake, YNP, Wyoming, USA - YL17G12_0 | ecosystem: Environmental > Aquatic > Freshwater > Lake > Sediment | place: USA: Wyoming | collected...
GGGCATTGACCACCACGAGTGTCACCAAGGCGGGGGTCGATAAGGGCAGGGAAATACGCCAGAAGATATCCAGGTTGTTGCAGCCATCGATGGCTGCCGCGTCGAAAAGCTCTCTTGGCAGGCTGCGGAAGAAACTGACCAGCAGGTAGACCGAAAACGGGATCAGCAGGCCGCTGTAAATGATGATCACAGAGGGCAACTTGTTGATTAGGCCGATGTTGACCATCAGGACGAAAAGCGGCAGGATCAGGACAGCCGGGGGAATGACCATCAGCGCGATCATCATATTGAAGTAAAATCCCCTGCCGGGGAAACGGAAGCGGGCAATGGCATAAGCAGCCAAGGCTGATACGATGGTCGTGACCGCTAGGCTGGCGAACGTGACGATGAGACTGTTCCCAAACCACAACGGGATCTCCCCCTTGACTAGGGCGTCGGTAATATTCTGGAAAGTGAACGGACTGGGCAACCCGAACTGGTTATGCAGCCAGTCCGGGCGTGTTTTAAAAGCAGTGACCGCCATGTAATAAACCGGGAAGAGGGACAGAATACTGAAGAAGATCAGGATGGCCTGGTTGGGGAGGGAAGCCAGCAGGTTCTTGGTGCGAAGGCGGACCTTGGGATCTTTCATTCGCCCCCTTCCAGGGAACGGCGGCGCAGCCGCAACTGCAGAACGATCAGTACAGTGGTTACCGTCAGAAGAACAACCGCCAGGGCGGAGGCGATACCCGGTGAACGGAAGGCGAAGGCGTGCTTCCAGATGTAGAATTCCATGACCGTCGATGCAAATGCCGGTCCCCCGCCGGTCATCGTAAATACATAAGCAAACACCCAGGACAACATGGTGATCAACTCGACGACTACAAAGAATTCAATCACTCCTGAAAGCTGCGGCAGGGTCACGTAGATGTGCTTTTGCCAGAAGCTCGCCCCGTCGATCTCCGCCGCCTCCAGGATCTCCTTTTCTAAAGACATCAGGCGCGCCAGGAACAGGACCACGCCAAAACCCATCTCGCGGTAAATGATCACGACGCTCAAGGAGGGCAGGACCCAGTTGACGTTTCCGAGCCAGTCCTGAGCCAGGAACCCCAGTCCGACGCTGTGTAATATGCTGTTGAGGATTCCGTTCAGGCTTAGCAGATAGACAAACGTCAGCCCGACGACTGGGACAGCCAGAACATAGGGCATGAAAATAATGCCGCGGTAGACGAGCCAGCCGCGCACATGCTCGAACAGCAGGATCGCGATCAGCAGGGAGAGCACAGTCATGATCGGTACGCTCAACAACAGCTTGCCGTTATTGCTGAGTGCCTGCCAAAAGACCGGGTCCTGGAAAACCAGGCGGTAGTTGGTGAAACCGAACGTTTTAATGCCGTTGGGATTATTTTGCAGCAGGCTGGTGCGGATGATATCAACGATCGGATATAGAAAAACGAGAACGATTAGAATCGTGGCAGGGGCAAGATAAAGATAAGGTTCGATCTTGCGGAAAGTCAATCCAGTTCCAGTCGAAAGTTTTCTATCAATCACGATCAGCCCATCCTTGGGAAAAGGAGCTCTCCCGAGCAAGCCCGGGAGAGCTTGGGTTCCAGAGATCTACTGCTGCCAGTTTTGCCAGTTGGTCAATTCGTCCGGATGCTGGTTACGCCAGGTTTCAGCGGAACGCTGCCACAGGGCAGCCGCATCGGCGGGAGTACCACTCTGGGAGAAGATCAATTGGCCAGCGGGCAGGTCGGCATCGCTGTCGATCTGACCGGGCAGGAAATTCTCCAACCAGACCTGCGGACCGGTCGTTTCCCAATCCATCATCTGCTTGAGCACGGGATCCGTGACCACGCTGCGGTCGAAGCGCGCATCGGCGGCGATGACTCCCGTATGCGTGTACCAGGAGCTGAGCCGGTCAGGAGTATGCAAGAAGGCCAGGAAATCTGCGGCTTCCTGAGGATGAGCGCTCCACTTGGTGAGGAAAAAGGAGATGGACTGGGTCGCATTGCCGGTGTCTGCCATCTGTCCGGTCCCGTACGTGGGCGTGCGCATCACGCCGACCTTATCCGCGCCAAGGTCGGTCAGGGCCTGCTTGATCATGCCGTCAGTGCCCCATGACATGGCGCCCTTCCCTTGTGAGAAGGCCTGTGCGCCCTGGGAAAGGTCCATGGACATGACATCCTGGTTGAAGTAGCCCTTCTTGACCATGTCATCCAATGCGGTATACCAGCCGGTGTATTTCGGATCGGTGAAGTCTGCCTTCCCAATGATCGCCTGGCGCAGGTCGTCGGTCGAATCGAGGCCCTGCATGCCCACGTGAGAGAACCACCAGGCACCGTTGTAGCCATCCTTGTCACCCGCCACGAAGGGCGTGAGGCCGGCCGCCTTGAGTTTTGCGCAAGCGGCCATGAACTCATCCCATGTCCAGCGTCCGCTGGCAGGCGGGGTCACTCCGGCCTTGGCAAACATGTCCTTGTTGTACATGATCTCGATGCCGATCAGGTACATCGGGGCAGCCCACACTTTCCCGTTGTAGGTGTTTTCATTGGTGTTCAGCCAGTTCTTCATTTCAGCTGCGGGAGCATAATCACTGATCGGGGCGACGGCATCCTGCCAGACAAAGCCCAGAACCGGGCCGGTGGCCCACTGCGAGGCGATGTCGGGTCCGCTCTTGGCGGTGACCGCAGACTGGAAGGCGCTGATCAGGGTGTCCGTGGACTGCGGCACGACGCTGAGGTTGACGTTGGGTTTAATCTGTTTATAGGCTGCCACCGACTCGGTCATCCAGGCATCCGCGCCGGGGGCGTCCGACTCAGCCCAGTACCAGAAGGTCAAATCGACTTTCTCGGCTGCAGGCGCGGCCGTAGCAGGCGCCGCAGGTTGAGCAGTCGGGGCGGTGGCTTGCGGGGCGCAAGCCATTAAAACGATGGAAAGGATCATCACGGTAGTTAAAACACGAAGGCTAACTTTCATTTCAGTTACTCCTCTCTTGCTGAGTTGGGTTTGAAAAACTGATCACTTACTGCATGCAGAGTATTTAAGGCAGGCTAACCTCCTTCCGGTTTTATCGGGTTTGGCCCAGTTTATAGAAATTATTGGGGTTATCAAAAAGGAGTTGCTCGATCATCAAGAGTGCGTCATCGCGGGAAAAATATCCTTCGGTTATTTTTTGTGCAAGCGCCGAGGCCAGCACATGACATAAAGCAAGCAAAGAACCAAAACTTTCCTCCGCTGTCCACGTGTCGCAGCCCCAGAACAAGCGCCCGGTGGTGGAGCGCTCGATCAGCTCGTGCAGCAGGATGATGCCCGCCCGGGTGGAGGTAAGCGGCACCATGCTCAAGTCGGCCGAGACGTTAGGAAATTTGTCCACCAGCATGCTCATATCCTGGGTCCAGGGGTAGCTGCAGTGGAGCAGGACGAATCGCGTTTGAGGGGATTTCTGGATGGCTTCCAGGAGCCAGCCCGCATTCGTCCTTCGCGCCTGGCCCATACCGGTATGGATCTGGACAGGCAAATCCTCCTCTGCCGCAATCCGGCAGACCTGGAAAAACAGATAATCCTGGAATGTTTTTACATCCTGTTCATCAATGCCTGCAAGCAGTTTTTTCGAGTACGAATCCGGCGCATTGGATGGGATCACCTTCTCCTCCCCTGGAAGTTTGGCTTTGGCGGGCTTCGCGGCGGAGGCGGATACCATGCGGGAAAAGGACTTTCGGGCTTGATCCAGGCCCACCTCGCAAAAGTCCAAGCCCCGGTCATAGGCGATCGGGATTTTCAGCGCCACGCAGCCCGAGGCTTTGTGAGCCAGGATGGATTCCTGCAACCAGGCAACATACTCGTCCAGGTCGAGGATGAATGGGCGCGGGTAGAGCACATACGGGTTGTTGTCGTCATGGTCGGAGGCCCGGAGAGAATAACCAAAGAAGAAGGAGTTGACCCGGAAGGTGGGCACATATAAATCCGGCATATCATTGTCGCTACCGGGATCCCAGTAAGCGTCTAGAACCATGCGCCGGTAGTGGCAGCGCCCAGTCAGGATCTCCCGAGGGTGGGTTGGGTTCTGGTAGGCAGCCTGGATCCGGTCACTCCATGCCTCCCATGTTGCACCGGAAAGTGGCAGAGCGACGCCATAGAGCTGCTGCAAGCTTTTCTGCAGCCAGACAAAGAACGAGTTGAAACGCACCTTTTCCAGCAGATTATCGCGCGATTGGGCTGAACCATCCCAGGGCACGCCGCACCAGTTAACGTAAGTGTTCCGCAGTAGTGCATCGAGGTCGAATCCTTGATATTCCTTCGCCGGGAGCTGGTGGCAATGAGTGCCGATCTTCGGACGCCTTTCAATATATGCCGTCAACTCAACATAAAGATCCTGTGGATAAATGGCCATATCGATATTCTCGGGTTATGCCAAATCAACCTGTACGCTCCGAGAGTGGAGACCTTCAACAAATTCCGCCACCAACTCACTCCCGGTCGCTGTGGTGTGTAACCGACTGACCGGTATCATGATTACCAGCGCGGCCTTTCCGAACTTGGTAAGGCCGGCCAAGACAACCTCTTGGGTGGACCTATCGGTATGTGCCCGGTCAGTGTTTACACCCAGCAGTTGACTATTGCATTATAGGGTGGATTGACTCTTGTGTCAATTTAATGAAAATATATCGAGATTTTCTTTGAGGACTGTTGATTCCTCGAAGATTACAATTCATACCAACGAAAGGTGGACATCCGGTTTAACTCAAACCGGATGTTCGGTTTCTCAAGACCCCGGGATTGCGTAGCATGACATATCCACAGAGTAGACTTGAAAGGGGCGGTTTTTAATTATCTGCGACTTCGCACCAGTCCAAGGCCAAGAGGGTGATGGCTTTGGTAACCGTAATCAGATCTTCTAGCTCGACGTATTCATCCGCGGCGTGGGCGCCGCTACCACGAGGTCCGTAATGAATCCCCTGCAATCCAAAGTCGCGCTGCACCGTAAACAGGTCGGAGGGGGCTGGCAGCGGGCGGACTTCCGCCGGCGATCCGGTCACCTGCTGCACGCAGCGATTGAGCGCCTGGATAACCGGTGAATCGGCTGGGATCTCGGAGGCGGGCATGAATCGATACGGGAATGTCAGGGGTGGGCGGCCGACGAAATCGTTGGGTTTGTCCGCCACCATTTCGTCCAGACAGGTGAGCAATTCCGCTATCACGCCGGCTTCGTCTTCACCGGGCATGAGCTGGTAGTACAGCTCAAGTCGGGCTTCCGCCGGAACAGTGAGGGGGACGTTCGTGCCCCATCCGCCCGCGGAGACCTTTGTCACCCATACAGGCACGGGGTCAAGCGGTCCGCCCGTCCAGCCGGGTACTTTGACCCGCCGGCGCTTACGGAATATATCAACCCATTTCAGGAAGTGAGCCAGCATGCGCATGGCGTGGCCGGGCTCTTCTTCACTAAAGATGATCCCTTCCGATCCGGTCAATGAGAAGTGGACTACCATCCCACCGCGCACGCCGTTATGAATGACAAGGTTGGTCGGTTCGGTGATGATCACCGCATCGGCGTTGTCTCCCCGCACCCTTCCGGCGAGCGTGCCGTTGACTCCGCCGAATTCCTCATCGACCACCGTCTCGGCCAGCAGATCACCTTTAAGGGTCACGCCCAGCTCGTAAAGAGTTCGCATTACGCCGAGTATGACGGTCAATCCGCATTTCATATCGTACGAGCCCAGGCCGTACATGCGTCCGCCCACGACGGTTGCTCCAAAGGGGTCGTGTTTCCAGGGTTGTACGCCAAGCGGGACCGTATCGATGTGGCCGCTGAGCAGCAGAGATCTCCCACCACCCCGGCCTCTCCGTCGGGCGAGCACATTGGGCCGGTGATTGTATTCACGACCGGGGAAGTATCTTGGGTGCGCTTTTAAACCCGGGACAGTGTCCAGGGTATAGATTTCGGGTTCAAGACCCATCTCACGCCAGCGACGGACCATCGCCATCTGGCATTCGAACTCGTCCCCTGTGGGAGGATGATTGACGGATGGGATCCGTACGATTTCGCTCAGGCTATTGAAGATGTAGTCACGCAGCCTTTCGACCTTTTCGACAACTATTTTGGAATTGGGTTTCACTCGCACCTCCATTTTTAAGACCAGGCCAGGACCGCCGGCGAGACTAGCAGTTGGAATTGAGATAAATCAGCCTTAGTTGAAAAGAGGGCTTTCAATTCAGTGTCAGCAGTTAATGTTCCGCCGGACTGGAGAGCGCATCGCTCTGGCAATCATTGTGGAGTTTTCACCGCCGCGCTTCTCAAGTTCGATAGTGATATTCTCGCGTTCCGCTTGGCTGCGATTCTGGCTTAGTTTGAATTTAGCTTCCAGGCGCGTGACGCGTATTCGAAGCCCGACCACGCCCTTCATTTTCTCGATGACAAGCTCTTTCGGAAAGGCATCCAGATGGTATTCCGGGATCGCCCCGGAGTTGGATTCGTACCGGTCGACCAGGCGGGTAAGCATCCCGAACAATTCGTCTTGGTCGTTAACGATCGCGGGCAGCCCGTACGCGTGAACCGCCTGATAGTTCCAGGTCGGGACATTGCCGGCCTGGTTATACCAGCGGGGGGAAATATACGTGTGGGCGTCTCCGAATATGACCAGAACTTCGTTTTCGGGGGTGAAGGTGCGCCACTGAACGTTTGCCCGGGCGAGGTGGCAGTTCAGGATGCATTCACTAGGGCTACCGGTCACCACTTCAAAAAGCAGGTGGGAGGCGATGGGGCGCTCACCATCCCGGCTGGCCAGAGTGGCAAAATTGTTTGTCTGCATGAAGGAGGTAATCTGCTCCAGGTCGGTTACCCTAAAATCATTGGGAATGTACATGGTCACTTTTTCCTTTGGGCATATCAGCTGGATTAAGAATAAAGTAGTGTACAACCCGGTACTTTTGCCGGGGAAGGTTTCTAATACGTTTCCATCAGTATATCGTATCAGGCGTCTTTTTTGCCACTTCTCACAGGGACTCGTCAAGATTAAATGATAGGGTTTACATGCATGTTTGAACGATTGTATGATCGAAATTAAGCATTACTGGACTTAATCCTTGAATAAGATGATCACTTTTGATTAAAGTACTTGAAATTCCTGTTTGATTATGCTACTATCTTTTCATCCATTAAATTATTGATCGAGTTTATATGTCCGGATTGATTAAGGAAGAACGCCTTCAAAGGATACTCCAGGTCATCCAAAAAGACGGACACGCTATTTCCGGGGATCTCGCGCGGAGTTTTGGAGTCAGCGAGATCACCATCCGCCGCGACCTGAGCGAACTCGACGAAAGGGGGTTTGTACGCCGGGCGCACGGGGGTGCGATCATTTCCATCTCTGTAGCCGTTGAGCCTCCCATCATCCATCGTCTAGTTCAGGAAAAGGAATGCAAAGAAGCGATTGCCAGGGCGGCAGCCGCTTTGATCAATGACGGCGAGTCAATTTTCATTGGTTCCGGCTCGACGGCGGCATATGTCGCCCGTTATTTGACCAATCATAAACACCTGACGGTCGTCACCAACGCCCTGAACGTCAGTACCGACCTGGCAACCGCTGTAGATATTACCGTCGTAGTTCTGGGTGGGATGATGCGCCGGGAAGAATTATCCCTCATTGGTCATATCGCCGAACAATCCCTGCGCGAAGTCGCCCTTGATAAGGTGATCATCGGCACCCCCGCCATCGACCTTGTTGCCGGCTTGACGAACGATTACCTGCCCGAGGTGATCACCGATCGGACGATTCTCAACCGGGCGCGCGAGGTCATCCTGGTGGCTGACCACACCAAGTGCGGGTTGGTTGCCTCCGCTTTTGTTGCGCAATTGAACCGGGTTAACACATTTATCACTGACATACAGACACCCCCGGAATTCCTGGAAGGTGTCCGGGCACAAGGCGTGAGAGTGATCGTGGCGAACGACGAGCGCGTCGGAATGTCTTACTAAGCTCATATCCCTTGTGACGGGAAAAACCGGTAACAAAAACAAACCGAAACGACTAAAAAAAGGACAACGTATGGCGGAAGATCTTTTATTAAAGGATTTTAAACCAAAGACGGCTCTTGTGACCGAAGACCACACTCCTCAGCGCGCCAAGTTCCCGGTGGTCGATATACACAACCATCTTGGGAAATGGGATGAGGAGTGGTTCCAGGGTATTTATAACGGAGGCGGCTGGGTCATCAAGGATGTGACCGCGACGGTTGCGCTCCTGGATGAAATGAATGTGCGCAGCGTGAATAACCTGGACGGCGGCTGGGGCGACCAGCTGCTTGAAAACCTGGAGCGGTACAAACAGCCCTATCCGGATCGCTTTACCGTTTTCGCCTGGACTGATTGGGGTGAAGTCGATCTTCCCAATTTTGGAGAAAAATGGGCCAAGGAACTCGAAAAATCAGTCCGTGCCGGTGCTCAAGGGATGAAGGTTTTCAAGACCCTTGGCTTGAATTACCGGGACAAAGCCGGGAAGTTGATCAAGGTGGATGATCCCCGCCTGGACCCGGTCTGGGCTGCGGCAGGGGAGTTGGGCATCCCCGTCCTGATCCATTCCTCCGACCCGGTGGCATTCTTCTGGCCTCTGGATGAGACCAATGAGCGCTGGGACGAGCTTCACGAACATCCCGACTGGCACTTCTACGGAAAGGATTACCCGCAGTTTATCGAGCCGATCGAAGCGCAATTGCGCGTGGTCGCCCGCCATCCGAAGACGAACTTCATCAGTGCGCACGTCTTATCCTACGCGGAGAACCTGGGCTGGGTCTCGGCCGCGCTGGATAAATATCCCAATTTGTACGTCGACATCGGTGAACGGATCGGCGAGTTAGGCAGGCAACCTTATGCCGCCCGGGCTTTCCTGACCAAATATGCCGGCCGGGTTCTATTCGGTACCGATATCCCCTCCAATCGTACGACCTATGGAATTTACTTCCGCTGCCTGGAGACCATGGATGATTATTTCGATTACGGTCGCAGCCAGGGACGTTACCGGATCTACGGACTGAATCTGCCTGATGATGTCCTTCAGAAAATCTACTATAAGAATGCCTGTAAACTGGTACCCGGCTTGAAAGTTGAATAGCGTGCGCGTTCCGGATTGCTCCTACAGAAAGGGTTTTTCCAGAGGTTCTTCCCGGCGCAATGGATTCAAAATATCGAAGGAACTTCACACGGGAACACCTTTGGTTCTTCAGAAGCTACAACAAAACGTTCTTATTCAATTTCTGAAAGGAGGTCAGTTGACTAGATAATATATAGTATCCACACTTTTCTTGCACCAGGTTTCCACCCATTCTCAATCTATCTATTGAAGTAAGTGAGGAGAATCTCGAATGAAGAAAACTAATCTGATCGTGTGTGTCGTGATGATTGCCACCATGTTGCTCTCGGCTTGCGGAGCTCCTGCGGCTCAGGCCCCTGCGGCCGGTGAACCGGTCGAACTCGTTTTTTGGTCGATGTGGAACAAGACTGAACCTTCTGCCGCAGCACTGACCGATATCATCGCGAAGTTTGAAGCCACGCATCCCAATATCAAGATCACGCCCGTCTGGAATGGCCGTGAGAACCAGACCAAGGTCCGGACCGCTCTTGGTTCCGAGACCGTGATCGACCTCGTCGACCAGGACGCCAGCCAGATCGCTGGCGGTATGATGCAGGAAGGCTTGCTGTTGCCCCTGGATGATATGCTCGCTACCACAGCTCTGGACGAGAACGTCCCCTTCAAAGATGTTTTCTATCCCGGCATGCTCGACCTGTATATCAAGGATGGCGTTCACTATTTGATGCCCTACGATGACAGCCCGGTGATGTTCTGGTACAACAAGGATATCTTCACCAAGGCTGGCATTACTGCCCCGCCTGCCACATGGGATGAGTTCCTGGTCGACCTCCAGAAGATCAAGGATGCCGGTTATGTTCCGCTGGCGGTCGAGGCGGACGGCGGTGACTACAACATGTTCTATGTAAACTACCTGGTGGAACGCATAAAAGGCAAGGGCTTTATACAAGCCGCCATCGAAGACAAGACTGGAGAGAAGTGGAAGGATCCGGCTTTTACCCAGGCGCTGACCATGGTCAAGGAACTCTGGGACAAGGGTTTCATTCCTCCCGAATCCCTCGGTTATCAATGGCCTGCTGCCCAGCAGACGCTGGCGACTGGTAAGTCCGCCATGGAACTGGTCGGAGGCTGGCTGCCCAACGAATTGGCTCCGATGGCTGGTCCCGATTTCAACTGGGGCGGCTTCAACTTCCCAGCTGTAGCGGGTGGCGTTGGCAAGGCGACCGATCTGCAGCAGTGGGCGCTCGCCTTCGGTGTTCTCAAAGACACCAAGCATCCCAAGGAAGCCCAAGAATTCCTCAAATTCGTCATGACCAAAGAGTCTCAGAAAAGGCTGGTTGAGGCCCTACAAGGCGCAGTCCGCAAGGGTGTCGAATGGCCCGCTCCAATGGCGGATGGCGCAACCGCAAGTGCCAATGCAACGACCGTCCTGGATCATAACGACGGCGGAACCGCACTGTATCCGGAGTTCACCAAGAACGTTTATTACGCGGATGTCCTCCCGGTGTTCCTGGGTCAGGCAAAGGTGGAAGATTTCGCGGCCAAGATGTCTGCGGATGCCAAGAATTACTGGGCGAATAAATAACTGCTTTTAGATGTTTCTTTTGTGGTTGTAAAAGAAGGGAGGAGGGGATCTCTCTCCTCCCTTCACTGCAATTATCGTCGGGACTGCCCTAGCGCTCCCTTTGCAGGACCGGTCTGATTGACGAAACAGCTTGTATGGATGGAGTGTGTCATATGAAAACACGAAAAAGGCTGATTGTCTTGTTCCTGCTGCCGGCCAGCCTGGTCTATCTGGTCTTTTTCCTAATCCCGGCCATATGGGCGTTCTACTACAGCTTTTTCGACTGGTCCGGTTTTGGAAAGAATATGAAATTCAGAGGTCTGGGCAATTACAATGAATTATTCCATGACCCGATCTTTCTGCTGAGTTTGCGCAATACCCTGTTCATCCTGGTGGTGGGGGGTATTATCGTCTTTTCCCTGGCTTTACTCCTGTCCGTTCTGGCTAACTCCGGCATCCGGGGGAAAAAATTCTTCCGGGCGATGATCTTCCTACCCAACGTCATTGCCACCATCGCCTTGGTCACCCTGTGGTCGTTCATCTACAACCCCTCCTTTGGTCTGATGAACTCCTTCTTCAAACTCATCGGCTGGCAGGCGGGAGCGAAATTCACATTCACCAGCATGGATCATATTTTCTATTCCATGTTGATAGCCCTAATCTGGATCGAGGTCGGTTTCTTCCTGGTGCTGCTGATGGCAGGCATGGACAAGATTCCCCTAGAGTATTATGAGGCTGCCAAGCTCGAAGGCGCAAGCCAGTGGCAGATGTTAACCGGCATCACGATCCCGTTGCTGTGGGACGTCCTCTCGGTGGCTGTTGTGTTGTATACCATCTTTGCTCTGAAGATATTCGAATTCCCCTACGCCTTCAGCCAGATCCAACCCCCTCCAGAGATCTACACCGTCGGGATGTATCTTTACATCGAGGGGTTTGGCAAACGCGATCCAATCTACCGGTTAGGCTATGCCACAGCCATTGGCGTTGTGCTCCTGCTGAGCGTGATCGTCATAGTCTTATTTTTGCGCCGCCTTATGCGCCGCGAAGAAATCCAATATTAGGAGGCTCCGATGAGTGCTGAAAAGATTACCACCCCTCCCTCCCAATCCCGGCAGCGCGCATGGGACAAAATCAAGAAATGGGCCAGCCATGTACCTGCCTACCTGATCCTAGGCTTCTGGTCCTTGTTCACGATCTTTATCATCCTGTGGGTTATGATGAGCTCCCTCAAAACCAACAAGGAACTTTTCTCCAACGTCTGGGCATTGCCAACCAAGCTCCATTTTGAAAACTACGCCAAAGCCTTGTTCGCGGTGGACATGGATTATTACTTCCTGAACAGTCTGGTGGTCGTGTTAACCTCGGTCCTCGTGATTCTGATTCTCTCCGCCCCGGCCGCCTATGTTCTGAGCCGCAAGAAATTCAAGGGGAGCACCTGGTTCATGCTGGCCTTCATTGCCGGCATTGGCATTCCGATTCCGCTGCTGTTCATCCCGCTCTTCGTCATCCTGACCGCGTTCCATATTAATAATACTCTGATCGGCCTGGGAATTCTGTTCATCGCCCTGTCGCTGCCCTTTACTGTTTTCATGCTGTCTGGCTTTTTTACCTCCCTACCAGTCGAACTGGAGGAAGCCGCCATAATCGATGGTGCCAGTGACTTCCAGGTTTTCTTTCGTGTGATGTTGCCGTTGGGCATGCCGGGCTTAATCACCGCTGCGATCTTTAATTTCATCGGACTGTGGAACGAGTACCAGCTGGCGTTGGTGTTCCTCAACGACCCCAATAAGAGCACTCTCTCGCTGGGATTGTACAGCCTTTCAAATGGCATGGAATACACCGGAGACTGGGTGGGGTTAATGGCAGGTGTGGTGATCGTTA